>Ga0210040_10001670_pt1 | contig 32957 bp, 38 predicted proteins | sample CryGeyCG12114_NA_FD_185462 | JGI IMG/M metagenome (GOLD analysis project Ga0210040, IMG submission 185462) | Groundwater microbial communities from aquifer - Crystal Geyser CG19_WC_8/21/14_NA (SPAdes) (version 2) | ecosystem: Environmental > Aquatic > Deep subsurface > Groundwater | place: USA...
GAAGAGATTCTGGTGGAGTGACGCACCGAATGAATTGACGGCCAGGAATCACGCGTCCACTTCTCAAAACTTGTCCGCTGACTTCGCTCACACTGCTCATAATGGATGGATAGGGCTGAATTGACTATTAAAATCCACAGAACGGCTCGATCCGGTTTGAAGGACCAATATTAGCGCTCGCTAGCACACGTAGGCTTAATTAAACAATAAGCTATGCAAGAGAGTTTTATTATCGATATATTTATTATTATTTTCGGGAGCAAAATGACATACGTCCGTTCACGACGGAATCTAATCATAGAATGAACAAATGTGAGAAATTCTAGTGACACATAAACATTTGTTAGTAAACAATTAAATTTATAAAGTAAGTTGCTAGGGCTCCTCAATAGATGCTATAACTAAAAACTATAGTGGAACATAAGTTTTGATTTTAACGATATGAATGTTTTCAGCACATTTATTAGGTTTTTACTTTAAGCTTGAAAACTTTCCTTATCAACTATATTTTGGAGATTAATGCAGTAAAAGTGTTTTTAAAGCCGCTTTGAAAGTATTTTGTAATTCTCAATGGCATTTATGTTGGGGTTACTGAGAATTATGTTTTGTAGGAAATAGGAAATGAGTTGAGATTTTTACTCATTCTTTTTGCTTCTACCCTTTTTGCTTTTTCTGTTTTTCTTCTTTTTGCCTTCTTCTGATTCAGAAAGAGCAGTTTTTTCTTGCTGTTGAATCACAGGTTTTTGTTGTATAGAGCCGAATCGCCACGCAGAAGCGATAACCAGACAATTCAAGATCAGAGATAGACAATGTTTCAATAGCAATGTATTATCCTCAGTGACCAGTAAAGTCGTTATTATTCTAGCTGTATAGTAAAAAATATGCAATATTAGTACTACAATACATCATAGACAATAAATTTTGCCATTTATCTAAAAAAAATAAACTTACTGCCACAAGTGTACACATTTATTATCCAAGAGACCAGAGAAATGTTTCCAGCAGTTTTCCGTACCCAAATTTCCTTGATTTGTAAAAGTTTGCTGATCACTTTCATTGGAAGTGTTGCACTCTAAAATCAATGCATAAATTACTGTCAGACAATTTAATTACATATAGTAGCTTCCCGATTTTTGGAACTCGCACTCACCAGTAGCATAGGAAGAACAGCAGGATGAGGATAACCTAAAGTTAGCGCATAAAACACAGCACTAGCTGCTCCAAATGCACTGATTTTGTACAGGTTTAATGTTCCGGTATAGTAATACACAAGAATGAGTACAATGGAAGACTGGATTACTAGAAATGGGTCCTCCAGAAATGAAAACAGAGGATATCCCATCATAACATGGTAGCATAGTGAAATTGCATACCTGTTGAAAATAATCTATAGTTGAGATCACTAAAAACTTTAATCTTTAATTTTTTACTCACGTTATGATTTCTAATGCAAGACTAGAAGTGCTCAGCCCTTCTGCATTTTTTGCCCGGAAAATCTTCCATATTTGTGGCAGCTTGCAAAATATGCACAATCCAACTGTAGTGAAATCACAGAATGCGACAACCCAATAAGTTAAAAAATCCTCCATGGTATCACTGGAAAGCACTATTTCACATGTTAAATGCAAGAGCTAACAACAACTTCTGACTGTAAACTGTAAAACATGCTACAAGTGCGAATATAACAATATCAGATAGCGAAATTTTTTAAATCTGTCCCACTACGAACCAGCGTACATTAAGGTTTCCAAAGAAATGGAATGAGTGCAGAAATACCATGCGAATTTATATTACCAGTATGCCAATTTCTTACTATGCATCTACCATCATTTTCGTACCGACTTGTAGCCCGGGTAGCTTATCTCCGTTTGGCCTCGTTCCAGGTTTAGATAACCATCATACTGTTAGTAGCTCACGATTCTCCTCCTAAACTGTACAGAAAGATTGAAAAAAAATTGTATTGTGAATTGTGACAAGAAATGTAGAAATGACCGTATGGTGGTAAATATAATACTGCAACTGTAGGAAAGAGCAAGGTCCCTATAGTGATCAAAACAAACTCAAGGAGTTTGTTTGATCACTATAGGGACCTTGGGAAAGAGCATAACCAGTATAAAATGAAAATGTCCACACTGGCTTATAAATCGTTTTTGAGCTTTTAGCTCGCTGTTTTATTCGCATTATGCTATAAAGTACAGGTTGAATACATTTCATGCAAATTTCCATTAGGTAGACAGTGTGAGAATTTCATTATAAAGAGTTAGATGCTGAAATCATTGGCTATCTCGCATTACCCACACGATACTGTTTCTGGTGTGGGCCACAATGCAATACAATGTTATAATGTACGATAAGGCTTATTTTATAAAATCAATTCGTAAATGTAGTACAAGGGTTATGCAAAATATTTTTCAACATAGCTCAAAATTAGTCAATTATTTAAAATATTTAAACAATGTCCTTTCATAACTTTTGACGAATCTACGAGAATGATTGCATAGTTCAAAAATTATCTGCATGTTTTATATTTAGCTAGATTTTAATGATCCCTGATCCCTCACACTATTAAGGATGTTAGGAAAGCTTAAAAGTTTCATTTTGACAAAAAAGGTTATCCTACGAAAAACGCAAAATAATGTAGTTGTAATATCCGCTTCTTTGAAGAATATAGAATACAGTAGAACACAACTATAACATAGCTACTGCTAGCCAAGCTACTGCATTTGCTACTACATGTTACGATACGATTGACTGAAATTGAACTTTCTATTCTATTGGACGGACGGTGAAAGCGGTTCACTCGAAATCATGGGAGGAAACTTTGTATTATGTATCATACACATTTATTATGGTCAAGTAACCTTCAATAAAAACATTCGACTTTCGCTAACCAATATTTTGTCAACACATCAAAATTCGAAAGTATTTTCAAGTGATTGACAATAACGAACAATATTTTGGATTTGAAGTATTCGTTGAATTAGGTTTGTTGATTAGATGGGACATCTGTTTCTATTCGTTCTTGGAAATCTGGTTGCTTTAAGTTAGGCTCAGTCAGTGTAGTTTTAGTTAGTCATATTTGTTTGTTTGAAATGCCTGTTAAGCCCGTTCATCAGTTAATCAGTTATATATAGTTAGTTAGTCAAGTTACAACAGCTAACTAACTACGTGTAAAATGAAGTACAAAGGCAAGTGTGGGCAGTCAACTGTGCAGTATTATTAAACTTGTTGTTGAAGATTGAGAAGAAGCCTATATCATGAATATCATGAGGAAATTATGGGTCGGAGGAGCAGGGGGAGGAGCTGGTGGTGGTGGACCAAATTTTGGATCCGCTGGACCAAATGGGAATCAAAGTATTTCATTGGGACTGATGCATTTAAGGAAACTGTTTGGAGAATATCTCCATGCTCCTTCTGACGACAAGATTTACAACATGCTCCCTTTGTTTTGCAAGGTATGGAAGGGCATGCTCTTTGAGTCATTTTGTGTGGTTTGGGATGTATTTTCTCTTATGTCATTTATAATTTGATTTTTATCGATGATCGATTGCTATTGTTACTCTCAGGTATTCGGATCAGCCTCTGCATCGGAGATGATAGAAAGATTCCCAGAAATCAATTCCTTTTCCCAAGCTGTCTCAAAACTGATGGTCTCGGAAGTGAGAAGAAGAGCTTCTAATCAGTCTACCGAAGCAGCTGCCGTCTCAATAGTAAAGTTTATGGAAGCTGGAAATGAGACTGGGGAGGATTCCCGAGGATGGACATTATTGACTACTCTGAATCTAATATCAGCTGGGGAACAGAATCTAGTGGACGTAATGACAGCCGCCTCTGTTCCTTCTACTTTGGTGAAATGCTTGTATCTATTTTTTGATCTGCCTGAAGTGAATCCTCCGGAAAGTAAGGGACCCGGGAGTGACTTTTCTCCAATGGAACGGCGATTACTCCTGCAAAAAGTGTTTGTTCAGCTTCTCATTCGGTTGTCCTCATATCCTGCTCCTGCTGAAGAGCTAGCTAAAAAGGATGATTTGGCACTACTATTCTCTGCTGTTACGAGTTGGTGTCCTCCACATAATGCCATGTGGCGGAAAAGTGCTGCTGAAGTTCTTATGACTATTTCTACTCATGGACTGACTCCACCTGTTCTTGCTTATATCAATAGTAAGTGCTATAGAAAAATGATTTCTAATTATTTTGATCATCAATCATGTGTATTTGACGGATATTACAAATTAAATTTTTGCATTTTTTTACAGACAAAGGATGTATTACACAATGCATTGAAAACTTGAGGAAAGGGGCTCACTTAACACCTTTAGAAATAACTGAAATGGTGTTGACTATGTTCTGCTTCTTAAAAGACTCTGTAGATATGTCGCCAGTACTTTTGGATGATTTTAAAGCTGCTCAAGGCTATCAATTCCTGAGTGAAAACTTACTAAGGTAAGTATTTGTGATCAATACTTACACTACTGTCCAACACTAACCATAACTCACATAACAACTTTTTTTTTGTCAAAATAGACTGGAACAAGATCTTAGCAGTGAAAGTCAAGAGGCGATTCGAAATCTAGTGCTGGTTGTCGCTTCTCTCACTATGTGTGGTCACATAGCTTTGAAGCCAAATATGACCAACTTCAATTCTCCATTTTCTCTTCCAACATTTCAGATGCCCCCTGTGGGCAATAAAGGTAAATAGTGGGAACAAACTAATAAAATGATCATGATAATGATAAAATCAATGATAATGATAAAATTTGCTTGTCACATGAAATGAATTTAATTTTCTTTCTGTTAGGAACTTCTGTGAGAAATCTTCATGCATTCCAAGTGTTGCAATCCGTTTTTCCAAAAAGCAACACCACATTCCTTTCAGTCACTATACTGGACTCGATCTCATCTATATTTAAAGCTGATCACAATAACTACTTCATAGTCGACTCTGTCCTACCTCAAATGGCAGAAAAACTGATTCACAAAAGTTTGGAAGTGCAACAAAAGTATTTAGAAATAGTGGAATTTGTTGTGTTTCAACTTCAGTTCACGCCATACAAAGAACTCATTGCCATCTCCCGTATTCTCAAAAACGACTTGGCCGAAGATATAGAACACAAACGGAAGAATAGTGTATTACCAGATAATGGTGGGGAAGAGGACGAAGGGGTGTTCTATCGCGAAATTGAAACGGAACTAAGACTGAAGTTGATCTGTGTGAAAATGCTGTTAAATGTTGCCAAGCACAATAACTTATTCAAAGATGCATTTCGGGAAGTGGGAATTTTTGAAGTACTTCTTACTTGTCTGCATCGATTCGCTAGTGATGTTCAAAGCGCTGAGCAAAAAGAAGGTTAGCTTTTATCACAACTACTCACTCATTACGTTAAACAACTTTAATACTCAAAGTAAACTAAATAAATTGTTGATTTATCAAAATCTTGCAGATCCGCACATGGAATTAAAAGAGGAGTTAGGACTCGTTGTCATTGATTTATTGACTATTCTCCTATCTGGAAATAATGCAAATGTCACAATCTTTCGGGAAAATCATGCCTCCAAATGCTCTCTCCAACTGGTGACTTTATCTTCCTCGTTACGTGGGCCTACTTTAGGTAACAGCATTTTTTAATGTTTTTCAATCTACATTCAATCGACTGTAAACAAGTACTAATCATGATTTTGTATGCAGGTTTGGTTCAGCAACTCCTCATGAGCCAAGGAGGTGAAGAAGACATGTCCGCTTTGTTAGTATCCCTACATGGAGCTGACATTGAAACAGACATTGAACTAAAACAAGACATCTTGGCAGCCCTACTCAATACATTTCGAGAAAGCCATCGCGCGCGATGTAATTTCCGTCGAGCAGGGGGTTTCCTCTACTTGATGAGTGTACTCGTCTCAATGGAAAGTTTCCTCTCCCCTACAGTCTCTCTTGAATCTGGAATATTAAGAGAGAGAATGCATTTAGTACAACTAATTTTCACCGCTTTTGCACTGGCAATGAGATTTGAGCCGGCCAATGCTAAACTATTCCATCAAGAAATCTGTCTCCCTAGTCTTGCCGACACACTCCGACTATTAGGATGCTTTTCTAGAGACAAGCAAACAATCATCCCATTCTCAACAAATCCACTGACTCTAGTGCGCGAAACCGCTGCGCAAACTGAAGACAATATTCAACTATTTCATTCCATATTCACTGCATCTCCAGCCAATGTGGATCCACTAAGCTACCAGGATAAAATCCCATTCCCTCTAGTCCTCTGTGTGTTTATTTTCCGTCTACTGTATGACTTAGCCACGGACAACTACGAAAAAACTGTTCCCCCCGGTGGCTCTGGACTTCCTGGATCCTTTCGTTCTTCTCCGAGGAAAGTTCCTTCGCCATCTGTTGTAGAAGATGCATTGAATTCTAGTAGTACGGATTCTGCCAATTTACTCAATACGGGATCTGGAACGACTAATTTGAGTCCTTGTACCAGTTGGAATAGAAGATCCATTGGATCTTTGAATCTTTCTCCCCCTACTCCGGAGCCAGTGATTGTTCATTCCTCAGTGGTCATTGTTATGATAAAATTGATTCCATCAATCTCCTTAGCTATTTCTGCGGGGGAAGGAGACAATGAAAATGGGGATACCACTCGATCCTTTTGGATGGAATGTTTGTGTCAACTGTATTGTGCCGAGTTGGTCAAAAGTCTAGTCAGGAATGAAAGAAATCAACAGTTAATGGCACAAACGGGGTTGACTGAAGAAATTTTAGAACGATGTTCCATTTCGTTAAGTGATGAGTCCCATTTGCTTCATCAACCTATTCACTATGCTTTTGAACGAGTGGCTACTCATTACTTGTGTGCTCGGGACCTAAGGTATGTATACAAAATATTAATAATATGAAAAGAATAATACATAATTTTGACGTTTCATAACTTGCGTTTTTTTCAATGCTTCAGAAAATTTCTGAGATTGGGAAATCCGATAAATTGTGAACGCACTTGCTCTCCATCAGTAAATATTTCTGCTTCATGTGCTCCTGTACCATTGTCCAGGATGAAATCATTGGTGTCAATGACCACACCGAAATCTTCATCGCATCATTGTACTCAGACTGCGAATTCCAACTTTTACTCACATTCCTCTACACCATTTCCCCCTTTTGTGGAGTTTGACATGTCTGCAGAAGGCTTTGGATGTTTGTTTTTACCGTCGGTGACGCCTCATACTTTCCCGGTGGGAGCAGAATTTGGATCCGCTAGTTTACTAGCTAGTGGCATTGGTATGAGTGAACGTATGCTTCCCGGTATGTTGGTCTTCCGCCTGGGCGGCTTTTTAGTTGCTTAGTTAGTTAGTTAGTTTGTAAAGATAATACAAAAAATGTATATACACAACTTGTCAATCTTTGAAATGAAAACGAAGTTGAATTTTTGTACAGATAGCATACATTACTATACTAATAATCCAAATGATAAAACATAAAACAAAAACTAATTTAAAATTATTTGATTTCTTTGGATCAACTTGTGGTGAGTAAGCTATACAGTATCCGCACATTCAATTTTTTCCTTAATTACTATTTGGCTTAACATTCTATTCTCTTATTATTCTTAGACTCAATATTGCCGCATGGCTACATTACATTTTTTATCAATCTTTGGAATGGAGAATGGAACCTTATTAATTATAACACCATAGCTTTTATTTCTGCTCTAAATACTGCATTGAATTTATTTCATCAGTTTGGCTGTTTCAAAATTTCTAGTACTGACTGAGTTAATGTATCAGCTACTAGCTAACACCATACTTACGTACTACTTTAGAATAAAACTTTGAATACCGTTAGCTACACTTATGCGCTGGAATAACTAACTTGCAATAGCTCTAACAGCTTCACAGCAATAATAATTAACATAGGGAACACCAAATTTTTACTAATGCAAATTTTCTAACTTGCATGCTACACGATCCATTTGATGATGTAATTCATACAATCTTGTTAGTGTTTAATAGACTATTTATCCTGTTGTATGTCCATGAACATATAGGATCTGCAGGAATGAGTTTCTCCACATGGTTCTGTGTTGACAAATTCAGTGACCCCCGAAATGATCCTCATCCTGTTCGAGTACTTACAATTATCAAGGAGGCTGGACAAACTCAAAAACTTTGTTTATGTTTGGTTGTATCAGCACGGGATAAAGCTTTACTTGTGTCCACCAGAGAAACCGCTTTACCCCCTCAAGGTATTTTTGAATTTTTCTTACATGTAAACTATATAAATAACTAAATAAACTAAGTAGAATGAGATTTGAAAAATTTTCATTACACCTTGTATTATTCCATATTAGGCGTAGGTGAATGGGAACCGGATATTCAGCCAACGAGCTCTATACGAGTATGGTGCCCAGACTTATTGCATGAAGGACAATGGTGCCACTTGTTTCTTGTATTTTCATCCTCTTCAAACCACCTTTTCACTCTGTATGTGAATGGAAGATCTGCATATTCGGGTAAGGTTGACTACCCACATAGAACAAAGGGAGCTTCGTACAGTGCTTTCATTGGCACTCCTCCTATGTGGCGAAAAACTTCTCGATTGACGTGGAGACAAGGAATGTGCCATTTATTTGAAGACTGGGCCCCTAGTGCACAAACTGTTACTCAGGTTTGGAAGCTAGGACCTGAATATCCTGGCAGTTGGCAGTCTGTCAAGTTGCAAAATGGTGAGTAGATTTTTGTGTTTTCTGGAGTTTCGAGTGAAGTGAACGTATGCTTGATTCTGAAGTTTTGTTCTATAATTTTTTCAGAAATCATTGGCAATTTAGTCGCAGAAGACAAAATCGTGTTTGGGCTAAATGCACTGGCTGTGTCGCAACTGACATTGGCTAAAATTCGTAAAATATATTCTAAACTGGATGCTAAAGCTATTGCTAAGCAGGTAAAGAAATGATTGACTATAGTTTGCGTCCCTACGTTTCAGGTTTGAAAAACACGATTGTTTCGTTTTTGTGATTTCCCAGTTGGGACTCTCGTCACACGAAAATGCAACTCCCATCTCAATATTGCACAATTCAGCAGCTCATCTGGTCGGTCCGGGAAGATCTCTAGGAGGGGTGGTTATCGGCTATTTAGGAGTCCGAATCTTCAGTCCTTTGCCAGTAGCCAAATCTATTCTTACTGTAGGAGGAATACCTGTACTCATTGGACTTGTAGCTATGGCTTCCACAGGAGAAGCCCTCTACGCTGGTCTTAAGGCACTGGTATGTGCTGTAAAAAGTAACAGCGTAAATGGTGCATCCAGTTCCACTTTGGTGGACAGAAGTTGCTGGCAAATGTTAGGATACATTTTGAAGCGCAAGAAATCTCTTCTATCTATGCGTGTGCTCCATCTTGTGTTTGCATTGGTATCTTCGGAAAATGCCAGTTGTCTTCGAGACCTCCGAGGAGGATTTAGTGATCTACTTGGCGATTTGGATATCTGGTGTGTTGAGACTCTAGAGAAGCCAGAGAAAGATAGTAAGAACAGTCAGGCTACAGATGAAACTTCTCCTACATCTGATTTAATAAAGAAATTGACTGAGGATCCTTTAGTTGAATCCAATGGAGCAGATTTGGAAAAAGCGTTGTATGAGCATTTGCTTCAAATGTTATCAGAAGACCCCAAACATTGCTTAGAAATGTTGAGAGAGGCAAAAATAGTTCCAAAGTTACTCAGAAGATTGAGCCAAGGAACACCCAATCAAACTTCAATTTTGCTCCTGCTCAGTCATTTGTTAGCACATAAAGGAAATTCAGCCGCTTTTGATTTGATCACATTTGGGCACCACATTTTAGCCACTTTGCCACCACCTGATGCTTTAGAAAGAGAAAATGTTTTGACGGACACAGTTGAGCTGAGAAATAAGTGTTTACAGTTGTTACATTCCCTAATGTATGCGGGGAAAGCGGTAAATATTGGGTTTTGTGAGGAATTTGTGTCTAGATTGGGATTTGACTTTGTCCTATTGTTTGCTACTCCGAATTTGCATTCTACCACTTTACTGTGGTCCTTGAGACTACTTTTACTACTGTTAACGAGCTCTGGAAATTTGAAAACCAAGTTTAGAGATGGACATCCTCATGCGTTTGCATTTGGGAGAACTATTTCAGTGAGTAGTGGTCAACATAGGCAAGCTGGAGTGATTTTACCTCTGAAAAAGCAGGATTCCAAGATTGGAATCTCTACGGATGAAGAAGGGACAAGTGGATCAGGATTGGGAAGTGGTGTAGGAAATAGGGAAGCAAGCAGTGGAGTCTCTGTAGCCAGTATTACGGGAGGATTAGGGGGCAAGGGATCAAAAGGGGTTGGTGGCTGGGCAAGGCTTAGTTTGCTATTGGCTCAAAGATGCGAAGAGTTGAGAAGTGATTCCAAAGTTGAGCAAAATAGTGGGGATAAGGAAATTCTACCGACTGAAGTTTGGCTCATCTTGTGTGCCATGGTTTTGGGTCAACCTTGTCGAAATGTTAGTTTGAAGATTGATGGTGATCAGGTAAATATGCTTCCAATTTAAATTGTCCTTATGCTGATAGAAAAACATGCTTGCAGTAAAATATTATGAATTGAGTGTAATTTAATACATGGCATCTTTTTGGGTACAATTGCAGCTTACACTGGACACAATCTGGCACTACATATTTGCCACCCCATCGAGTAGAATGACTTCATCATTGTATGGGAAAGTGATTCTTTGTCCCGATGCAATTATCACACTGCTAACCTTAGTGCGATGCCTCCTCTCAATCGACCCAAGTTTTGAAGGTTCCAATTCCCCACCATCGGTATTATCACCCACAATGTCAACATCCAGTGCCACCATAATGTCATCCCAAACCTCCAGTGATGTGTGCTCATGTCTTACTCAATTCCTTTGCTATTTGTATAGTAACACTCCCGAATTCCAAATGAATTTCGCATGTACAGAAATCCTGAGTGCATTGGCTTCCGCAGTGTTGCCTTTGGATTTGAAAAATTTGTCGTCCGATTTTGAAAACAATAGTGGAGGAGTGGATTGTGAAGAAGTTAAAGTGTTCCCTGATTCTGAACCTATCCTTATGTTCTCTCACAAGAAAGGGGAGGGAGTTAAGAATCGTGAATCAATTTTTGAAATGGGACGGGAAGCTTCCGAAGATGAAGGAACAACTACAGACAAGGATAATAGTTCTGAAAATTCTGAATCTAAACCCTACGCACCGAAAATAGGGGAAGTTGTCCATGATAAAACTACTAGTGGGGGTAACTATGATGGTGAAACTTTTATGGCTCACCCAGCTAGAAAAATCATGTTGGATTTTCTACGGATGATAATTATCGACTGGATGTCATCTTCTTCTGTACAATCCCAATCTAAATCTGGGACTACAATGAATCTCGTGATTGATACTGTTTTGGACGCAGGGATAGCTGATATGAGTGAAGGGAATAATTGTGCTGTGGGTAATGCCGTTTCTCCTGGTTGGGGTCCTAATGGATTGGTGGCCAATCCTAATAATGCTCCAGGATCTGGTAGTAGCAATGTGGCCACACCTTCGGCAATGGGTGCAGCCTATTCTCAAGGAGCTATTATTCAGTTTCACACCAGTTTGTTGGGCACTTTGTTAGATCATTTGATTGCCTTTGATTTGGATCAAGTGACAAGCTATTTGCATTCTGTGGCCCATTTTATTTCTCGGCTAGTTGATAAATTATGGCTGGAGACTTTTGCAAGGGACCCACAAGTTGTGCTGGATTTCATTTTGGTTCTAGTCAACCATTGCAAGTAAGTAACAGTATTTTGAAACATACTTTGCAATTTTGGGGCGATTTTTTCACAAGCTTAGGGGAGTAACCGCTACATTGTATGATAAATATTGCACCTCTTTAATGTAAGTATTTTACGAGTAAATACAAATCAGTATATTAAAAGCGTATCTATATAATGTGATGCACAAAGGTGCTTACTAGGACGCCGTTTAGTGAATAAATAAGTTAGGAAAAATTGTGAGCACGGAGCACAAAGAAAAGACGCCACTTTAGTGCGCATGTGTTGCAAACTACGTCTGTACTCACGGCGTTTTTTAATGTTGGAAATGAGAATAACTTTTGTATTGTTTGCATATTGTTGTGTTGTTTAAGTTTATCGCTAATTTTACTTTTGATTGTCATTTTTTTCACAGAACAAAAAGAGTACCACCTGCAACCACAGATATGATTTACAACTCGTTAAATCGTGTGATCCTCTTTATCCTGAGTCGCCGATCTAACCAATGGGACAAAGTGGAAGCTTTGAAGAAACTTCGAAATATGAGGAGTACAATTTTTGGGAGCGGAAATCATCAGCAAGAATTCTTCGGATGTTTAGCATACATTCTAATGCAATTATCGGAAGGGCTTCCAATCCCAATAGAAAGTGGTTCACGTACACAGTGGCATGTACGAGTGGCTAGTTCCACATCGTTTGATGAAGGCTCTAACGTTTCATCCCCCCAGTCTAGTCATGGTAATGCAAAGGAGATTCGAGAAGCGGTTCGACTCGACTCAGAAATAATTTCTACAGCAGAGAAAGTTTGGGAGGATGTGTTCATCAGCAAAAAGCCTATGGTTGAAGATCTGTTCAAGATTACATTTTCTTCACCTAAGCCACCGCCTTTGTCCACGTTGAGAGATTCTGTCGGGGATTCCGCTAATAAGTTATGGCTAGGGTATGTGACTTCGGAAACGTCATTGGGAGCCAAGAAATCTGCTTCTACCCCTGGGGGATTAAGTCAAAGCTGGGAAATTCACCAGCAATTGCAATCAAAACTTCAAAAGGTCACTGGTGGCTTGACTCGGTTAGCCGGACGATCGGGAATTCGAAAGGATTCGGAAAAAGATAAGACTGTGCGGGAATTGGTAACTCAGTGGCCAGAAGCTAGACGAGTATTGAATGTACGTAAATGTATTTAAATTTCGACGATGATATAGTTCGTAGATTATGGGAGATTGTAATGTTTTGCCATGTTGTCCAATTTTTAGATGAGTAATTACAACGTAACTCTTGTAATGGAAAGTATTGAAGCTCAGGAGAGATTCCATGTGGAAAATATGAAACATTTAAATCGATTTGTGCGTGACACATTGTTGCCGCAATTGGAAACGGAGTTGACCAGGGAGAGAGGTTTATGGGGTCCATTTTTGCCTTCCCATTTGGGTATGTAGTATGACGAAAGATTGTTTGTGTGAAAGTGTGTTGACATGTTTTCCAAGCTGTATTGGTTATTTATCAATTAATGGTGATATGACAGATAAATGGATGCTGGACACTACAGAAGGACCTTGCAGGATGCGTAAGAAACTGATCAAGAATGAAATGTTTTATGTACACTACCCGTACAACGACCAGCAAACTGGTGGTGGCTCTGCAGTCTCGTCTCCAAAGTCTAAACGTGTGAATCCGCCGATTAGTCGGGATTCAAAAGAGTTTTATAAAAGATTTAAGCATCAACCTAGTTTAATTAGTGAGATGATGTGTGGCCCACCTGTAGCTAGTTTGGATGATACGGAAGACGGATCCCTTTTGACTGGACCTAATGGCTCTACATCCAGTGAACCGTCAAATTCTCCTAAGATACCAAGTAATACATGCATTCGGAATTTTATTTTAAAATAGAAGATGAATTACATTTTCAATATGTTGATGTTTTTTTCCCAGTGCAATCAGTATCAGACGACGCTTTTGCTTCTGACTGTGACTCCCCGGAGCCTGACAATCAATCCATGTTATTCCGTTTAATTGGATCCAATTCGGAAAAAATCTCTCAAATGTTTCGAGTCGCCCAAATACAAGGACTGGATACTACAGAAGGGCTTTTGTTATTTGGAAAAGAGCATTTCTATTTGATACCTGGATTTACAATTCTGACGAAAACTAGGGAGATCAAGGATATGTATTATTTGCCTGCCAATATGTATGAACCCATTTTACCGCCTCAGTGTTATGGAAGTGGCCCTTCTGCTGTGAGGCCCAGGAGCAAAACTCATAGTTGCTTGAAATTCTCTTATGACGATATTCGGGAAGTGCACAAAAGAAGGTACTGAAGATTTTGTCTCCATGCTCCCATGACCTGGAAACAATTGAGCAAAATTAAATATCTCTATTATTTTCCAGATACCTGTTGCAGCCTATTGCACTTGAGATCTTTTGTTCCGACGGGCGGAATTACTTACTGGCTTATCCCCGTAAACTAAGAAATGTCGTGTTTCAAAAGTTTACCTCAGTTTCAAAGAATTTATCTGATGCTTGTGACACGAAGCAATCAGTTGCTGGACAAAGACGAACTGCCAGTGTGGAACAAAGTGCGGGACTTTTTTCCTCACTCATGGGGGATACTTCAGTAACTCAGCGATGGGTGGTAAGTAAATTTAAGCGACTTATCTGAAGTATTGTTTGGATAGTAATGCGAATTTCCGTCTTATTGCAGCGAGGAGAGATATCAAACTTTCAATATCTTATGCATTTGAATTCTCTTGCTGGCCGATCTTACAATGACTTGATGCAGTACCCAGTCTTCCCATGGATTCTTTCAGAGTACGATTCTCCATTTTTGGATCTCACAAACCCAAATAATTTCAGAGACTTGAGCAAGCCCATGGGAGCTCAGTCTCCCGATAGACTTTTACAATTTGTGAAGCGATATAAGGAGTGGGATGATCCTCACGGGGAAACACCCCCGTACCACTATGGGACACATTATTCGTCTGCCATGATTGTCTGCTCTTATTTAGTCAGGATGGAACCTTTTGCTCAACATTTTCTTCGGCTACAGGTTCGACCATAAATACCTAATTGAAATGTAGTTAAATTGTGCTCACTCAATAAATTATAATTTTGTTAATAAATATATTTAGGGTGGCCATTTCGATTTGGCAGACCGAATGTTTCATTCCATCAAAGAAGGATGGACATCAGCATCTCATCACAATATGGCAGATGTGAAAGAGCTTATTCCAGAATTCTTTTATTTGCCTGAGTTCCTTGTCAATTCCAATAGTTTTGATTTGGGATTCAAACAAAATGGAGTCCCATTGAATGATATTGTTTTGCCTGCTTGGGCAAAGGATGATCCTAGAGAATTTATAAGGTACACTGCACACTTGTAACTTTGTTTCTGGTTTTAAAATAGACTAAATATTTTAATTTTTAGAATTAATCTAAATTATTTTGTCTGTTCGCAGGGTACATCGTATGGCTTTGGAGTGTGACTACGTATCCTCACATTTGCATGAATGGATCGATTTGATTTTCGGATTCAAGCAGCAAGGTCCTCCTGCTGAAGAAGCTGTCAATGTTTTCCACCATTTGTTTTACGAGGGGAATGTAGACATTTACACGTAAACGCACTTTTAATAAACGTTAACAAGTCATTTCAATTGTTTTTTGCACTAACTCTTGTTTATCATGTTATAGTATTGACGATCCACTGAAGAAGAATGCAACTATTGGCTTTATCAATAATTTTGGCCAAATTCCCAAACAATTGTTCAAAAAGCCTCATCCTATGAGGAAAGTGAGCTCAGGAGGGAACTCAGTTTCCGGATTAATTAATTTGGGAATATTAGACACGCCTAATGCTTTGATGGCTCTAGCAGCCACAGCTGGCAATGCTTTAAGCCAGAACCAATGCTCTGAAAAATTGTTTTATCATTACGTGGACTGTTTGCGACCCACCATGGCTCCAATAAAGGAGCTCAAGGGTCCAGTTGGTGAGGAAAAAATCTTGGGATTGCGAATTAAAGTTGTGTTGTATGCTATTTTTTATTTACCCAACATTTTCCATCTCAGGTCAAATAATGCCGCTGGAACGAGCGAATCATATAATCGCTGTTGAACAAAACAAATTCTTACTGAATTCTTCCAAATACATTTCATGGGGATTTGCAGACTACAGTGTTCGAGCTTGTCATGTGGATACTGACCGTTCCACATTCACTTGGGAACAAAGTCAGCAACAACTGTCCATGGGCTATATGGGGGAAATAATTGCCTGTACTGCAGCTTTTGAAAAATTGGTCATTACTGGCTCTTCCAATTCAGTGATCTCAGTTTGGGAACTTGAGGACAAAGAAATGCGACTTAAATCTCATCTGTTCGGACATTGTGAACCTATCACTTGTGTTACATGCAGTCCGTCATACAATATTATAGTTTCTGGATCTAAAGATGCAACCTGTATAGTTTGGGACTTGGCAAGATTGTCTTTCGTGCGACAGCTAGTTCCTCATGCCGGCCCTATTGATGCGGTCAGCGTAAACGAGCTGAGTGGAGACATTGCCACTTGCGATTCCTCTTGGTTGCGACTTTGGTCCATCAATGGTGAACCTATTGGCAGAATTGACACTGGTGGTGTTGGTGGGGGAGGAGGAATGTCACAAGGAATTCTATGTGTGGCATTTTCTAGCTTGAATGAATGGGATTGTGACAATGTAATTATGACAGGGTCCACTGACGGCATTGTCCGAGTAAGTTACAATTAATTCCTGACTGGCATGTTTAATTTCCAATGATTCAGTTAACTAAGATTTTTAAATTATAATATATGCTGGTCTCATAGATGTGGTCTATCCGATACGTCCAAGTATCTAAATGTGACGCTTTAGCTGGACTTCACGACTCCATGGGTGCTCTTTTGCGAACAAGTTTGTCCGAAGACTCGTCCGTGCTTAGTGGACAAGAATCGGAAGAACCCACTAGAACCGCTACTGGTGCCCAAAGCTCAGTCCCAGCCGGCGCAGGTAGTATGGACTGTTGTGAAGAGCTCCCACTGGGTGGAATCGTTTCGACTACTGCAGTGTCCACTGTCCCCGGAATTGTTGACAATGATTTACTAACTGCCGACGTGTTCGATCCGGATAAAGATAGGGATAGTTGTGAAGACATACGAGAAAAGCTGGGAAGTGGAATCAAACAAAGTTTATCCGGTGAAACTACGGATTGTGCTCCCACTGGAGTCAGTTCTGATATACCTGCGGAGGACAAACCAAACAGTAACACAAAAGGAGTGATAAGACGTCAAAGGGCATTGAGTTCTAATGCTTCATCTACTTCTGCCACTGAAAAAGATTCTTTGTCAGCAAAACCTGGCGCATCTGCTGAGGCAAAAAAGGTAAAACGAAAAAGTGACATTCCCCCCTCAGCTTCAGGGAGAGATGGGAGGGGTCATCGATTTGATCCGAGTAGCAGTGAATCTGCTTTAATTCGCGGGTCGAAGAGTGAGACTAGTTTAAGTTTTGATGCAGAAGAGAGTTTTGAGGTGGTTAGTGAGTCTGAGTTGGCCAATGTTAGGAGGATGGAAGAGGAAGAAGATGGTCATAGGATGAGTGATGGAGATGCTTTGGTGGCTGCGCATCAACTCAAAGAGGGACATTTGTGGCAGAGAAGAATTGTCTTCAGAGGGAAATTGACTATGCATACGGCATATGACCGAAAGGACAATGCGGAGCCTGCATCTATTACTAGTATTGCTGTATCCAAGTAAGAAAGATTTTTGTATTGCATCTGCCTAGCTAAGTGTTTTTGAGTATTGGGAGTAATTTATGTGGTTGTAATGTTTGCAGGGACCACAAAAATGTGTACGTCGGGGATGCCAGAGGCCGAGTGTTTTCATGGGCTGTATCGGAATCAGCAGCTGGAAGAGCGGATCATTGGGTACGAGATGAAGTTTCCAATACATGTTGTTCATGTCAAATGAAATTCTCATTGACAGAAAGAAAACATCACTGTCGGAATTGTGGCCAGCTTTTTTGTTCCAAGTAAGTAATTAATTAGATAAAGATTTTAATGTATATCACTTATCATTATTTCTTTACACATATAATGGTGTATAAATATTTGAATTATTCCAGATGCAGCCGTTATGAATCGGAAATTTTCCGCCTCCGAATACTCAAGCCAGTGCGAGTGTGTCAAAAATGTTACATAGAATTGAAAGGGAAAGTTTCATCTGGAGGGTCCTTGTCTTTTGACAAAGATTAAAAGAAATTAGAGAAAAAAACTAGCGAGGGCGCTGAAAAAAACTATGCTGACATTGACTAATTGAAATAATGCCAATGCAAATAATCTGTAAAAGCGGTTTCCCTAAAAAAACAATGGGAAAGGTTAATTAGTGCATCTGCTAAGAAATGCACATTATGCAAAATAATAATTTAGTAGTCATATTTATTCCAAATGAGTAAGTATAGCTTTGTACCTGTAGCACAGTGCGTGTTGAATGAACGAGATTCATCGGTTTTAGGATTTTTTTTGTAGAGCAAAAACCTGGTTCCTTTTTTTAGAGTTTAAATATTTATCATGTGATAGTGCAAGAATACTAAGGACTGGTGTTGAGGAAAATAGAGTCAAAAGGATTATTTTTCTTGTGTAGGTTTAGTAGTTTTAATATCACACGAACCATGAATCTATAGCTTATTTATATAATAGTGTGTTACTAAATTATTCACAATATAGTTGTTGCGTGGCTTGATCACTGAAAAAACCAAAATGAGCATTACTATTTGTTTGCATTGTGTATATACGCAATACTCTGGCTTTTAAGTGACTAAAAATCTTCATTCCTAACTAACTTAACTTCTAATATTATGATATTTTGATTAATTCGGTTATTATCATGCAATCACTTATTTACCCTTGATTGCTTTCATCGTTCAATTTGATAGAAAGAACGTATAAAAGGCTCTCTTACTTAGTGCATAATACCATGCATGTGATAAATGAAACCAATTTTGTTTCCAGTTTAGTCTTTATCTTTGTATAATTTGTATTGCTTTGTCACCTGTATTCTAAATATTTTATGGATGTAAAACTGTGCTGAACTATTTTTTGACGAAATAACAGTACCATGCACGCAACCTGTGTCGGATTCTACAGATAATGCAAGCGATGTATAAAAGATGCTATATTAAATTATTTATGCATTATCAAATCTCTCTCTAACTCTGTCAGAAAAAGCTATCTTTTAGAATGAAACGCAACAGCGAAATCCATAATACAATACATACAAAAGTCACACAAAAACACGCTATGTTTAATGTGCAATTTTTAAAGTGTGTATTGATAAAATTCAGTATTTTAATCATTGCGAATGTTTTTAAACCTAAAGCTCGACCACACTGGGTATATATATCAACCTAATCAAAAATATATTCGATTTATGTATGCTCTCATGAAAATTAAATGTGTACATCAATCTAAATAAATGTGTAAAAAATATTTCTCCTGCTCTTTGTCGCTCTTTTATTCAAGCTCTGTGAGAGTTTCCTTTTGATTCGGCAAAGTAGATAAAAAACTAAGCACTAGCTATAATTAGTAATATTCAATCTTATATTTACAGAGTAACAGTCTGACTAAAAGTTTGTAACAAAATACAAAAGACTTACACAAATATAATATGTGCTAAGGATTTCATTCAACTTTGTTCCGTACTGGAACTAGGCTGCATTTTATCATCATCAATATTGGATTGGAGCTTAGAATTTTTGACTTCAGTAATTTTTGTTTCCAGGATTTTATTTAAGGCTATACCAACTTTGGAAGCCATCTATGTAAACAATATACAAGAAATATAAAAAAAACGTAATGCAAGCTTAATAAAACTGATGAGAAATCAATCGAACATACGATTCAATCTTACCGTGGTAATGTAACCTATTGACGAAGCTTGGTAACAACAACGTCCCAATTTATCTAATGATGTGATATTTCCATCAGGGGAAACCCCAAAACAAAGTTTTCCTTTGGAGCACGATTCCTCCTCTATAGAGGGATCGACAACAAAGTAAATTCCTATCCTTGGTAGCGTGACCACAATTGGTGCTTTGCTGATATCCAAATATTTGAATTCGTACTCGTCTTTTGTAAAGATTGGTGTTGGTTCCCCAGAATCATACCGAGTACCTACGACCCTTGGAATCTCGCACATCCCTAAGCATACTTTCACTCCCATAGAAATTACATCTAAAACGTTTCCTCCACATTGTAATACCTGTAGTGTAATATGTCCAAAGCACAAGAATAAGGTCAAGAGCATACAAACTTAAGCCAAACTTGACAAAATATGTATTCTTACAAGAATGTCAACGCTGATGATATAGCAAAATTTTTCAGCAACGATACATAGTGGCTTCAAATCAATAGTCCCGGAATTCACATACGCAGATGACAAAATTCTGCAAATAGTTTCCCCTAACTCATCTCCTCCTCGTCCTTCAAAGTCTGGAGTAGCGGTTGGAGAGCTGCAAGAGAAATAAATTGGTTCGATAACCCCATCAAAATAACTGAGCTCTAATAGGAATTTATTTCATTTGTATCTTACCAATCTACAAGAAAGTTGATGGTCCCTTGATCCGGTCGTTCGACTGTTGGAACACCCAAGTCAACTTTAGTAGCAATAATTACGTCTGTCTCGCCGAGTTGCAGCCGCAAGGATCCATGAGAGTTAGTGACCACATTAACTTCCATGTTTCCGGACCGGTAATCGAAACGAGTTCTACCGTCCACTCTGTTATCAACCTAAGAATAATTACTCATATTAGACGGATTTCAATTAGACTATTACAATTAAAACGATCGATTGGAACAGTCAACTTCGATGGATCCCCATCCTACATAAACATCTATTCACATATGCAATGTTCAGATTCGTAAATCAATAGTCAATCGAGAAAAAATTACCGCAACTCCGCCAACGACGAAGAATCTCTCTTCTTCGCTCAATAAAATCTCCGACATTGTAAACCGATGATGCTTTTAAACCTGCTATTTGATGCAGCTTGTTTAACTTTACAAATAATATGAAAATCAAGTTTTCCAAAGCTTGTACTATTTTGGTACTGGTCTGCTTTCTGGTGAACCCCTGTGTACCCTCCCTGTGTAGCAATACAGCCAATGTATAATTCCAAAGCTATTAAAATGAGAATATAGAGAATATAAATGAGAATGATGATATATAGTAATCTACTTCTATGATGAGAACTAATTAAATTCGGAGAGAAAAGAGAAATGCAAAATGCTTCTGTTAACATGTGTGCGTGTGCAACAAATAAAAAGTTACTTTTCAGTTGCCGCCTCCATTGATTATCGATGCCTACATGGACTTTTCATTTCTGCTCTCACAATCTCCAACATGGCAGAAGCATTTGAGAAAAATTATACGATTCTATGAACATTAAATTAAAGTTTTATTTCCATTCATCAACTGTACAAAGTTAGCTAATGTCAATGTAGTTTCGTTAGTTAGTTTAATGCAGATCATTCCCAAGGACGCCATTTTGACTTGCGAGCCCATGAACCAGTGACGGAAGACCACCTGTGATTTTTTAATGGGTTCCTACGCAAGTCACTAATTAGCAATCCATAACTGATAAACTCGTCTTCATTAATATGTGGTTCAGCCATATCATCAGGTTTTGTGTCCGATTCAGACGCCACATTGTTGTCTTCCGGTTCACTTAAATCGACTCCATTGTTGTGCAATGCATTGGAATCATCATGCTTACAGGGATGGAAATCCGAACAAGGTCGATGCAGATTGGAGCTACGGTCTCGATTAAAACGATGCGATGGAAAATTTTCTGCCAATTTGGGTTCAAATCTTGCCAAGTAATATCCACTTTTACCTAAGGAAGTGTGCACTACCGAGATCAATATAATTAAAGTGGTCGTAGCGCTACAGACTGTAGCTGTTTTTAAAATCTGAAAATTTGAGAAACGTGTAAACATCTAAGTTTGTACATGATTTGATTGGGATTTTAGTTTGCACAAATTCAGTTTAACTAAGTACTTGCTATATGCAGGAGCTTACCATATTTGGTTTTAAAAAATCACTTGAGCCAACCAAACTAAACAACGTCAATTTCAAGTAGGACTATACGACTGACTTAATAACAACATTGCTTTTATACCATTTACAAAAGCTTACTTCATCTACGCATTTTAAACTAGAGAATTTTCTTGGAATTAGAAAAAATTCCCAGTAGTTACAATAGCCCCATATGAAAACACCAGTGCACAGTTTGATGCCATACCTTCCATATATGGTCCTTTCCAACCTGTACACTCGACAGGCGAATCAGAAAATGTTTTAATTAGCAGTTTTGATTGCAAGTTACTTGCTCGACCACTTTATCTTATCGCAATCAATAATCACACCAACTATCTCAAACTTAACTACAGTACATGCTAGCAGGGAACAGGTTGACATTACGTAGAAACAAACCCAAAACTTGTTACTCTTAAGTTTAATCCGTCCAACGTCCAACACCTGGGGAAATTTGGGAATACCCTCATCACCTAATGAAAGCCTACAATAATGCATGCAGGAAAAAAATGACCCCACAATTTACTTGATTCATCCCAATTTTGTGTCTTATTCATTCCAGTTTAGTCCGGTGCGTCTCCTTCGACCTACCTTTTGGATGAATCATTGGATAAATGCGACAACAAAACAGCATTCCATACTTCCTTGTCACATAGTACATGTTGTAGATATCATGTAACAAGTCTAATGTTAGTTGAAACACAATACACCTAAAATATCAGTAAATAATATTGATGATGAACAGGTGAAGAAGCAAATGTACTACGCGGACAATCCATGCAGTAATTTGTTTCAGACTTTTATGGATTTATTCATGAACAATGTGATTAACGATCCTAAGAAGTAACACTAAAAAAAATAATTGACAACCAGTGTCACCATATAACTAGTTAGTAGAAATCATAGATAACAACACGGGAAAGGTTTAATCTAAAACCAACTAGTCTATATTTAACACTGTCACAACATTTACTAATTACCAACTTAATTACTTACTTACTGTTTTCATGATTATCAGACGTTCTACTATTCTCATTGTCAATTGCTGAACGCAAACCACTTTCACCGACATTCTCCGACGGAGTGTCAAACTGAGGACTTCCGAAAATACAAATGTTTTGCTCGGGAGATGTTTGATACATTCCTCCTGCACTGGCAGCACTTTCCACGTCTGAATTAGGACTTAATTCACCATTTGTGGACGGTGAAGAGCGTGCTTGGGCCCTAGCACCACCGTCTCTTCTGGAACTACCCGGGATATTCATTCTGATATTCAATTGATGATTCAGTCGCAAAATTTCTAGTTCTAGACGATGATTAGTGGATTTCAGAGTCTCGTATTTGTCCTCTGCAGCCTGTAAAAAGAAAATCAACTTTCAAGCCTTTTAAGGTTTCATGCATTTTGTAGGGGTACAACATTAAAATAATGTTTATATATGAAGAGCGCAAATCTGAGCGAGTAAAAATTACGGATTTGAAATTAGTACAGACACTAGACAAAAAATCTGAATAAATATCGTATAACGAGAACATTCAAACCACACATCACGTTAAGCTTACCCTAAGTACAATCTGCAACTCATGAAAATCGTCCACAAAGACTTTCCTTTGTTCCTTCAGAGAAATCTCTTTCTTCTTTAAGTGGTCTTCGAAATCCTTGATGAGCCCATTTGCAGCTTCTAGTTGGGACGCCTTTTCTTCCAAACAATTTCGGAGTTCATTGAGCTCGTCCTCATAAGCCAATTTCATTTCAGTGATGGCATCTTCATCCATTACACTTCCAGAACTACCACTCATATTATTACTACTATTGCCACTGCAATTGGGATTCACAAAATATGACATTTGATTGTGTTCCTGGTGTCTTCTAAATAGTTCTCCTAACATGATCAACTCTTTTTGACTAGTCTCATAAGCTTGTTTCAGTTGTTTGTTCATCTCAATGTACTTTTGAGAATGTTTTACTTCGTTCTCCAAAAGATATAAATCTCCTCTCTTCTGGTCCGACTCTTTTTGCAAAATTAGATACTCTTCATATAATTTGGCAAACTTGGATTCCAGTTCTATTTTCACTTGCTTCAGATTATCAATTGATTCCCGACTTAGAGCCAATTTGGATTCCAATGATTTTATCACCTCGTTTGCATCCTTTTCCTTTTGGGCGCTTACTGCTCTTTGCTGAGCTTGATGCTTTTTCAATAGTGCTAACTCTTTCTCGCAATTATGGATTTCTCTTTTCTATGATACCAACAATATCATCATATAATGTACACCAAATAGCCGAATCCAAATCATATATAGTCTGCTATCAAGTCAAATTAGTGTCAAACAGTTGTAAAAACAAAATTTTACGTACCAAAGTGTGATTCGTTTCTTCCAACACTGTAATTTTCTTGAGCTTCCCTGCTAGACGTCTATTCCTTAGTGCATGGGCTTCTCTTCTATGCCTTTCAAATAGCAACTGACAATGTAACAATTCCACCTGACCTCTCAACCGTGACAATTCATTTGCTCCTCCACTCGGCATGGTGTGTAAATTTGCAGCTTTCATTATACACAAATCTAATAGCAAATGTGGACTGGGAGATGTTTTTTCAGACGTGATCATAATTTCCGGCAAAATTTTATGAAAAAATATGGCAGAAGGATCTTCAGGCTCATCTTCTTTGATAGTATCTTCATTATCTTCATCGTTTTCTTCACCTTCTTCACCAATTTGCTCCTTTATATCCGGACAAGATTTAGATCGACGAGACAGTGAAGGATGAATTCTAGTAATTTCTTCTTCTGAAGACGGGCATTGACTGTGAAATCTGATTCGACTGACTTTCTTGGCAAAGGCCATAATAGCTTGATTGTCTGCCATATGAAGTCCACCGGATACACAGGCTCGTTCATGACAAGAAGCGGAACCTTCTTCTTCGTTCAAATCTGGATCAACGATTCCTAGAGGACATAGGGGAGCTGGAGTTAATGGGCCACTGCCCGTAGCTTTCATTTCGTCCTCTTCTTTAGGAATTGTAATAGGAGCTGGAGGCGCTGCTCGTTTGGATGGTTTAGACATGGACTCTGAAGAGTCACCTTGATGACTAACAGTTGACGACACACTTGGAGACGTGGAAGGCTGATTTTGGGTTTGTTGTTGGTCTAACATCACCTATAAAACCCATTGAATTGAAAGGGAAGAAAAATTAGTCGATCATTTTTAATTGCAATGAAAGCTACGAATACATAGACTTTCTTAAAGCAAACAGATAAGTTAAATACAAAGAGTTAATAAATGAAAACCAAAGAAAACAAAACCTTTTGCAAACGTTGTAAAAGAACAGAATCTCTTCGCACTGAAGAGTCAAAAATAGAATCACGACGAGGTTCAATATGTGCAGGTGAGGAGGGGACAGGAGTAGCATATGGGGTAGTTGGAGGAGTGGATGGTAAAGGTTTCTCTTTCACACTGCTGGAAGCCGAAGTGCCAAATGTCAATTGGACTGCCACCGATGGATTCACAGGGAGCCCTTTGTTAGAATTGCTTCTAGATTCCTAAGTGGTGGGATGAGTAAGAAAGCACAAAATGGCAAATAAAAGTCAAAACCAACCAAAACCGAACCAGGATTAATAATGGCGCAAACGATGCAACTTAGATTTAGATTGAGAATTAAACACCATTGAGGCAGTAAATATTATTAAATAAAATCTTAGAAAGCGGAATTAAGTTTCGCACTTCCCAACCTTGTAAATCTAACTAAAATGTCATGTTAGATAGATCAGGTTATATAATTTTTCATGAGCTTTTTATTGCAGCTTTTTCTAGGCCTTTAAAATCTGAACTAATATCTTTACATTTAACATTGATCTATAACACGATAGATTTGAAAACAAACCTTGACCGGAGTATTTTCAGGAGTGGCCTCCATAGCAGTTTCTAAATGAACAGATAAAGGAGTAGGAGGCGCTGTGTTCGAGTCATCAATGTATGTTGACAAATTGGTCATTTCTGAGGACATGGCTTGGGAAATGAGATTAGACATGGGCAACTTGAAAATCGTGTTTTCCATATTTTCTGAAGCGACACAAGAAGTGGATGAACTAGATTCCTTGACTAGTCCTGAAAATGCCTTGTTCACCTCCTCAGGAAAGCTGGATTCAAACACATCTAAAGATATCTTTGAGCATTCTGCTATAACGTCATGATATTCCTTGCTTTTCCATCGGTTCGGAGCTAGTTCTCCTTCCTTTGTTCCCGTAACAAGAGATGGATGCATCTTAACTTTGTCTAGCATTGGCTGCAAAAGTTTTATAAGATTGCACATAGAATTTTATCCTATTTTAAGAATCACATAGTTTTGTGCTGTACTTACCATGATTGTATGCAAAAACACCATCCGTTTTTCAGGAGCGCTGAAATTATGCCTCAAGTGTGATAGAAAGTTGCACGGGAACATTGCATACAATCGGTGAAATAGAGAATACAGCGCAATCTGAACATGTAATAAATGCTCCCGCGGAATATTGTGCGACAAATAGGTTGCCAATCGTCTAAAAATTGAATATTTGGAGTTAAGATTTCAATCAGCACAGTAGCTACATAATACTCACAAAAAAGTACCCAAAAACATCAAAAATATCAGTCAGCGAAGAAACAATGTAGATTGGGATAATTGGAATGATCATAACCACTGCTAATAAACCATTGACAAGTATCACTGGATCATTTTCACTCTGCAAATAGCAAGATTATATTATCAGATCACTATCAAATACAAAAACATTAACATGCAAATGCAGTGCAGTCCATACCCGAAGCATTTTCGTAAGATCTTTGAACAGACCAGAAGGAGCCATAATTTTGTACAACCATGATGGTTGTTTACAGGCGATATGGCACAAAAGATTTACGCTCATTTTCTTAACATCTTTTGACGGCGACTTTATTCCTTCATGTATCCTATAATTTCAAATATTGTCAGTCAATGAATAAACTCATTTCAAGCTTAAGCGTTGTTTCTATTTCGCATGAACATCTTACTAATCTCCCATCCCCATATTTTCTAAACACTGAAAAACTCATTTTCTGCAAACGCTCGCCGCAAAAACAAAGGACTTGAAAGTTTTGAACTTTTCTTGTACTTACTTACTACATACCTACATACTTTGCAAACATCCGTAACCATAGTAACCCGGCTTCTCGCACACAAACATGCAAACAAACCTTCGATCACAGTTCTGTCTGTATCGGAGATAAACTCTGTGGAGTCACAGCGGTCCTAACAAATGGCCAAATATCTTATTGCAGTACTTAGTTAGTGGATTTACAAACCTTTCAATCAAAAATCTGACGTGAGGCTCCCTCGTGATTTCGCACAGTATTTCACAACATTTAGAGGATTCAGTTTGCAAGTAATATTCATAAAGTCCTCCTACCAACCAGCTTTCTTTGGCTACAAACAAAAAGGAAAAAAAAAGTTAGATAAAATTCCACTGGTTTTAAACATTTTAGTAAGTTAGATAGTTCTTCTTACTGCTTGCGAAATGGTCCGCGATCAAACCTTTGATTTCCAGAATCACTTCAGCCTTATTTGATTCTAAGAGATTGAATATCTCACTAACCTCCAATTCACTCAACTTTTCCGACGACATGTTCGACATTTTCATGCAATTAACTTACTAACTTAACAAGCTAACAACGATAGTTTAACTGAATTTAAATCATTATCTATTATAATCCAGCTATCCAGCAAATAATGTCACTGAAACTCGCAAATATTATTGTGAACTTGAATCTCGTTGCATACACTGGAACTCACTTTCTCTGTGACTCGGCCGTATCATCTGTTGCTCCACTACACAGCAATTGGACCCTATTACTGACTCCATCTATAGCTAAACTGTGTACATTGTAGTTTTTTTCGTCCATTTTAAAAAATAGAACCATTTTTGTCCACCATATTCTAAATGACTCACTAGTACTGCATATTGTTCATTTGGCGGTAAAATACTGAGTATGGAAAAAAAATCTTGCAAAGAAATAACTTTTGACAGTGGCGTTTAAGTACTACATTTGCACTTCACTTCAACTAACACGAATTAGTGAAATTTTACATTCTGGCTACATTTAAACCAATTTAATTGAATACAGGACTGCGTAATGGAGTTGTAGTACTACATTTAGTGCATCTGAAATTTTGAAGATTTCATTGCCTATCAACCTAGCCGACTTATGTATACTTCGGTTGCAGTGGGTAGTTAGTCTTTTTTTAAACATTCCTTTCATTGTAAGTTTTTTCCCACAGGTTTGCAGACTATTTGGATTTCAATATGGAAAGAGGAGACGCCGGAAAAGATGAAAATCCGACACCAAAACAGACTTCCAAATCCCGGTTGCACGACGGGGATTCAAACACTTTTAAAATGCCCTGGGTCCCTGCACCGGGTAAAGCTACGACCATTTCAAATCTTCCGATTCCTAATGCATCCCCTGGGAACACTAGCCGTGCTTCCAAATCTACCTCATATGCTAGTCAAACCAAAGCATTCGCTTCAAAATGTATTCCAAGAAGTAGAGCGTCTAATAATAGTGCAGGAAAACGTTGCTACACTTTGAAAAGCAAAGACTCACTTGTAGATGTGGTAAGCGAGAAAATTCATGTAAAAAATTCAAAAGCAATCAATGACATCTTCTTTTGAATACATTTTTTTCAAATGCAGACAACCTGCTTACAACAGAAAAGGGAACAAGTACTAAAATTATGGCAGCAAAACCTACAGTCGAAGGACCCCATACTTCTCAGTAAGATTGAAGAAACCAATCGTTTAGCATTAGAAGCAGCACAAAAAGTAGAGCACTTGAAAAAATCTATTCATGCACTCCAAAGCATCACAACAGATGAGCTGACGCCACAGCAAACTAAGCAGTTGGACGACCTTCGAACCCAAGTTTTGTTCAAACTCAGCGAGTTTGAAGAAATGAATGAAGAGGTTAATGCATTAGTGTCCAAACATTATTTAGATGAATCCAAAGCGGAAAATAAATGCACTCAATTGGATGAAACACCAGGAAATTCTCAAGTAGAGGATATTGCACCCACAAAAGTTGAACCCGAAGCGGAAAAAAATAAAATTTTAACAGATCAAGCCCAATCTTCTATTCCAATAGCCGCAAATCCTACAGCAAGTTTGATAGTTTTGAAAGAACGCACCTCCCATTTTAATGCTGATGATACTGATGAAGATCAGGAAACTGATGGAATAATGAAAATGAGCTATCCTTCGTCAGTAGCTGAAGAAAATGAAGATTACTCCTCCGCTACTGCTACATCGGTAGACTTAAGTCGTTTAGCTGGCATGTATGAAGAGCCATTGTCATTCCCAAAACTTAAAGCAGGTAAAACTGTCACGGCTTTAAATATGGCAGATGGAGATAAATGTAAAGGCGCTGATTCCAAAGACAAATGCGGGACAACAGAGGCACCAAAAATGACTGGATGTTGTAGAGAATGTAAAGTGTATCGAAAACTTGCTCAACAACAGAAACAAGAAGTTATGCAAGTTCGTATGGATTTAGAGAGAGTGGAATCTGAAGCAATGTTTCAAATGCGGGTGCTTAAGTCAAAACTAGCGGAACCTCAGATTCAAGGATTGAATATGAATCCTTATATGCTTCCTGGAGTTGGAAATAGTCCTAGGAATAATAATGCTACAAACATATGGGATAAGAAATTGCAACAGTATGCTCAAACCATTTTGGATAGCAAGCTAAAGGATTTTGAGGAGACAATAAGGACTAGAAGAGAAGAAGAAGTATGTGATGCAGTGTTGCCAAAGCAGGATAAGATTGAGGATGGTAAAATGGCAAAAGAAATTGAAATGCTGAGGGAGAAATTAAAAGCTGCAGAATCTGTTGAACAGACTATGAAACAAGAACTTGATGAATTGAAGAAAGAAAATAACACGCTGAGGTTGTGAATAAATTACTTTCTATAGACAAGGAGAGTGCATAAAATGTAAATGCTATAATTAAATTTCAAGTCATATTTTGCATTTTTTTGCAGACAAGAAGTGTTGAATAAGGAAAAGGAGGAAGTTATTTCAAAAACTGCATTTGTTCAAACTATCCAAGAAATGAAAGACAATCTTAAATATGCCAATAGGAAAGTCTCCATGCTGCAAAATGCAAAAGACAAAGTAAGGGAGAAAAACTTTTTAATTTTACATAAAAAGAATTACATGAAATAAATTTTTATTCGAGTTATTTGACTTGTTCAGTTGAATGAACAAATGAACCGGAGAGTGGAGCAAGTTATGCAAGAAATGGAAGAATTGCGTTGCAAAAATAGTCAGTTAGTAAATCAAATTCATTTTATTCGATCCAGCTATCAAAATTTATTTCCAGTGGATTTATTTGAACAGTCAACTGCGCAAGATCAAGACGAATTGTGAAAATATAAAAAGTTTAAAGACTGATTATTGTACTCATAATCAACATTTTTAAAGCGCGTTAACACAAAAATATACTTCAAGTTCATTAGTAAACTACATTTTTACTATGCATGCAATAAAATGATGACTTTGACACAAACTATTGCAAGTATGCTGGTATAAACTTGAGTAAATGTTGTATGCTGTGTGAATCCAAAACAATATTTATACTATGAAGCTGCATTTTATCCCAGTCCAACAGTCATTGACTAAAAGTGACTATCAATTTACGATAGTATAATGTGCATAAGCTATAGTAAAATCTCACAAGCGAGTGCAACCCAACAATTTTTTTTAACAGTGACAGTCAGTAAACTCTTATTTTCATAATTAATCTCTCTCATGTCATTCATCTGTCTCCAATGCTCATATACTGTCTATACAAATTATTAAAGTCAAGTGTAAATGAAGTACGAATATCAAAGCAGATTATTTAAGCTCGTTGCGTGAATAAGAATAATTGGCTACTAAACTGCATAAGTTTCGTTTTCGAAACCAAACAAAATGGAAGCAATACCAAAAGGCAGACTTTTTGGGAAAAAAGTAGTTATAACTGGAGCTGGGCAAGGTCTTTGTAACTACACAACTACACTTATATTACCTACCGTTTTCAATTGGCCACGAATTTTAAAATTTACATATTAGGTATTGGTCGAGAATCGGCCATTCAATTCGCAAAAGAGGGAGCACATGTGATTGCAACTGATGTGTGTACTTCAAAACTAGCAGATTTGGAGACGATAGAAAACATTGACATAATGAAAGTGGACGTCTTGAATAAAGAAGATATTTTAAAACTAGTTTCAAAGGCTGGAATTATAGATGTGTTATTCAATTGCGCAGGGTAAAATTTCGATACTAATGAATCAATCCATTTGGTGGAATGCATGTATAAATTGTCCCTTTATCTACGTAGAATCGTCCCAGGAGGAACGATTTTAACCAGTGATGATGAGACTTGGGACCTAACAATGAATCTAAATGTGCGTGGAGCATTTTGGATGTGCCAATCGTTCATACCGAAAAATTTAGAAACCCGTCAAAAGCTATCAATAATCAACATGTCTAGTGTTGCTGGCCCAATTAAAGGAGTAGAAAACAGATGCATTTACTCGATTTCTAAAGCAGCTTTAGCGTCTCTAACCAAATCTATTGCTGCAGATTATGTAAGCAACGGAATTCGAGCAAATAACATTTGTCCTGGTACAGTAGATACCCCAAGTTTTAGGGATCGTGTGAATATGAGTGCAGATCCCGAAAAAGCTATGAAAGATTTTTTAGCAAGACAAAAAATGGGACGCTTAGGTACAGCTACAGAAATTGCGGCATTGGCTTTGTATTTGGCTAGTGACGAGGTAAAAGAAAACTTCTGTCAAATTATTTGCTATTCCACTTACTTTTTTAATGAATAATAATATGGCTTCACATTTTTTGCAGTCGGCTTACGTAACGGGGCAGGATTTCATTATTGATGGAGGTTGGAGTCTTTAAATTACTATTGTTGATATTGTTGATTAATGCAAGGATGTAGAATGAATATTTCGAAGGACTCATTCAAATTTTAGAATTTTTGGAACAATGTTGATCTAATGAAATCAACGTGCTTATTTCATTGTACTACTACTACTTTACTGCTAGTTTTCTGAAATTTGCTAATACTATAATAACACATTCCCAGTCAGATAAATACTAACTATAAGCAAGCATATAATAACAACCAAAGGTGGTTTGATTTGGCGTTGGAATGCGCATGCCTGAACACGATAGCGCCCTTTTTACAGCGTTTTTTTAGTTTGTTTTTCAAGCTAAAGCTATTATATTTGGATTTGTAGTTAGTTTTTAAATTTTTTTTTGTATAGATTTTGTTCATAATGTGTGGTTAATAAAATGCCAATTCGTTAAATATTAGAACTACGACAGTTAGTTCCACTTTGTTAGATATATTTTCGCTTCTACAAAATTGTGTCCTAATTATGACATTAGAAATAAACTTGCTCCAGAATCTGATTTAAAAAACTCATTTTGAATTTGAAAAATTGCAAGTTTAATTTATTTACTGTTGTTTAACCGTAATGATGACAATAGCATTTAGTTTCATCGTTCATCCTGTTTGCACTATATAGTTGAATACTATAGTACGACTCAATTAAATTCCTATTGATAAACGATATAATAAACCAAGAAGAACTAAAACGATGAATCTAAACACAAATTGCTTTTCAATGTTTTATTTTCCTTTAATATTGAAAATCAAATAATTACTAGTCATTAGTGAATTAAACAAAATAAAGCTTGGGTCCCATTCCCATTCTAGTAGTTCACAACTCGAGTCGAACTCAAAAGCAAATATAAGGCACAGCGAGGCACACCTTCATTAGTACCAAGAAGCACCAAGGATTAACCTATTTGCTCAAAGCTAATTTCGCACGCCTTTGAAACCCATTAGTTCATTTTAATTTGCTTATTAAAATGAAACAGGCATGATAATAGGGGTATTCACGAGTACCGGGGTAACGGGGTATAAGGGTATTAGGGTAACTTTTTGCAATGTATTCAAATGGAGAAAAGTTACCCTTTTACCCTGTTACCGCGTTACCCCGGTGCTCGTGAATACCCCTAATATA
>Ga0210040_10001671_pt1 | contig 32951 bp, 27 predicted proteins | sample CryGeyCG12114_NA_FD_185462 | JGI IMG/M metagenome (GOLD analysis project Ga0210040, IMG submission 185462) | Groundwater microbial communities from aquifer - Crystal Geyser CG19_WC_8/21/14_NA (SPAdes) (version 2) | ecosystem: Environmental > Aquatic > Deep subsurface > Groundwater | place: USA...
GACCCTTGTGCGAGGGGTCGACGGCGTCCTCCAGGTCGAGCACCACCTGGTCCGCGCGCGAGCGGCGCGCCGGGTCGAACGACTCGGGCCGGGCGGCGTTGACGAGCAGCCACGAGCGGGCGATGTCGGCGCGCGCACCGGCGCTGGGGCGGGGGTCGGGGCTAGCCGGAGTCGCGGTCATCGGCTCATCGATCCAGTCATCGGCGCATCATCCACCAGCGGGGCCCCTCCTCGCGCGTGCCGAGCGCGACGACCCGGTCCCGCGCGCGCCGCGCCTCGGCCGTGCGCCCGCCCTGGCCCGCGCTTAGGCTCGGACCCTTCCCCTGCTCGGCCTGCGAGGTGCCATGACGTCCCCGTCCTCCCCGGTGGTGGAGCGCACGCCCCTGATCAACCCGGCCCAGACGGTCGCCGGCGCGGCGGCGGCCATCACCAGCGCCGTGGTCGGCTCCTACCTCGGTGTCGCGGGCACGCTGATCGGGGCCGGGGTGGCCTCGGTCATCTCCAGCACCGCGGCCGCGCTGTACGGGAAGTCGATCACCGCGGCGTCCACCCGGGTCAAGCAGGTCGCCCCCGCGCGGCTCCCGCTGGCCGAGCGCCTGCGCCGCCTGCCCTGGAAGCACGTCCTGCTGCCCGCGGCGGTCGTCTTCGCCATCGCCGTGGTCCTGCTCACGGCCACCGAGGCCGTGGCCGGCAAGCCGGTCTCGGCGGTCGTCACCGGGCAGACCACCAGCGGCAGCACCACGCTGGGCGAGCTCGGCGGCGGCACGGTGGGCCAGCCCGCCCCGGCGACCCCGGGCGAGCCCGCGCCGGCGAGCACCGAGACGGCCGACCCCTCCGCGACCCCGACCGAGGGCGGGGACGGCGAGGAGCAGCCGACCGCGACCCCGACGGGGAGCTCCAGCGAGTCGCCGTCGGCGACCGGCAGCCCCACCGGTCGTCCCACCGACGGGCCCAGCGGGTCGCCGTCCAGCTCGGCTCCCGCACGCACCCGGGAGCCGTCCGCCACGCCCGAGCGCACCGCTCCTGCTCCCGAGCGCACCGCTCCTGCCCCCGAGCGCACCGTCGCCCCGGTCCCCGAGGTTCCGGCCGCGCCCTGACGCGCGCTGCTCAGGCCGAGCCGGAGCGCACGAGCCCGCGCAGCAGCCGCAGCGCGACCGACAGCGAGGCCAGGTCGCTGCTCTCCTGCTGCTGCACCTGGTCCAGGGTGGCCCGCACACGCTCGAGCTGGCCGGCGTTGGCCGCCTCCCAAGCGGCCACCAGCTCGGCCGGCCCGGCCGTGCGAGCCCACGCCCCGGTGCCGGCCGCGGCGATCACCGCGCGGGTGAGGGCCTCGACCAGCGCGTACAGGTCGTCGCGCAGCGCCGCCCGGGCCAGCGCCGCCCACCGGTCGCCGCGCTGGAGGCCGCTGATGCGCAGCAACAGCTCGTCGGCGGCGTAGCGCTCGGAGACGGCGGAGCGGACGGGGGCGACGTCGTCGGGGTCCAGGCCCAGGGCGGCAGCGGTCTGGACGACGTCCAGCAGCCCGAACAGGTGCAGCAGCCCCGCGCTGCGTCCGGCCAGCTGCCGCGGCACACCGGCGTCCACCAGCTCGTCGGTGGCGCGCGCCCAGCGCTCGCGCTCGGCGCCGGCGAGGAGGTCGCCGACGCGGTCGGACCACCGCTGCACGACCGGGGCGAACCGCGCCACCTCCGCCTCGACGGCGAAGTCGTCGCGCAGGGTCTGCACGAGCCAGCGGGTGGAGCGGTCCAGGAGGCGCCGCAGCTCCAGGCGCAGCCGGGTCTGGACGCCGGTGGGCACGAGGCCGTCCAGGGCCGCGACGTCGGCGAGGTGGCCGGCGGCGCCGAACACCTCCCGGCACACGGCGTAGGCGCGCACCACGTGCTCGGGGCTCGCGCCGGTCTCCTCGGTGGCGCGGTGCACGAACGACGTCCCCGCGGTGTTCACGAGGTCGTTCACCAGCGCGGTCGTGATGATCTCCCGCCGCAGCTGGTGGTGGGCGACCCGCTCGCCGAAGCGCTGCACGAGGGGCGCGGGGAAGTAGGCGCGCAGCAGGGGCTCGAACGCCGGGTCGTCGGGCAGGTCGGTGGTGAGCAGGTGGGCGGCGAGCGCGTTCTTCACGTGCGCCATGAGCGTCGCGAGCTCGGGGGAGGTCAGGCCCAGCCCGCGCGCGGCCCGCTCGGCGCCCTCGGCCTCGGTGGGCAGGACCTCCAGGGCGCGGTCGAGCGCGCCGTCCGCCTCCAGGGCCGCGACCAGGCGCAGGTGGACGCCGAGCATGGACGGCGCCTGGGCGCGGGCCGTCGTCAGCAGCACGTTCTGCGCGTCGTTGTCGCGCAGGACCAGCGCCGCCACCTCGTCGGTCATCGCGACCAGCAGCGCGTCGCGCTCGGGCCGGGTGAGCTCGCCGGCGGCCTCCGCGTCGGCGAGCAGGACCTTGATGTTGACCTCGTGGTCGGAGCAGTCGACGCCCGCGGAGTTGTCGACCGCGTCGGTGTTCAGCCGCACGCCGGCCAGCGCCGCCTCTATCCGCCCCCGCTGGGTGAGGCCCAGGTTGCCGCCCTCGCCGACGACCCGGGCGCGCAGCTGGCCGCCGTCGATGCGGACGGCGTCGTTGGCCCGGTCGCCGGCGTCGGCGGAGGTCTCGCCCGCGCCCTTGACGTAGGTGCCGATGCCGCCGTTCCACAGCAGGTCGACCGGCGCTGCGAGCACCGCCCGCACGACCTCGGCCGGCGTCAGCGAGGTGGTGCCCGCCGGCAGGCCCAGGGCGGCCACCGCCTGGCGCGAGAGCGGCACCGACTTCGCCGTCCGCGCGAAGACCCCGCCGCCGGGGCTGATCAGCGAGCGGTCGTAGTCGGCCCAGGAGGAGCGGGGGAGCGCGAACAGGCGCGCCCGCTCGGCCCAGGACGTCGCGGGGTCGGGGTCGGGGTCGAGGAAGACGTGGCGGTGGTCGAACGCGGCGACCAGGCGCAGCCGGTCGCTGAGCAGCATCCCGTTGCCGAAGACGTCGCCGCTCATGTCCCCGATCCCGGCGACGGTGATCGGGGTGGTGTGCGGGTCGACGCCGACCTCGCGGAAGTGGTGGCGCACCGACGTCCACGCCCCGCGCGCGGTGATGCCCATCGCCTTGTGGTCGTAGCCGGCCGACCCGCCGGAGGCGAAGGCGTCGTCGAGCCAGAACCCGTGCTCGGCGGCGATCGCGTTCGCGGTGTCGGAGAAGGTGGCCGTGCCCTTGTCGGCGGCCACCACCAGGTAGGGGTCGTCGCCGTCGTGGCGCACCACGCGCGGCGGCGGCTGCACCCGGCGCCGCCCCGGGGCGCCGGGGTCGGGCACGAGGTCGTCGGTGACGTCGAGCAGGCCCCCGACGAAGGTGCGGTAGGCGGCCAGGCCCTCGGCCAGCCAGGCGTCGCGGTCGGCGGGGTCGGGCAGCTGCTTGGGCACGAAGCCGCCCTTGGCCCCGGTGGGCACGATGACGGCGTTCTTCACCGCCTGCGCCTTGACCAGGCCCAGCACCTCGGTGCGGAAGTCCTCGCGCCGGTCGCTCCAGCGCAGGCCGCCGCGGGCGACGGCGCCGAAGCGCAGGTGCACCCCCTCCACGCGCGGGGAGTACACCCACAGCTCGAACGCCGGGCGCGGCTCGGGCAGCTCGCGCAGCCGGGCCGGATCGAGCTTGAGGACCAGGTGCTGCGGACGCCGCCCGGCCGCGTCGAGCTGGTAGGCGTTCGTGCGCAGCACGGCCGTCACGACCGAGAGGAAGGAGCGCAGGATCCGGTCGTGGTCGAGGCTGACGACGTCGTCGAGCGCGCCCTGCAGCTCCTCGACCAGGGCGTCGACCACCTCCGCGGAGGCCGCGCGCACCTCGCCGTCGGCGCCGTCCACGCCGTCCACGCCGTCCTCGCGCGGCTCGCACCGCGCCTCGAACAGCCGCACGAGCTGGCGGGCGATCCCGGCGTTGGCGACCAGGCACTCCACGAGGTACTCGTGGGAGAAGGTGGCCGTGGTCTGGCGCAGGTAGCGGGCCACGGCGCGCAGCACCACCACCTGGTCCCAGGAGAGGCCGGCGCGCAGCACCAGCTCGTCGAAGCCGTCGCTCTCGCTGCGCCCGTCCCAGGCCGCGCGGAACGCCTCGGTGAACAGCGCCCCGGCGCGCCCGGCGACGTCGGCGTCGGCTCCGGCGAGCGCGACGTCGGCCGGCAGCCGCAGCCCGAAGTCGTAGACGTGCGCCGCGCCCGCGCCGTCGCGGCGCACCAGCCGGTAGGGGCGCTCGTCGACGACCTCCGCGCCGAGGTTGCGGAACAGCGGCAGCACCCGGGTCAGCGACAGCGGGCGCACCCGGTACAGCTTCATCCGCCACTCCTGCGGCCCGGCCCCGGCGGGCCGGTGCAGGTGGACGTCGACCAGCCGGTCGGCGTCCGCGCCGGCGGCTGCGGCCCCGGCCACCGCCGCGACCCGTCGCAGGTCCGCGACGGCCTCGCGCGCGCCGAAGTCCTCCTTGTACGCCTCGGGGAAGGAGCGCCCCCACGTCCGGCGCAGCGCGGCCGAGCCGGCCTCGCCGAGCTCGGCGGTCATCGCGTCGGCCAGGTCCTCCTCCCAGGTGCGGGTGGCCTCCACGACGCGGCGCTCCAGAGCGGCCGCCTCGTCCGGACTCAGCTCGGCCAGCTCGGGGCCTCCCGTGCCCGCCGGCACGCGCAGCACGACGTGCACGCGCGCCAGCACCGACTCCCCGATCTGCGTCGTGTAGTCGACCGAAGAGGCGCCGAATGCCTCGACGAGCACCTGCTGCACCCGCAGGCGCACCTGGGTCGTGTACCGGTCGCGGGGCAGGTAGACCACCGCGGACTGGAAGCGGCCGTAGGCGTCGCGGCGCAGGAACAGGCGGGTCCGCCGACGCTCCTGCAGGCGCATCACGGCCAGCGCCGTCCGGAGCACCTCCTCCTCGCCCATCTGGAACAGCTCGTCGCGCGGGTAGGTCTCCAGCACGGCCAGGAGGTCCTTGGCCGAGTGCGAGCCGGGCGCGAAGCCCGAGCGCGCCAGCACCGCGGCGGCCCGGGAGTCCAGCAGGGGCACCCGCAGCACGCTCTGCGTGTAGGCCTCGGAGGAGAACAGGCCCAGGAAGCGGCGCTCGCCGACCACGCGGCCCTGGGCGTCGAAGGATTTGACGCCCACGTAGTCCAGGTGGGCCGGGCGGTGCACCGTGGCGCGCGCGTTGGCCTTGGTCAGCACCAGCACGCGGCGCTCGCGGGCCCGGGCGCGCGCCCGGGAGGGCAGCCGGGCGAAGCTGGCGCTGCGCCCGCGCCCGCCCTCGCGCAGGATCCCCAGGCCGGTGCCGGGGACGACGCGGAGCACGTCCTCGCCGTCGACCTCCTCCAGCGCGTACTCGCGGGAGCCGAGGAACGTGAACCCGCCGTCGGCGAGCCAGCGCAGCAGGCGCTCGCCCTCGCGGGCCTCCTCGCCCAGGCCCTGCGGGGGGCGGGAGGCGAGCTCGGCGGCCACGGCCAGCGCCGCCGCCCGCATCGGCGCCCAGTCCTCCACGGCCGCCCGCACGTCGGCGAGCACCGCCAGCACCCGGGCGCCCACGCGCTCGGCGTCGCCCTCCTCGCCGTCGTGGTCGTCGTGCTCGACCTCCACGTGCATCCACGACTCCACGAGCGCGTCCGCCGGTCGAGGGGCGCCGGGCGCGGCCCCGTCGAGCACCTGGAGCAGGCGGCCGCCGGCGTCGCGGCGCACGAGCAGCGTCGGGTGCACCACGACGTGCACCGTGCGCCCGAGCTGGGCCAGCGCGGCGGTGACCGAGTCGACGAGGAAGGGCATGTCGTCGGTGACGACCTCGACGACGCCGCGGCCGGCGCTCCAGCCGTCGACCGCCGCGGTCGGCGTCCAGGCGCGCACCCGGGCGGTGCCGGGCGCGCGGTGCTCGGCCAGGTCGTGGTGGCTCAGGCAGGCACCGGCGAGGTCGGCGGGGTCGCGCTCGCGCAGGTCCTCCTCGGCGACGTGCCGGTAGTAGTGCTCCAGCAGGGCGCGCAGCGCGGGCCCGCCCCCGCTGCGGGCCGCCCCGGCGGCGGCCGCGGCGTCCAGCACCTGCGACCTCGTGCGATCGGACATCGGTGGAGCCCCCCTCGTCGACGGCCCGATCGTCGCAGGCGAGGGCCCAACGCACGAGGCGCCGCCCCCGGGGTCCGGGGACGGCGCCTGGTGCTGCGGCGGGAGCCGCGGGGCTAGCTCACTGGGCGGTGGCGGAGGTGAACCACAGCGAGCGGGCGACCTGGCTGTACAGGCCCTTGGGGTGGTCGCGGAACATCGGCTGGGTGCCGAAGAGGACGACGCTGGCGCCGCTCTCGTCCATACCGCGCACCACCGACGCCTGGCCGGCCGCGTCCTGCTGGTTCGGCAGCCAGTGACCGGCCACGAGCACGTCGCCGGTGCCGTAGGTCTGCTCCACGGTCACCTCGGGGCCGGTCGCGCTGAACCACACGGGCCCGTAGACGAAGCTGTGGGGCAGGGCGCCGCTGGTGATCGGCCCGCCGGAGTTCACGACGCTGACCACGCCGTTGGCGTCGGAGCGGCCGGCCGTGGCGGTCGCCGTCAGCAGCCCGGCGGCGGTGTTGAAGGTGGCGCCGGCGGACCCGCGGGTGACGACGCCGCCGTCGGCGAGGAACGCCTTGAGGCCGGCCTGCGCCGCGGGGTCCAGCGAGGCGTAGCTGAGGCCGGTGGAGACGAACAGCGTGTCGACGCCGGTCCAGTCGAAGCCGGCGTTGAGCGTCGCCGTGCTGACCGGCTTGACCTCGAAGCCCATGTCGCGGAGGACCTTGAGCTCGTCGGCCCCCGCGGCGGCGGCGACGACCAGGTCCTCCAGCGGCGTGCCGGCCGGGCCGGCCGGGGCGGCGGTGAAGCGCACCCCGTAGGTGGTCGCGGCCTGCTGGGCCGCTGCGCGCGCGGAGGCCGGGACCACGACGGTGCCGTCGGCGGTCATCGTGGCCGCGACGCCGGCGTCCAGCAGCGCGTTGAGGGCCCGCGCGTCCTTGGCGTCGGTCAGCTTCAGCGCCAGGGCCTTGCCGGCGGGTGCGCCGACGCCGCCGGTGGGGGCAGCTGCGGCGATCCCCGGAGAGCCCTTCGGGATCATCGCCTCGAAGCCCGCGACGGTGGCGTTGGTGACCGGGTCGACGGTGGCGCCCCACAGGAGGCTGTGGCTCCAGCCGGAGATGTCGTACATCTGCGGCACGCGGTCGCTGATGTCGCGCCCGGCCTCGAGCATCACGTTGGCCAGCCCGCGCTTGGGCTGCTTCATGTCGACGACGTAGGACCCGGCCGGGTACCGCTTGCCGCCCGGCATCGTGACGATGCGGTTGGTGCGGTTGACCTTGACGTCGTTGGCGATGAGGTGGTCGACCAGGCGCGCCGCGGCGGCCTCCGAGCGCTGCCCGGTGCCGGTCGGGATGACGTAGGCGCGCGGGAACTCGGTCGTGTAGCCCTGGTCCTCCGGGCCCCAGCCGGTCACGTAGCCGACGGGCAGGTCGGCGTCGGGGGCGCCGTCCACGCCGCGGCGGAACATCTCGATCTGGTCGGCGAGCAGCGACGAGCGGTTCGTGTCGAGGTACCGCAGCGAGGAGCGGATCGTCTCGGCGACGACGTCGGTGTTGACCCGGGCGCGGCGCTGCAGCTCCTCCACCGGCAGGGTGTTGTAGCTGGCGTTGTTGACCCGCAGCGGGATCTCCACGGTGTGGCCCACGGCGCCGTGGTAGATCGCGTACATCGGCGTGAAGATCGGCGGCCAGTCGTCCCAGTCGCCGGGCGCGTAGTCGCGGAAGGGGATGACGGGGTCGATCTCGCCGGGAAGGGCGTCCGGGATCCTCCCGGCCGCGAACGCGTCCTCCAGGGACTCCTCCATGCCCTCGGCGTTGGGCAGGGCGTGCTTGATGTAGAGGTCGTACTCGTAGTTCTGGCCGTGCGGGGCGGTGCCCGGCTCGATCAGCGTGCCGGTCACGTAGCCGTGCTGGTCGAGGAAGACGAGCGGCTGGGCGTCGGCGATCACCTTGCGGGTGGCGACGACCTCGGGCTGGGAGCCGGTGATGTAGTCGCGGTTCATGTCGAAGCCGGCGCCGTTGGCGCGCGTGCCGGCCACCCGGCCGTCGGGGTTGACCGTGACGACCGCCTGGACGCGCGTGCGCCCGAGCATCGCTGCGACCTCGGGGTCGGTGGAGCGGGCGAGCTCCTCGACGACCTCCAGGATGCCGTCGGTGCCCTCCCACTCGTTGCCGTGGATGTTGCCGTTGACGAGGAAGGGCGCCTTGTAGCGCGCCAGGGCCGCGGTGTCCTTGGCGGCGGCCTTCGGGTCCTCCTCGATGGCGCGGCGGGTGCGCTCCTGGTCGCGGGCCTGCGCGGCCGTCTCCGGGGCGGTGACGGTGACGAGGTAGAGGTCGCGTCCCTGCGTGGACTGGCCGATGACCTCGACGCTGACCCGGTCGCTCTCGGCCTGCAGGGCGTTCAGGCGCGGCGCGATGCCGTGGTAGGGCACCAGGCCCAGCTTGATCGAGGCGTCGGCCTCGTTGACCGGCGGCACCGTCAGCACCTGCTGGCGCGGGTAGCCCAGCTGCTTCGTGACGGCGGTGGCCAGCGACGGCGTCTTGGCAGCGGGCGCCGTCGTGGTGGCGACGGCGGTGCCGACCCCCGCGGTGAGCACCAGCGCCGCGGCGACCGACGCGGCGGTGGTGAGGGAGGACAGGGACCTGGGGCGCACGGGTGCTCCTCGTCGAGTGGCTGCGGAGTGCCCTCGGGCCGCGCGGGGACCGCGGTGACCGGGACAGCGGAACTGTGCACGCGCTGTGTTTCGCCTGGGTGAACGCCGGGCGCGCCGGCGTTTCGTCCGGCGTGTCCGGGTTTCAGACGGTGCGGACGCCGTCCAGCAGCTCCCCGGTCTGCCGGGCGATCTCGCCCTCCTCGTCCGTCGGCACCACGAGGACCCGCACCCCACCGGTGCCGTCGTCGATGACCACGGGCTCGCGCGGGCCGACCGCGGCGGCGTTCGCCGCGGCGTCCAGGCTGATGCCGAGGTGGGCCAGCGGCGCGCACACCGCGGCGCGCAGCCGCGGGTCGTGCTCGCCGGCGCCGGCGGTGAAGACCAGGGCCTGGGCGCCGGCGACCACGCCGAGGTAGGCGGCGACGTAGGTGGTGAGCCGGTAGGCGTGGACGTCGAGGGCGAGCTGGGCGTCGGCGTCCCCGGCGTCGGCGGCGGCGTGGACGCGGCGCAGGTCGGACTCCCCGCTCATGCCCAGCAGGCCGCTGCGGGTGTTGAGCAGGTCGTCGACCTCCTGCGCGCTCATGCCGGCCTCGCGCACGAGGTGGAAGACGACGGCGGGGTCGAGGTCGCCGCTGCGGGTGCCCATGACCGCGCCCTGCAGGGGGGTGAGGCCCATCGAGGTGTCGATGCTCCGGCCGTCGCGCACCGCGGTGACCGAGACGCCGTTGCCGATGTGGCAGCTGACGAGGCGGACGGCGTCCTGGGCGACGCCGAGCGCCGCGGCGGTGCGGTGGGTGACGTAGGCGTGGCTGGTGCCGTGGAAGCCGTACTTGCGCAGCCCGTGCTCGCGGGCCAGCGCCGGCGGCAGGGCGTAGGTGGAGGCGCGGGCCGGCATGGTCGCGTGGAAGGCGGTGTCGAAGACGGCGACCTGCGGGACGCCGGGCAGCAGCGCCCGCAGCGCGCGGATGCCCGCCAGCTGCGGCGGGTTGTGCAGCGGCGCGAGGGAGCACAGCGCGGCGATGCCGGCCTCGACGTCGTCGTCGACGAGGGTCGCGGCGGTGTAGCGGTCGCCGCCGTGGACGACGCGGTGGGCGACGGCGGCCAGGCCGTCCAGGCCCGGGCCCGCGCGCAGGTCGTCCAGCGCACGGGTGAGCGCCGCGGCGTGGTCGGGGACGTCGGCCGAGCCGATCTCCTCCACCAGGCCCCGCGCGACCACGGTGCCGCCCGCGCGCAGCTGGTGCTTCAACGACGACGAGCCGGCGTTGATGACGAGCACTCTGCTCACTGCGGCTCCTGCTGGGCCTGGACGGCGGTGATGGCCACCGTGGAGACGATGTCGGCGACGGTGCAGCCGCGGGAGAGGTCGTTGACCGGGCGGCGCAGCCCCTGCAGCACCGGACCGACGGCGACGACGTCGCCGGAGCGCTGCACCGCCTTGTAGGTGGTGTTGCCCGTGTTGAGGTCGGGGAAGACGAGCACCGTCGCGTGCCCGGCGACGGGGTTGCCCGGCAGCTTGGCGGCGCCGACGGCCGGGTCGACCGCGGCGTCGTACTGGATCGGGCCGGCGAGCGGGAGGTCCGGGCGCGCCGCGGCCACCAGGGCGGTGGCCTCGCGGACCTTCTCCACGTCGGCGCCCGCCCCGGACGTGCCGGTGGAGTAGGACACCATCGCCACCCGCGGCTCGACGCCGAACGCCAGCGCCGTCTCCACGCTGCTGAGCGCGATCTCGGCGAGCTCGGAGGCCGTGGGGTCGAGGTTCACGGCGCAGTCGGCGAAGACCAGCACGCGGTCGGGCAGGCACATGAGGAAGGCGCCGGAGACGCGGGAGACGCCGGGTGCCGTCCGGATCGTCTCCAGCGCGGGCCGGATGGTCATCGCCGTGGTGTGCGTGGCGCCGGAGACCATCCCGTGGGCGTGGCCCGTCTCGACCATCATCGTGCCGAAGTAGGTGGGGTCGGCCACGGTGTCCAGCGCACCCTCCACCGTGGCGCCCTTGTGCGCGCGCAGCGCCGCGTACCGCTCGGCGAGCTCCTGGCGCAGCGGCGAGGTCGCCGGGTCGAGCACCTCGGTGCGCCCCAGGTCGATGCCGAGCGTGCGCGCCCGGGCCCGCACCTGCTCGGGGTCGCCCAGCAGCACGAGGTCGGCGACGTCGAGGTGGGCGAGCTCCTCGGTGGCGCGCAGCACGCGCTCGTCCTCGCTCTCCGGCAGCACGATGCGGCGGCGGTCGGCGCGGGCGCGCTCGAGCAGGCGCGCGTTGAACATCGCCGGGGTGACCGCCGCGGCGGGTGTCAGGCGGATGCGGGCGTGCAGCTCGTCGGCGTCCACCGCGGCCGAGAAGGCGCCGAGGGCCGCGGCGACCTTGCGGGCGCTGGTGGGGCGGATGACGCCCTGCAGCCCCTCCAGCAGGTGCAGCGTCGCGTAGGTGCTGTGCGGCACCGAGATGACCGGCAGGCCGCTGGGCTCCAGCAGGCGCAGGCCGAGCTCGTCGGGGCGGGTGCCGAGGGTGAGCACCAGGCCCGCCGGCGTCGGCAGGTCGGGGCTGAGCGCGGCCGCCGCGGCGCCGACCGCGAGGTCGAGGCGGTCGCCGGAGCTGACCAGCAGCGCGCCCTCGTGCAGCAGCGGCAGCACCGCCTGCAGGTACGCCGAGCCCGCGACGTAGCCGTCGACCTCCCGCTCCAGGCGCGGGCCGGAACCGGCCAGCACCGTGCCGTCCAGCGCGGTCAGCACCTCGTCGACGGTGAGGGCCGAGAGCACCGGCAGGTCGGGCAGCACGTACACCGGCTCACCCGCGTCAGCGTCCGTGCGCACCCGGCTGGCCAGCTCGGCCTCGGTGCCCGGCGCCGCCCGGTTGACGATGGTGGCGACCTGGGCGCAGCCGCGGCCGGCGATGACGCTGCGCGCCTGGCGGGCGGCGGCGGCGACCGTGTCGGCGCTCTTGCCGGCCCCGGAGACCACGGTGAGCACCGGGGCGCCGAGGTTCACCGCGAGCAGGGCGTTGAGGTCGAGCTCGGTGGCGGGGGAGGGGCCGGTGAAGTCGGTGCCCACGACGAGCAGGAAGTCGCAGCGCTCGCGCAGGCGCGCGGCCCGCTCGACCACGGCGGCCACCAGGCGGCGCGGGTCGCCGTCCTCGTCCTCCAGCAGCGCGGTCGCCTCGGCCCAGGTCATCCCCACGGCGTCGGCGTCGTCCACGTCGAGGCCGTACCGCTCGCGCAGCAGCTCCACCAGCGGGTCGGGGGTGTCGCGGTCGGCGACGACCGGGCGGAAGACCACGGGCCGGGCCACGGTGCGCGCCAGGAGGTCGAGCACCCCCAGCGCCACCACGGTCTTGCCGGCGTCGGCCTCCACGGCCGTCACGTACAGGGCGTTCGACACCCGGGCGTCCACCTCTCCAGAGCTGCTGATGCCGCCGCACCGTCTCACGCGCGGTGGCGGCTCCACCCTGGCGGGACGGCGGCCGCAGGGCCAGGCGCGGTGGCCCGACCGCGGGGTGAGGCTGCTCACGGCGGTCAGCGCGACGCCGGGCACCGGGCGCCGGTGGAGGGTGACGTGCCTCCCCGGGACTCCGCTCGCTGGCTCGATCGGGCGCGTCCCTCGTGCGGATCGGCGGCTGGCGCAACTGCCTTGACGGCGTCACCGGCGCTCTGCAGGGTCGGCGGCGTGGAGAACGGGCGCGGTGGACTGGTGTCGGTGAACGTGGGTCGAGAGCGCCCGATCGCCGCCAAGGGCGGCACCAGCGGCATCGACAAGCGCCCGGTGCGCGGGCCGGTGGCCGTGCGCGCGCCCGGAGCGAAGGGCGTGGGCGGCAGCGGCCTGGCCGGCGACCACATCAGCGACACCGCCCACCACGGCGGGAACGACCAGGCCGTGTACGCCTACGCCCGCGAGGACCTCGACGCGTGGGAGGTCGAACTGGGCCGGGGCCTGTCCTGTGGGACGTTCGGGGAGAACCTGACCACCGCCGGCATCGACGTCAGCGGCGCGGTGATCGGGGAGACCTGGGCCGTGGGGACCGCGCTGCTGCAGGTGAGCTGTCCGCGGATCCCGTGCGTGACGTTCGCGGTGTGGCTGGGGCAGGAGCGCTGGGTGCCGCGGTTCACCGCCGCGCGGGTGCCTGGCGCCTACCTGCGGGTGCTGCGCGCCGGTGAGGTGAGCGCCGGGGATGCGGTTCGGGTCCTCGAGGTGCCTGGGCACGGCTTGGACGTGAGGACGGCCTTCTCGGCCTTCACGACGAGCCCAGAGCTGCTGCCGCTGCTGCGCGGAGTTCCGGAGCTGCCCGCAGAGGACCGAGAGGCGGTGGAGCGCCGCCTGCGGAAGACGTCGCGGCAGTGATCGTGGACGGATCCGCTGCCGAGGGAACGACCGACTGGCTGCCCCCGCGCGCTGAGCTTCGCGAGCAGCCGGCCTGCACCTGAGACAGTCCTCCTGCGTCACCTCTGCTCGCGGGCGTGGACGTCGCCCGGAGGGATCTGGCGCGCGGTGGAGGTGGCGGTGTGCAGGGCCAGCAGGGCGACGTCATCTTCAGCGTCCTCGCCCAGCTCGGTGAGCAGCGCGTCGCAGAAGCCGTCCAGGTCCAGGCCACGACGGGCCAGGTGCTCGGCGGTGTGGCGCAGCCGTTCCAGCCCCGTGTCGAGGTCCTCCCCACGGCGTTCGACCAGGCCGTCGGTGTAGAGCACGACCGTGGCTCCGGGCGGCAGGGTCACCGTGTGGTCGTGGCGGTCGGTGCCGGTCGCCAGCCCCAGCAGCAGGTCGGGGGAGCGGGTGAGGAGCTCGGCGCGCCCGTCGGCACCGAGGACGAGGGGCGGTGGGTGCCCGGCGCTGGACCACCGGAGGGTGTGGGAACCGTCCTGGGACTCGACGTCGTCCGGCTCGACGTCGTCTGGCTCGACCTCGGCCAGGACCGCGGTGGTCAGGGCGCCGACGGCCAGGTCCCGCATGGCCCGGTCGAGCGCGGACAGGACCGCCGCGGGCGGGTCGCCCAGTGCGTGGGTGATGCCGCGCAGGACGTTGCGGACCTGCGCCATCGCCACGGCCGCCTCGCGGTCGTGGCCCATGACGTCCCCGATGACGAGCCGGATGGACCCGTCCGGCACCGTGAACGTGTCGTACCAGTCTCCCCCGATCTGCGCTCCGTCGGCGGCCGGCACGTAGCGCGCGGTGATCTGCAGCTGTTCGGGTCGGGGCAGGTCGGTCAGCAGGGAGCGCTGCAGCTCCTCTGCCAGGCTCCGCTGCGCGGCGCGCACGCGGGAGTTGTCCAGGGCGAGGCCGGCGCGGGCGGCGACCTCTTTCAGCGTGGACAGGTCCTCGTCGCTGAACCGCGCGCGGCCCGCGCCGCGGTACACGCTCAGCACCCCCTGCGTGTGCCCGCGTCCGCGCAGCGGCAGGACGACGCTGGCCTCCGGCGCCAGCTCGGCCAGCAGCTCGCGGGCGCTGCCGTCCACCATCGCCGCCGCGGCACCTGTGGCGCCGTGCTGGACGAGCGTCGGCTCTCCGCCCGTGAAGGCGCGGGCGATGGAGGAGTCGTCGTCCAGGCCGTCCAGGCGCGTCCGGCGGTAGGCCTCGACCTTCTGGCGATCAGCGGGGTCGGCGTGCCAGGAGCCCACGTCGCGCAGCCGGGCGCGCCAGTGCCCGGGGCCTTCGCCGGCGAGGGTGAGGATGCACCAGTCGCCCAGTGCGGGCACCAGCAGCTGGGGCAGGCGCTCCATCGCGCTGTCGGCGTCCTGCGCCTCGGCCAGCTCGGCGGCCACCGCGGCCAGCAGCGCTGCACGGGCGGAGACGCGCTCGGCCTCCTCCTGAGCGGCGCGGCGTTCGGTGACGTCGACGAAGTAGACCGCCAGGCCCTCGTCGCTGGGCCAGGCCTGGATCTCGAACCAGGTGTCCAAGGGCTCGGGGTACCACGCCTCGAAGGACGCGGGTCGGCCCGTGGCCACCGCGGTGCGGTAGACGTCCTCGATGACCGTGCCCACAGCGGCGGGGAAGAGGTCCCAGACCACGTGCCCGACAGCGTCCTGGCGGGTGCAGCCGATGAGCTTCTCCGCCCGGGCGTTGACGTAGCTGAAGCGCCACTCGTGGTCCAGGGAGTAGAACGCCGTGGACATGGTCTCCAGCAGCCGCGAGACGCGCGCTTCGCTCTCACGCTCGGCGGCCAGCGCGCGCGCTCGGGCCTCGCGGGCCCGGACCTGCTCGAGCGCCTGGCTGAGCGAGGCTGCGATCAGCGCCACGAAGCCCAGGTACGTCTCGTCCGGCGCGAGGTGCTCGCTCAGCCGCACCACCAGGAGCGCTGGCTCCTCGCCTGCGGGCAGGCGGGCCAGCTGCAGCCATGCCAGGGCGCCCTGGTCCGTCTCCTCGACGACGACGTCACGGTCCTCGAGCGCTGACGAGGGCGCAGCCGGCAGCGACGCGCCGCCGGCGCCGCCGCCGAGCCCGGGCAGGCGGATGTCCACCGCTGGCAGGTCGGCGACCTCCGCGCGCAGCAGGGGCAGGGCCCGGTCTGCGACGTCACCAGGCCGACGCACGGCCGCGAGCTCCTCGCCGAGCCGGCTCAGCAGGCTCAGGCGCCGTCGGTCGATGACCTGGTTCGTGGTCTCGGAGGCGATCGTGATGACCCCCTCGACATCGCCATCGCCTCCGACCGCGGAGTAGGAGAAGGTGAAGTAGGCCTCCTCCAGCCGGCCGCGACGCTGCAGGGGCAGGTGGGCGTCCTGCACCCAGACGGCCGGGCCGCCGCCCAGGACTCCGTGGAGCATCGGGCCGATGGTGTCCCAGATCTCCGGGAAGACGTCCTCGGCCCGAGCGCCCAGCGCGTCGGGGTGCTTGTCCGCGAGCACGGGGACGTACGCCTCGTTGTAGAGCAGGATCAGCTCCGAACCCCACAGGAGGGTGATCGGGAACCGGCTGCCCAGCGCGAGGCCCACCGCTGAGCGCAGCGGCGTGCTCCACGACGACACGGGCCCCAGCGGACTCGCGGCCCAGTCCACCCGCTCGTAGGCCCGGCGCAGGGAGCCGGCTCCTGCGAAGAGGGCTTCTGCCGCTGCACGGACCTAGTTCAGCGCTGGCCCGCCGGTCACCTGGACGCGGACGCCGCGAGTCCTCCCGCTCCCTCCAGCACCAGCCCTGCTGAAGGGCCTCTCAGCGGTGACCGACCTGGGCGATGAACTCCTCCAGGTAGGCCCGGCGCACCACGCCGTCGCGCCCCAGGCCGTCGGCCATCGTCAGCAGGCCGCCGTCCGCCGCCAGCAGCTCCGCGGCCTCGACCGCTGAGCGGTAGGCCACCGCAGCCGCCCCTGCCCCCGGCGGCGCCTGCAGGCGCAGCGTGACCTGGTCCAGGCCCGCGGCCACCGCCCGGCTCACCTGCTCGCGCACCTGGCGCCGCACGGCGTCGAACGCCCGCGCGGCGGCATCCAGGCGGCGGGCCAGCGCGACGACGTCGGCGGTCCGCTGCGAGGAGGGTGGGAGGCTCTCGCCGCGGTCGCTGGTGTCCAGGAGCACGAGCTGCAGCTCCCGCAGGAGGTCGTCCATGTGCTCCTTGGCCGCGAGCAGCTGCCGGGCCGGCAGGTCGGGGACGACGACCTCGTGGCTGCCGCCCGCTGCCACGGGGACCGGGAGGCGGGGGCTGGGGATCCCCGGTGCTGTCCCGTCGTCGTCGACGTCGGCCCACGCCGCCAGGAGCTCTTCCACGCTGAGGTCGACGTCGACCACGACCGCGGTCTCCGCCATCTCGAACCAGACGTACTTCCCGCCCACCGGTGACGTCTCGCTGCCCCAGGCAGCGGCCAGGGTCTGCACCAGGATCAGCCCTCGCCCGCTCATCGCGGTGGCACTCGGAGCGGTGAAGACCGGCAGGACGCTCGACCGGTCGCGGACCTCCACCCGCGCCCCGGCGCCGACCTGGTACATCACCACGTCGAACTCGGTGCGGGCGTGCAGGACGGCGTTGGCCGCCAGCTCTGAGGTCAGCAGCCCCGCGTCGTCGGCCAGGTGCTCCAGACCGGCGCCCACGAGCTGGTCCTCGACGAAGCGCCGCGCGGCGCGCACAGCTCCTGAGTCGGGTGGATAGGTCATCAGGGCCAGCGGGGCGCGCACCGGCCGGAGACTCCCGGCAGGGCTCGTCGCCTCGCCGCTCACGCAGCCCTCGCCGGTCACGCAGCCCTCGCTGTTCCGCTCACCGAGTGAGCATCCTGCACCAGCGCACAGAATGACAACTACGCAGAGCATGCTCCGCGAAACCGAAAGTCACAGCGCGCCTGACTCCCACGCAGGTGGTGGGTCGAGCGCTCACACCTCCGACGGCGCCCGCGCCCTGCCGATGAGCCCGCGGCCCAGAGCCCCGGTCACATCGCCATCAGGGGGCGACGCCGGTGCGCAGGCCCGAGGCGCCGCTTGGCGAACGACCCGGCCGTCGGTCACCGCAGACAGGACGACGGCGCAGGCCCCGCGGGCGGAGCGCACGTGGTGCTCAGGGGTAGCGGTACCTGTTGCGGTGGAGGTCGAGCTCTTCTCGTCGTCGACGAGAGGCTCACCGCCGACGCCGGTGGGGGAGTGCAGCCAGGTGCCGTGCTGGACGTCGCCGAACACCCGGTGACGCTGGCCGTCGGCCGTCCCGCTGCGGATCGCTCAGTGGAGGCGGCTGCCGAGGTGGGGCAGGGTGGCTTCCAGGACGGTGACCAGTGTTGCGGCGTGGTGGCCGTCGGGGTCGAGGTCGGGGTCGAAGACGGTCACGGACACACCTCGGGCCCACGGCAGCAGGCCCTGCAGGAGGTCGACCAGGTGCTGTGGCGCGAGGCCGCCGGCATCGGGGCTGTCCACCGCCGGCATGTGCGTGGGGTCGAGCACGTCGACGTCGACCTGCACCCAGTACCCGTCGTCCAGCCCGGGCGAGGACCGGGCGCGCTGCGCTGCTGCGGTGCCTCCGGTGGCGAGCACGTCCGAGGCGGTGATGACGTCACCGAGCACGGTCCGCGCCTCGTGGAGGTGCTGATCGCTGTCGCGGCAGCCGATGTGGACGGTGCGCCGGGGATCGAAGTACGGGCCCTGCCCGTCGATGTCGGCCACGGCTGGGAGGTGGCGTCCGACCGCGGCGGCGAGGTCCTCCCCGGCCAGGGCGCCGTAGTCGGTGCTGTTCCCCGGGTGCCGGAAGTCGGTGTGGCCGTCGACGTGGACGAGCCCGGTACCCGGGCCGCCGCTCAGGGCGAGGCCCGCGGCGATGAGCAGGCTGCAGTCCCCGCCGATCACGACGGGGAGGTGCCCGGCCGCCCGCAGATCCACCAGGCGGCGAGCCAGCCGGCGGGCGTGGTCGATGACCGCGGACTGGTTGCGCACCTGGCCTGGGGCGCGGGTGCCGTCGTCGTCGACGTACCGGCCCGGTAGGACCACGCCGGCGTCGATGGTGCCGAGCTGGGCCATGCGCCGGTGGAGCCCGGCCTCGCGCAGCGCTTCGGGCGCCTTCGCCGTCCCGGGCACCGCCCCCGGCGCTGGTGGACGCAGTCCCAGGTTCGTCGGAGCCGACACCAGCGCGATCACCCCACCACGCTGCCACGAGCGACGTCCGCCGGGGAACCTGCCAGCCGCTCCTGGCGCCGCCCCGATGGGGCGCTGCCGCCCTCGGCGCCGGCCTGCTCCAGCAGGTGGCCGGTCACCGGCGACGGGGGAGCCGGCAGCCTCCGCAGCCCTCGTCGTCATGCCACGAGGCGATCATCACCCGGAACCCGGCGGCCAGTTCACCACGAGGCCCTACCGTCGTTCCGTGTCTGCTGCGCAGGATCGACCGACGAGCAGGTGGTCCTGGGCAGCGTTGTGGCTGTTGTCGCTGCCCCCAGCCCTGCTGGCTCTGGCGGGTGTTCTGTCGCTGCCGATGTTCTTCGAGTCGAGTGCCGACGACCGCGCCGCGGCGGTGCAGGCCCGGTGGCCCCTGGTGACGGCCGCCGCAGTCGCGAGTGTCGGGTCAGCGGTGGCCTGCTGGGCGTGCGTCCGTCGCGCACTCCGCTGAGGGGTGGGCCCGTGGTCACCGGCGTGGCCGTGGTCGGTCCTGTGGAAGGTCTGAGTCGTGACCGCGACGACGCCTCGCAACACCATCGCCGGCGACCAGCTCTGGGACGGCGACGGACGGATGTGGACGCGTCGGCACAGCGCCTGGCTGTCCGCCGAGGAGGCGGACCGGTGGGTCGAGCGGGGTCAGCCGATCGTGCTGCGCCGCTACGACGAAGGCCCGGTGCGGTGGCTGGACGGTGAGCGAGCCGCTGCCTGGTGGCAGGCCGTCAAGGCTCACGTCGAGGCTCCTGGTCGCGGCGCCCCGTCGGAACCTGACGATGAGGGCCGCACGTGGGGCGTCCATGTCTGGCGCTGCGGCTCCGAGCGTCGGCTCGGGGTCACCGCCTTCTGCTGACTGCCGCGGCGGGCGGCGGACCGGCTTCAGCGCCAGGGACGCCGTCTCACATGACGACCGTCATCTGGGGCACGCTGCTGCAGCGTCGGGTGCCCCCGGCGATGCTCGGCCGGGTCTCCAGCCTCGACTCCTTCGTCTCCCTGGCGTTCATGCCCGTGTCGATGGCGCTCGCCGGGCCGGTGAGCGAGGCGGTCGGGCTGGTGCCGACCTTCCTCGTCGCGGGCCTCGTGCCGCCGGTGCTGGCCGTCGTGGCGATCGTGGCCGCGCGCCTGCCCGCCGACGAGCTGGCCCACCCCCTGGACCCCGCGCCGGAGCCCGAGGCCGGGCCCGTGGTCGCCGAGGGCCGGGCCTGACGGGTCAGGTGCCGCAGAACGTGCGGTACGCGCCGAAGTCCTGCGGAGCCGCCTCGGCGTAGCGCCCGAGGCCCGGGCGCTCGGTGAACGGGTCGGTCACCGCCTCCAGCAGCCGGTGGAGGGGCTCCAGGTCGCCCGTGGTCGCCGCGGCCAGGGCCTCCTCGACCAGGTGGTTGCGCGGGACGTAGACGGGGTTCACCCGGTCCATCGCCCCGGCGTGCGGGCGCAGGGCGCGCCAGCGGTCCAGCCACGCGTCGATGCCGGTGAGGTCGAGGAAGAGGCTGCGCGCCGGCTCGGCCTCCCCACGGGCGGCCGCACCGAGCCTGCGGAAGAACGACGTCCAGTCGACGCGACCCGCCTGCAGCAGGGTCAGCAGATCGGTGACCAGAGGCGCGGCCACCGCGGGTGCGGTGTCCTCGGGCAGGCCCAGCTTGGCCCGCATCCCGGCGTCCCAGGCGGCGTCGTACTGCTGCCCGAACCGCTCCAGCGAGCTGACCGCCAGGGCGATCGCGGTGTCCTGGTCGTCGGCGAGCAGGGGCAGGAGCGCCTCAGCGAGACGGGCCAGGTCCCACTGCGCCACTCCCGGCTGGTTGCCGTAGGCGTAGCGCCCGCCGGTGTCGATCGAGCTGAAGACGGTCGCCGGGTCGAACGCCTCCAGGAACGCGCACGGCCCGTAGTCGATCGTCTCGCCGGAGATCGTCATGTTGTCGGTGTTCATCACGCCGTGCACGAAGCCGACGAGCATCCACCGCGCCACCAGCGACGCCTGTGCGGCCACCACCGCGTCCAGGAGCGCGAGGTGGCGGTGCTCGGCGCGGGCAGCGCCGGGGTGGAGCCGGGCGACGGCGTGGTCGGCGACGCGGCGCAGCAGGTCCGCGTCGCCGGTCGCCGCGGCGTACTGGAAGCTCCCCACGCGCAGGTGGCTGCTCGCCACCCGGGCGAGCACCGCGCCGGGCAGCACGGTCTCGCGGCGCACCGCTCGCCCGGTCGCGACCACGGCGAGGGACCGGGTCGTCGGGATGCCGAGGGCGTGCATCGCCTCGCTGACCACGTGCTCGCGCAGCATCGGCCCGACGGCGGCGAGGCCGTCGCCGCCGCGCGCGAACGGCGTCCGACCCGAGCCCTTCAGGTGCAGGTCGTGGACCGCGCCGCGGGCGTCGACGAGCTCGCCCAGCAGCAGCGCGCGGCCGTCACCGAGCCGGGGGGAGTACCCGCCGAACTGGTGGCCGGCGTAGGCCTGCGCGACGGGCGAGGCACCGTCGGGCACGAGGTTCCCCACCAGCAGCCGGAGGCCGTCAGGGCTGCGCAGCCAGTCGGCGTCGAGGCCGAGCTCCTCCGCCAGCGGCTGGTTCAGCACCAGCAGCCGCGGGTCGGGGGCCTCCTCGGCGTGCCAGGGCAGCCCCATCTCCGGCAGCTCCCGCGCGAAGCGGGAGCCCAGGGCGATGCCGGACAGCGGTGCGAGGCTCATCCCGTCGAGGGTACGGCTCAGCGCTGCGGCGCCCAGCCGATCGCCGGGGCCACGTGCTCGGCGATGGTCGCCAGCAGCGAGGCGTTGTACTCCACGCCGAGCATGTTCGGCACCGTGAGCAGCAGGGTGTCGGCCTCGCGCACCGCGGCGTCCTTGGCGAGGTCCTCGGCGAGCTGGTCGGGCTCGCCGACGTAGCTCTTGCCGAAGCGGGCGCGCACGCCCTCCAGGACGCCGACCTGGTCCTGCCCGGGGTCGCCGCCGAAGTAGGCGCGGTCGAGGTCGCTGACGATCGGCAGCACGCTGCGGCTGACCGACACCCGCGGCTCCCGCTCCCACCCGGCGTCCGCCCACGCGGCGCGGTAGCGCTCGATCTGCTCGGCCTGCAGCTCGTCGAAGGGCACGCCGGTGTCCTCCACGAGCAGGGTCGAGCTCATGAGGTTCATGCCCTGCTCGGCGGTCCACACGGCGGTGGCGCGGGTCCCCGAGCCCCACCAGACGCGGTCGCCGAGGCCGGGGGACTGCGGCTGCACGGCCAGGCGCCCGCTCGCGCCGCCGGTCGTCCGCGGGTCGGCCTCCACCAGGGCGCGGCCGGAGATCGCCTCGCGGAACAGCGCCGTGTGCTCGCGCGCCAGGTCGGCGTCCGTGCTCCCCGCCGCGGGCACGTGGCCGAAGGCCTCGGAGCCGCGCAGCGCCGTCTCCGGCGACCCCCGGCTGATGCCCAGCTGCAGGCGGCCGTCGCTGAGCAGGTCGGTGGCCGCGGCCTCCTCGGCCATGTACAGGGGGTTCTCGTAGCGCATGTCGATGACGCCGGTGCCGACCTCGATCCGCGACGTGCGCGCGGCCGTGGCGGCCAGCAGCGGGAACGGCGACGACAGCTGGCGGGCGAAGTGGTGGACGCGGAAGTACGCGCCGTCCAGCCCCAGCTCCTCGGCGGCCACGGCCAGCTCCACGCTCTGGACGAGCACGTCGCGCGCCGTGCGCACCTGCGAGCCGGGGATCGGCTGCCAGTGACCGAACGACAGGAACCCGATCCGCTTCCTCATGCCCTGTCGAGCGCCCGGGCCCCCGGTGGTGTTCCCGGCCGCTGCGCCGGACGGGCGTTGCGACGACTTCCTTCAGATCTGCTGCAACACGGCGAGCGTCAGCCGATAGGAGGACGTCCGCACCACCTGGGAGGAGGGTCCGCATGGAGCACATGACGATCGACACGCCGGAGTCCGTGGCGCGCTGGGTCGAGATCGACCGGCGCTACCAGGAGGGCGCCGCCCTCCTCGTCGAGGTGCGGGCGCGCCGCCGCTCGCTGGGCGGGCTCATCCCCAGCCCCCGGACGCCGTCGCCGGTCGAGCGCTAGCACCTGCCGCGTCGGGGCCCCGCGGCACGGACGGGCGTGGAAGGGTGAGGCGGCCATGCGCGCCGCCCCTGCCCCCACCACCGTCGCGGGCCTGGTCACCGCCCTCGTCGGCTTCCTGAGCTCGTTCGCCGTCGTCCTCACCGGGCTGCGCGCCGTCGGCGCCAGCCCCGCCCAGGCCGCCTCCGGGCTGCTCGTCCTGTCCCTGGCCACCGGCCTGGGCACGGCCCTGCTCGCGCACCGCACCCGGCTGCCGGTCACGCTCGCCTGGTCCACGCCCGGCGCCGCCCTGCTGGCCGGGGCCGGCGCGCACCGCTGGCCCGAGGCCGTCGGCGCCTTCGCCGCGGTGGGCGTGCTCGTGCTGGTCACCGCGGTGTGGGGCCGGCTCGGCGACCTCATCGCCTCGATCCCGCCGCCGCTGGCGCAGGCCATGCTCGCCGGGGTGCTCGTGCCGCTGTGCCTGGCGCCGGTCACCGCCGTGCTCGCGACGCCCGCGACGGTGCTGCCGGTCGTGCTCGTGTGGGCGGTCCTGGCGCGCCTGGCCCCGCGGTGGGCCGTGCCGGGGGCCTTCGTGCTCACCCTCGCCCTCGTGGCGCGGCAGGCCGCGGCCGACGGCGGCCTGCCGGCCTCCGCGCTCGTCCCCGCGCTGCGCTGGACGACGCCGCAGCTCGGCGTCGGCGCGCTCGTCGGGCTGGCGCTGCCGCTCTTCGTCGTGACGATGGCCAGCCAGAACGTGCCCGGCGTCGCCGTCCTGGCCTCCTTCGGCTACCGCGCCCCGTGGCGCGCGGCGATGGCCGTGACCGGGGCGGCCACGGTGGCCGGCGCCCCCTTCGGCGGGCACGCGGTCAACCTCGCGGCGATCAGCGCCGCCCTGTCCGCCGGGCCCGAGGCCGGCGAGGACCCCGGCCAGCGCTACCGCGCGGCGCGGACGGCGGGGCTGACCTACCTCGGCCTCGCCGCCGCCTCGACGGGCCTGGCCGCGCTGGTGGTCACCGCGCCGCCCGGGCTGGTCGCCGCCGCCGCCGGGCTCGCCCTGTGGCCGGTGCTCGCCGCCTCCCTCGCCGGGGCGCTGGAGCTGCCGGACGCCCGGGTCCCGGCCGTCGCGGCGTTCCTCGTGGCGGTGAGCGGGGCGAGCGTCGCCGGCATCGGCCCCGCCTTCTGGGCGCTGGTCACCGGCACCGCCCTGTGGGCGTGGCTGCACCGGCGTCCGAGGTCGGTCGTTGACAGGCACGGCTAAGAGCATTAGCTTTCCGGCTAACAGCATGAGCCGAACCTGGAGGTCCGCATGACCGAGCACCCGACCCAGCGCCTGACCCATCACCTGACCGTGGACGGCGGCACGCTCGCCTACGAGGTGACCGGCACGGGCCCGCTCGTCGTGCTCGCGCACGGCATGGGCGACGACCGCCAGGCCTACCGCGACGTCGTCCCGGCCCTCGTCGCCGCCGGCCACCGCGTCGCCAGCGTCGACCTGCGCGGCTGCGGGGAGTCCAGTGCGACCTGGCCCTCCTACTCGCGCACCGACATCGCTGGCGACCTCGTCGCTCTCGTCGAGCACCTGGGCGGGCCCGCCGTGCTGGTCGGCCACTCCATCTCCGGTGGCGCGGTCACGATCGCCGCCGCGCAGGCGCCGGCCCTGATCACCGCCCTGGTGGAGATCACGCCGTTCACCCGCGCGCAGTCGGTCTCCCTCCGCGACCTGCGGGTGTCCCGCGTCCGCCGCGGCTTCCGCCACCTGCTCCTCGCCGCCCTCCTCGGCAGCACCCGCCAGTGGAGCAGGTACCTGGACGTCGCGACCCCCGCGCCCCGCCCCGCGGGCTGGGACGCCCGCCTGGCCCACGTCGAGGCGATGCTGCGCGAGCCCGGCCGGATGAAGGCCCTGCAGGGGATGGGGAAGAGCGCCCCCACCGACGCCGGCGAGCAGCTGGCCGCCGTCCGCTGCCCGGTGCTCGTGATCCAGGGCGACCTGGACCCGGACTGGGCCTCCCCCCGCGCCGAGGGCGAGGCGATCGTCGCCGCCCTGCCGGCCGGGCTGGGGCGCCTGGAGGTCGTCGAGGGCGCCGGGCACTACCCCCACGTGCAGCACCCCGCGCAGGTCGCGGCCCTCATCACCTCCTTCCTGGCCGCGGCCCGTGCCTAGGGCCGGGCTGGACGCCGCCGCGGTCGTCGCGGCCGGAGCCGCGCTCGCCGACGAGATCGGCTTCGCGGAGCTGACCATGGGCCGCCTCGCCGAGCAGGTCGGCGTCCGGACGCCGTCGCTGTACAAGCACGTCGCCGGCCAGGACGACCTCACCCGCCGGATCGCCGCGCTGGCCCTCGCCGAGGTGGCCGAGGCCGTGGGTGCAGCGGTGCAGGGCCTCGCCGGCCGCGACGCGCTCGCGGCCGCGGCCGCGGCGTTCCGCGACTTCGTCGTCGCCCACCCCGGCCGCTACGCCGCCACCATCGGCATCCGGCCGACCGGGCCCGACGACCCGGTCGTGCTCGCGGGGCTGCGGGTGCTGGCCGCCTTCCAGTCGGTGCTGGCCGGCTACGGCATCGCGCCAGCCGAGGCCGACCACGCCCTGCGGACCGTGCGCAGCGCCCTGCACGGCTTCGCGATCCTGCAGGCGAGCGGCGGCTTCCAGTGGTCGGCCGACGTCGACGAGAGCTTCGCGTGGCTCGTCGACCTCCTCGACCGGGGCCTGCGCGGCGCCGGCGGTCAGCCGGTGGTCAGCACCGCCGCCACGGCGTCCAGCGCCCCGGGCACCAGGGCGTAGTAGGCCCACACCCCGCGCTTGTCGCGGGTGAGCAGGCCGGCGTCCACCAGCACCTTGAGGTGGTGGGAGACGGTGGGCTGGCTCAGGCCGAGCGGCTCCGTGAGGTCGCAGGCGCACGCCTCGGCGCCCTCGTGGGCGGCGACGAGGGAGATCAGGCGCAGGCGCGCCGGGTCGGCGATGGCCTTGAGGGTGCGGGCGAAGGCCGCGGCGTCCTGCGCGCTGAGCGGCTCGCGGACCAGCGGCGCGCAGCACGCGGGCGCGGTCGGGGTGAGCGTCAGGGGCGTCGCCATGGCGCCGAGTGTGTCACCAGCTATTCACCTGTGTCGATGTTGACAGCCGTCGATGCCTCCTGGCAGGGTCCATCATCGACGACCATCGATGGAGGATGAGGGCACTGACCACCGAGATGACGACCGCCGCGACGACGGGGACGGGTGGCGCCGGGTGAGCGACGTCGTCGCCGAGCGCCCGGCCGCCGCCGACGGGCCGGTGCTCGCGCGCCTGTCCGTCCTCGACCGCTTCCTGCCGGTCTGGATCGTCGCCGCCATGGCGCTCGGCCTGCTGCTCGGGCGCGGGGTGCCCGGGCTGGCGGGCGCGCTGGACGCCGTCCAGGTCGGCTCGGTCAGCCTGCCGATCGCCGTCGGGCTGCTGCTGATGATGTACCCGGTGCTGGCGAAGGTCCGCTACTCCGAGACCTCCCGCGTCACCGGCGACCGCCGGCTCCTGCTGGCGTCGCTGTTCCTCAACTGGGTGGTCGGCCCCGCGCTGATGTTCGCCCTGGCCTGGCTGCTGCTGCCCGACCACGACGAGTTCCGCACCGGCCTGATCATCGTGGGGCTCGCCCGCTGCATCGCGATGGTGCTGATCTGGAACGACCTCTCGTGCGGCGACCGCGAGGCCGCCGCCGTGCTCGTGGCGATCAACTCGGTCTTCCAGATCCTCGCGTTCGCGGCGCTCGGCTGGTTCTACCTGCAGGTGCTGCCCGGCTGGCTGGGCCTGGAGACGGCCAGCGCGGACTTCTCCGTCGGCGCGATCGTCGTCTCGGTGCTGGTCTTCCTGGGCATCCCGCTGGTCGCCGGCTTCCTCACCCGCGTGCTGGGGGAGCGGGCGCGCGGGCGCGCCTGGTACGAGGAGCGGTTCCTCCCGCGGATCGGCCCCGTGGCCCTGTACGGGCTCCTGTTCACGATCGTCATGCTCTTCGCCCTGCAGGGGGAGGCGATCACCTCCCAGCCCTGGGACGTCGTCCGCATCGCCCTGCCGCTGCTGGCCTACTTCGTGCTGATGTTCGGCGGCTCGTTCGCCCTCGGCCGCGGGCTCGGGATGTCCTACGCCAGGACGGCGACGCTGTCCTTCACCGCGGCGGGCAACAACTTCGAGCTGGCCATCGCCGTCGCCATCGGCACCTTCGGCGTCACCTCCGGCCAGGCGCTGGCCGGCGTCGTCGGTCCCCTCATCGAGGTGCCCGTGCTCGTGGCGCTGGTCTACGTCTCGCTGTGGGCCGGGCGCCGCTTCTTCCCCGGCGACCCGACCGTCCCGGCCCGCCCGACCGATGGAGGATCCCGATGAGCACCACCGGTGGCACCCGCGCCCTGCCCGGCCTGCTCGACCCGCACGCCGCCATGCGCGGCCAGATCCAGGACCTCGCGACCCGCTTCGCCGGCATGGTGAGCGCCGAGACGGTCGAGCGCATGGTGCTGGAGTCCTACACGGCCCTGGCCCGCACCGCGACGGTCACGGCGCACCTGCCGGTGCTGGCATGCCGCTTCGCGACCGACCGCCTCACGGCGCTCGCGCAGGCGAAGGGAGTGCTCGCCAAGGAGCAGCCGGAGGTGCTCTTCGTCTGCGTGCACAACGCGGGCCGCTCGCAGATCGCGGCCGCGTACCTCGAGCAGCTGTCGCAGGGACGCGTGCACGTCCGGTCGGCGGGGTCGACGCCCGCCGGTGACGTCGACCCCGGGGTCACGGCCGCGCTCGCCGAGGTCGGCCTGTCCACGACCGAGGCCTTCCCCAAGCCGCTCACCGACGACGTCGTCCAGGCCGCCGACGTCGTGGTCACCATGGGCTGCGGCGACTCGTGCCCGGTCTACCCGGGCAAGCGCTACCTCGACTGGGACGTCGCCGACCCGGCGGGCAGGTCGCCCGAGGACGTCCGGGCCGTCCGCGACGACATCGCCGCGCGCGTGCGGTCGCTCCTGGCCGAGCTGGACGCATGACGCACCTCGTCGTCGTCGGCGGCAGCGACGCCGGCGTCTCCGCCGGCCTGCGGGCCCGCGAGGTGGACCCCACCGCGGAGGTCACCGTCGTGGTCGCCGACGCGTACCCGAACTTCTCCATCTGCGGCATCCCCTACTACGTCAGCGGCGAGGTGGCGCCGTGGCAGTCGCTGGCGCACCGCACCTCCGCCGACCTCGAGGCCGCCGGCCTCGCCCTGCGGCTCAGCACCCGGGTCACCGGCATCGACGTCGACCGGCAGCGCGTGGCGCTGCGCACCCCCGACGGCAGCGCGGAGCGGCTGGACTACGACGAGCTCGTCGTGGGCACCGGCGCCCACCCGGCGCAGCCGGCCATCGACGGCCTCGGCGGCGCTCGCGGCCCGGACGGCGCCGGCGGCCTCGGCCCCGCGGACGGCGTCCACCTGCTGCACACCATGGACGACGCTCACGCCCTGGTGGCCAGCCTCACCGGGCGCCCCGTCGCCTCGGCCCTCGTCGTGGGCGCCGGGTACATCGGCGTGGAGATGACCGAGGCGCTGGTCGCCCGCGGCATCGCCACCACCGTCGCCCAGCGCCCGGCCGAGGTGCTGACCACCGTCGACGCCGAGCTGGGCGCGCTGGTCCGCGCGGAGGTGGAGGCCCACGGCGTCGAGGTGCTCACCGGCACGACGGTCACCGCGCTGGCCCGCGACGCCGACGGCCGGATCACCGCCACCGCCGCCGGCGGCCGGCTGGAGCGCTCCTTCGACGTGGTGGTGGTCGTGGCCGGCGTCCGCCCCGAGGTCGAGCTGCTGGTGGCCGCCGGGGCCCGGACCGGGGCCGGCGGCGCCGTGGTCGTCGACGAGACGATGGCCACGGGCCTGCCCCACGTGCGGGCCGCCGGCGACTGCGTCGTGACCCACCACCGCCTGCTCGGGACCACCTACCTCCCCCTGGGCACCACCGCGCACAAGCAGGGCCGGGTCGCCGGCGCGAACGCCGTCGGCGGGCGCGCCCGCTTCGCCGGCAGCACGGGCACGCAGGTGGTCAAGGTCTTCGACCTCGTCGCCGCCCGCACCGGGCTGCTCGAGCACGAGGCGGTCGCCGCGGGCTTCCGCCCGGTCACCACCCAGACCAGCCCGGACGACCACAAGGCCTACTACCCGGGCGCGCACCCCATCACGATCCGCGTGACCGGGGACGCCGGCACCGGGCGCCTGCTGGGCGCCCAGCTCGTCGGCCGGCTGGGCAGCGAGGTCGCCAAGCGCGTCGACGTGCTCGCGACGGCGATCTTCCACGCCATGACCGTCGAGGAGGTCGCCGACCTCGACCTCTCCTACACGCCCCCGCTCGGGTCGCCGTGGGACGCCGTGCAGGTGGCCGCCCAGGCCTGGTGCCGCGAGCACCGGCCCGCCACCGCCGTCGTCCTCGCCGACTGACGCCCCGAACCCGCCCCAGGAGGACACCCATGACCCAGACCGCGCCCGAGACCGCGCCCGAGAGGCCCAGCGTCATCTTCGTCTGCGTGCACAACGCCGGCCGCTCCCAGATGGCGGCGGGCTTCATGACCGCGCTGTCCGGCGGCGCCGTGGAGGTGCGATCGGCCGGCTCGATGCCCGCCGACCAGATCAACCCGACCGCCGTCGCGGCGATGGCCGAGGTCGGCATCGACATCACCGCCGAGCAGCCCAAGGTCCTGACCACCGAGGCCGTGCAGGCCTCCGACGCCGTCATCACCATGGGCTGCGGCGACGCCTGCCCGATCTTCCCCGGCAAGCGCTACGAGGACTGGGCCCTGGCGGACCCCGCCGGCCAGGGCATCGACGCCGTGCGACCGATCCGCGACGAGATCCGCGGCCGCGTCGAGGCCCTGCTCGCAGACCTGGTGCCGGCGCGCTGAGCCGGCCGGCCCCCGGGCCGACCGGAGCTCACCCGCCGGTGGAGAGCGAGGCGTAGTCCTGCGCCGTCACCGGCGCGGACGTGCGCGCGCCGCCGGGCCGGGGGACCTCCAGGGGCTCTCCGTCGCGCACCAGCTGCACGGCCCGCACCCCCGGGACCGAGGTGAGCGAGAGCACCACCTGGCCGACCCCCAGCGGGATCCGGTCCGGCGCCGGGTCGACCGGGGAGCTCGACACCTCCACCTGGGCGGTGCCGTCCCGCAGGCCCACGAGCCGCAGCCGCGCCTCCGGGCCCAGCGCGCTGCTGAGGCCCTGCTCGCGCTGCGCCTCGGTCGGCCCGGGCGCCAGCAGGTCGAGCACCGCCTCCACGGCCTCGTCCGCGCTGGTGCCCGCCAGGGGCAGGGGCACCGGGGCGAGCCGCCGGTCGGCGTCCACGAAGTACAGGCGCACGGTGGTGGTCGCGGGGTCGGTGGACCCGCTGGTGGGGGTGGCCGTCGCGGTCGGATGCAGCAGCCCGTACGGCACCTCGGCGGGGTCGAGGGGCCGGGTCGCGCCACCACCGGGCGCGCCGCAGCCCGCCAGCACGGCAGCGGTGGCGCCGGCGACGACGGTGGCGGTGGCCCGACGCGCCAGGGCCCTCACGCGGCGCCGCCGGCGCCGGTGGCCGTGCCGGTGCGGGGCAGGCGGACCGTGAAGCGCGCCCCGACGCCGCTGGGCCCTGGCGCGCACCAGACGTCGCCGCCGTGGGCGCGTACGGTCTCGGTGACCAGGCTGAGGCCCAGGCCGGCGCCCGGCAGGGAGCGGCGGGAGCCGGCGCGCGCGAAGCGCTCGAAGATGCGCTCGCGGTCGGCGACCGGCACGCCGGAGCCGGCGTCGTCGACGTGCACGAGCACCCCTGCGCCGTCGGGGACGACGGAGACGGCCACCAGCCCCCCGCCGTGCCGGTCGGCGTTGTCGAAGAGGTTCACCAGCGCCCGGCTCAGCTGCTGCTTGTCCACGCAGGCCCGCAGGCCGCCGCCTCCGGGGACGAGGACCCCCGCCGACCTGCCCCCGGCCTCCAGCGCCTGCTCGACGAGCTCGTCGACGGCGACGTCCGCGCGCTCGCGGGCCGCGGCGCCCGCCTCCAGGCGCGCCAGCTCCAGCAGGTCGTCCAGGGTGCGGGCGAAGCGCGCCAGCTCGCGGACGACGAGGTCCAGGGCCTGGCGCGAGCGCGGGGGCAGCTCCTCGCGGCGCCGCTCGAGCAGGCCCACCCCGGTGACCAGGGTGGTCAGCGGGGAGCGCAGCTCGTGGCTGACGTCGGCGGTGAAGCGGCCCTCCCGCTCGATCCGCTCCTGCAGCGCGTCGACCATGCTGTTGAAGGCCCCCACGATGGTGGCCAGGTCGGGGTCGCTGGTCGTGGGCACCCGGGCGCCGAGGTCGCCGCTGGCGATGCGCGCGGCCGCGCCGGCCACCGAGTGCAGGGGGGCGACCGCGCGGCGCGCCGCCCACGCCCCCAGCAGGGCGCCTCCTCCCGCGGTCAGCGCCGCGAAGCCGGCGAGGGCCAGCCGCAGCGCCCCGAGGGTGCGCTCCAGCTCCGTGGTGACGGCGAGCTCGTAGAACTCGGCCCCGACAGCGGGCAGGGGGACGCCCACGGCCAGCACCGGCCCGTCCCGGCCGCGCTCCCAGGCGACCCCGGCCGCTCCGCCGACGACCGCGGCCCGCAGCGACGCCGGCACGGCGTCGCCGCCCGCGTCCAGGGAGGTGGAGTACCACTGGCCCTGGCGGTGCACCAGCACGTCGGCGCCGGCCGGTGGGGAGGTCGCCGCGAGCACGTCGCTGACCGGGGCGCCGGCGGTCAGCAGGCCCTCCCGCACGTAGGACGCGTCGGCGAAGGCCTGTCGCGTCGCGCTGTCCTCGCGCTGCTGGACCAGGTAGCCCCGCACCAGCCCGTAGGTCGCCAGCGCGACGAGCACCGACAGCACGGTGGCCCCCAGGGCGAAGGACGCCGCCACCTTCGTCCGCAGCCCCGGCGCCCCCCACGACCTCACCGCAGGTCCAGCCGGTACCCCAGGCCCCGCACCGTCGTCACCAGCCGGGGGGAGGACGGGTCGGCCTCGACCTTCGTCCTCAGCCTCCGCACGTGGACGTCGACGATGCGCTCGTCGCCGAAGAAGCCGCGGTCCCAGACCCGGTCGAGCAGGACCTGCCGGCTCAGCACGCGCCCGGGTGGTGAGGCCAGCTCGCACAGGAGCCGGAACTCGGTGACCGTCAGGTGCAGCGCGCTCGAGCCCCGGCGGACGGTGCCCGCGCCCGCTTCCAGCACGAGCGGGCCGTCCAGGGAGTCCAGGACGACGACGTCGCGGTCGTCGGCGGGCAGCGCCGCCTCCGCGCGCCGGCGCAGGGCGCGCAGCCGGGCTGAGAGCTCCAGCAGGTCGAAGGGCTTGGTGACGTAGTCGTCGGCACCGGCCTCCAGGGCGGCCACGACGTCGCCCTTGTCCTGGCGCGCGGACAGGACCACCACGGGGGCGTCGCTGAGCGGGCGCACCCGCCGGATGAAGGAGAAGCCGTCCATCCCGCCCAGCATCAGGTCGACCACCATGACGTCGGGCTGCTCCCCGGCGGCGACGCGCTCGAGGGCCTCCTCCGCGCTGGCGCACCCGGTCACCAGGTAGCCCTCGTCCTCCATGGCCAGGGACAGCGAGGCCCGGATCCCGTCGTCGTCGTCCAGGACGAGCAGCCGCGCCACCACCGTGCCCATGGTGCCAGCGCGCCAGGGCCGCGGACGGCGCCGGAGCGGCTCGCCGGGGATCGTCATGCAACCGCAAAGCGGTTGGCGCGATGACCGCAACAGCGTCCCGCGATGCTCCTGCCACGCGCCGCCCGTGGTGGGCGGCGGGGAGGAGGAGACCGTGGACGGTCTGCGCGTGCTCGAGCGTCGTGACGACGTGCTGGTCGTCGCCCTGGACGACGACGACCTGCTGAGGGGGCTGGTCGACCTGCAGCACCACCTCGGGGAGGTGCTGGGAGGCGCAGGGCCCCGCACCCTCGTGGTCGACCTGGGGGGCGTGCGGCTGCTGTCCTCCGCGACCATCGGGGTGCTGCTGCGCACGCGCCGCCGCTGCCGGGCGCGCGGCGGGCGCGTGGTGCTGCGAGGGCTGAGCCGTCCCAGCCGGGACGTGCTGCGGCGCACCGGGCTGAGCCCGCTGTTCGACACGGTCGGCGCGAACGGGCTGGGGCGGGCATGACCCCCACCCCGTCCTTCGAGCGCGAGATCTCCGCGCAGGTGCAGCTCGCCCTGGCGCAGCACCGCGACGCGACGGCGATGGGGGACGCCTCAGCCGCCGAGCTGGCCCTCGCGCGGCTCGCGGACCTGCGCGAGGTGCTGGACCGCCACCACGACCGCCTGCTCCTGCCGGCCTGATCCGCCGGCCACCCGACCCGCCGACCACGAGCCCCCGACGGGAGCGAGCCCCGTGCGCATCGCCTCGCTGAGCGTCGTGGAGGCCGGCCGCCGCGACGGCGTCCACGGCGTCACCGTCCACGTGGACACCGTCGTCCACGTGGACGGTGGCGTCCTCGCCCGCCGGGGAGCCGTCGCGACGCCGACCACCGTGCTCGGGTGGGTCGTGGACCCGGCCGGTCGTCCCGTCGGGGCGGGCGGCGGCGCCGACCCGGTGCGGTGCCCGGTCCGCTTCGCCGGTGCCGGTGCCGGTGCCGGTGCGGACGGCGCGGGGGAGCCCCTGGTGGGGCTCGCGTCGTTCGACATCACCCTGCCCGCGACCGCGCACGGCACCCACCGCCTCGTCGTCCACGCCGCCGAGGCGGTGGCCGGAGGGGGCGCCGCCGAGCGC
>Ga0210040_10001672_pt1 | contig 32949 bp, 36 predicted proteins | sample CryGeyCG12114_NA_FD_185462 | JGI IMG/M metagenome (GOLD analysis project Ga0210040, IMG submission 185462) | Groundwater microbial communities from aquifer - Crystal Geyser CG19_WC_8/21/14_NA (SPAdes) (version 2) | ecosystem: Environmental > Aquatic > Deep subsurface > Groundwater | place: USA...
GGCGAGGGTGGCGGGCGGCTGCGCGCGGAGGCGGGCCATCGCCCGCGTGATCTCGTCGAGGTCGTCGACCCGGACCGCGAGCTGGCCGGTGAGCACGACGCCGTACGCCGACGCGATCTCGTCGAGCCGTCCCGCGACCGACGTGCCCGCTGCCTTCAGCCCGGCGGTCAGGGCGAGCACCCGGACCAGCGCGGTGATCCCGTCCTTGTCGTGCACCGCCTCCGGGTCGACGCAGTAGCCGATCGCCTCCTCGTAGCCGAACGCCAGCCCGGGCACCCGGCCGATCCACTTGAAGCCGGTCAGCGTCGTCGTGCTCGGCTGCCCGTACGCCGCGGCCACGGTCGCCAGCTGCGTGCTGGAGACGATCGAGCAGGCGTACGTGCCCTGGGTCCCGCGACGCAGGGCGTCCTCCCCGAGCAGGACGCCCAGCTCGTCACCGGTGAGCATCCGCCAGCCGGCCTCGAAGCGTGCCGCCACCGCGCACCGGTCGGCGTCGGGGTCGTTGGCCACGACCACGTCGGCGTCGGTCCGCTCGCCCAGGGCGAGGGCCAGGTCGATGGCGCCCGGCTCCTCGGGGTTGGGGAAGGCGACGGTCGGGAAGTCCGGGTCCGGGTCGGCCTGCTCCGTGACGACGGCCGGGGCCGGGAACCCCGCGCGGGCCGCCACGTCCAGGACGATGCGACCACCGACCCCGTGCATCGGCGTGTACGCCCAGCGCAGCTCCCGGGGTCCCCCTTGCGGAGCGAGCGAGGCGGCGCGGGCGGCGTAGGCCTCCAGCAGCTCGGCACCCACGCGGGCGTAGCCGTCGCTGCGCGGGACCTGACCCAGCGGGTGCCGGGCGACCTCGTCGATCCGGGCGGCGATCTCGGCGTCGGCGGGCGGCACGATCTGGGAGCCGTCGCCGAGGTAGACCTTGTAGCCGTTGTCCTGCGCCGGGTTGTGCGACGCCGTCACGACCACGCCGGCGATGCAGCCGAGGTGCCGGACGCCGAACGCGACGACCGGGGTCGGCACCGGGCCGTCGGTGACCAGTGCCTCGAAGCCCGCGGCGGCGAGCACCTCGCCGGTGTCGTGGGCGAAGCGTTCCGAGCCGTGCCGGGCGTCGTAGCCGACCAGCACCGTCGAGCCCTGGGCCTGCCGCAGGGCCACCTGGTCGCGGAGGTAGGCGGCCAGGCCGGCGGCCGCCTGGGTGACGACGACCCGGTTCATGCGGTCCGGACCGGGACCGAGCCGGCCGCGCAGCCCGGCGGTGCCGAAGGCGAGCCGCCCGGCGAACGCGTCCATCAGCTCGGCGTGCGCCGCGTCGTCACCGTCGTCGGCCGCCTGCAGCAGCCGCGCGGTCTCGGCCCGGGTCTGCGGGTCGGGGTCCTGCGCGGACCAGGCGTCGACCGCCTGTCGGAGGGCGGCGGGAAGGGAGGCCACAGCGCGCTCCTACAGTGCGGCGGCGATGCCGGCGAGCAGGCTGCGCAGCCGGGGTGCGGCGGCGGCGCCGGCCTCGAGCACCTCCTCGTGGTGCAACGGCGTGGGGGAGATGCCGGCGGCCAGGTTGGTGACCAGGCTCAGCCCGAGCACCTCGGCGCCGAGCTCGCGGGCCGCGATGGTCTCCAGCCCGGTGGACATGCCGACGAGGTCCGCGCCGAGGACGCCGGCCATCAGCACCTCGGCCGGGGTCTCGAAGGACGGGCCGTGGAACTGGGCGTAGACGCCCTCGGGCAGGCCGGGGTCGACGGTCCGGGCGAGGTCGCGCAAGCGCTTCGAGTAGGCCTCGGTCATGTCGATGAAGCGGGCGCCGACGAGCGGGTTCGCCCCGGTCAGGTTGATGTGGTCGCGCATCAGGACGACGGTGCCGGCGGGCCGGTCCAGCTTGAGACCGCCGCACCCGTTCGTCAGCACGACCGTGCGGGCTCCGGCGGCGACCGCGGTGCGGACCCCGTGCACCACCGGCGCGACGCCGCGGCCCTCGTAGTAGTGGGTGCGGCCCGTGAGCACCGCGGCGGTCTTGCCCGAGGCGGTCCGGACGACGCGCAGCAGCCCGCCGTGCCCGATCACCACCGGCGCGGTGAAGCCGGGCAGGTCACCCAGCGGGCAGCTGCCGATCTCCTCGCCGAGGTCCTCGGAGGCCGCCGCCCAGCCCGAGCCGAGCGTGAACGAGACGTCGATCCCGTCGATCCCGAAGCGGTCGCGGATCGCCTGCGCGGCCTGGTTGGCGAGCTCGTACGGGTCGGTCGTGGTTCCGGCAGCCATGCCCCGACCCTAACGACGGTCCTCCGCCGGGCCTGCCCCGCGTTCTGCGAGCGCCGGGTCTCGGGACCTGGCGCCGTCCCTGAGCCTGTCGCCGCACACCTCCCGCTCAGCCGCACACCGCCCGTGCCAGCCGCACACCTTCCGCCGCTGCCGCACAGCCTTGCGTCAGCCGCACAGGTCGCGACCTGCGCGGCTGGCTCGCGGGTGTGCGGCTGTGGGGCGGGGGTTGTCGGCCAGGAGTGGCCGGTCCTCGGCCGGAGGGTCAGAAGGCGTTGACGCCGGTCAGCTCGGCCGACAGGTCCCACAGCCAGGCGGCCTGCTCGGGGTCGACCGCGTACGGCCGGACGCCGGGCTCGTCGCCGGTCGAGACCCGGGCCACGTCGCAGTCCTCGAGGTAGACGCCGCCGAGACCCTGCAGCTGCGGGCTGGTCGCGGCCCAGACCGTGGTGGCGGCGCCCTGCTCGGGGGTCTTGAAGTCGACCAGCGGCCGCCCCTGCTCGTCGACCCAGCCCATCGCCACCTGCTCGGCGAGGGGCAGGTGGCGCTGCAGCGGGGTGAGGATGCCACCGGGGTGCAGCGCGAACGCGCGTACGCCCGCGTCAGCGGCGAGCTCGTCGAGCCGGACGGCGAAGAGCACGTTCGCGGTCTTCGCCTGCCCGTACGCCTCCCACTTGTCGTAGTCGCCGCGGGTGAACATCGGGTCGTCCCAGCGGATCGGGCTGCGCCGGTGCCCGCCCGACGACACCGAGACCACGCGCCCCCCGCCTGCCGCGATCAGTGGCCAGAGCCGGTTGACGACCGCGAAGTGGCCGAGGTGGTTGGTGGCGAGCTGGGCCTCCCAGCCGGGGCCGACCCGGGTCTCGGGGGTGGCCATGATGCCGGCGTTGTCGATCATGAGGTCGATGGCCCGGCCCTCGGCGAGGACCTCGTCGGCGAAGGCCGCGACGCTGTCGAGGTCACCGAGGTCGAGGGTGGCGACGCTCGTACGCGGGACGCCGTCCAGCGCTGCACGGGCGGAGTCGGGCCGTCGTGCGGGGACGAGCACGTCGGCACCGGCCCCCACGAGGGCGCGCGTCGTCTCCAACCCGATGCCGGAGTAGCCACCGGTCACGACGGCGAGCCGTCCGGCGAGGTCGATGCCGTGGACGACCTCGGCGGCGGTGCTGAGGGCGCCGAAGCCGGAGCCGACGGGTTCTTGCGGGGTACGGGTCCAGGTGGTCACGCCGTCGACGCTAGGCGCCGTCCCCTTATCGGTGCGGATCTGACCGGGCAGACGCGGTCAGATCCGCGCCGATCATCAGCTCCCGTCCCGACCGCTGCCTCACCAGCCGCTGCGGCAGGGCCTTCCGCGCAGCTCGGCGAGGTAGTCCTCGGGAGCTCCGGCCGACTGCGCGGAGTCGGCGAGGATGCCGAGGGTTCGGGCGCTGGGCATGCCGCCCTCGAAGTCGTCGAGCACGTAGACCCAGGCCGTCTTGATCCCGTCGAGCGTCTCGACGCGCACGCGGACCTTGGAGTAGAGGCCCGACTCGTCGGCGCTCTCCCACTGGTCCAGGGTCGACTCGTCGGCCGGGGTGACGTCGTAGACCGCGACGTAGACGTGGGCGTCCGGCTGCTCGCCCTCGGCCGCCTCGACGAGGGTCGGGAGCGCGCCGTCCCAGCCCTCGCCGCCGAACGTCAGCCGCCAGCCCGGGATCCAGCCGGTCCAGCGCAGGGGGCTGTGCGGGCAGCGCCGGGACATCTGCGCGGGATCGAGGTTGCTCCCGTAGGCGGCGTACAGCACGCAGGGAGGTTATCGGCAGGCCGAACCGATGGACGGCCTGTGCCCACCGGGACGGCCATCTTCACGGACCTGGGACCATGGGGACATGGATCGGGTGGTGATCATCGGCGGTGGACCGGGTGGCTACGAGGCGGCGCTGGTGGCCAGCCAGCTCGGCGGTGCCGTCACGCTCATCGAGGACCAGGGGATGGGCGGCTCGGCGGTGCTCACCGGGACGGTGCCGTCGAAGACGCTGATCGCCACGGCCGAGGTGATGACCGAGGTCCGCGAGTCCGCCGAGCTCGGCGTCCGCCTGCGGGCGGACGAGGACGACGTCGAGGGGGGCGACCCCGACCGCGGCGTCAGCGCCGACCTCGCCGCGGTGAACACCCGGGTGCTCGACCTGGCCACCAAGCAGTCCGCGGACATCACCGAACGGCTGCTCGGCGAGCAGGTCACGCTGGTCGCCGGCCGCGGCCGGCTCGACGGTCCGGAGCAGGTCGTCGCCACCCTCGCCGACGGCACGCAGGAGTCGTACGACGCCGACATCGTGCTGGTCGCGACCGGCTCACGGCCCCGCGAGCTGCCGACGGCCCGGCTCGACGGCGAGCGCATCCTCAGCTGGCGTCACCTCTACGCGCTGTCCGAGCTCCCGGAACGCCTGATCGTGGTGGGCTCGGGGGTGACGGGCGCGGAGTTCGCCAGCGCGTACGACGCCCTCGGCTGCGACGTCGTGCTCGTGTCGTCCCGCGAGCGGGTGCTGCCCGGCGAGGACGCCGACGCGGCCCAGGTGCTGGAGGACGTGTTCGCCCGACGTGGCGTGGACGTGCTGTCGCGGTCGCGCGCGGAGAGCGTCGTCCGCGAGGGGGACGGGGTCGTCGTGACCCTCACGGACGGTCGGCAGGTGCGGGGGTCGCACTGCCTGCTCGCGGTCGGCTCGATCCCCAACACCGAGGACCTCGGGCTCGAGACGACCCGGGTCGAGACCGACCGTGGCGGGTCGATCGTGGTGGACCGCGTCTCGCGGACCAAGGCGCGCGGGGTCTACGCCGCGGGGGACTGCACCGGGGTGCTGCCGCTGGCCTCGGTCGCGGCGATGCAGGGCCGGATCGCGATGTACCACGCGCTGGGCGACGCGGTCGCCCCGCTCGACCTGCTGACCGTCTCCTCGAACGTCTTCACCACCCCCGAGATCGCCACGGTCGGCGTCAGCCAGCAGCAGGTCGACGACCACCTCGTCCCCGCCCGCGAGGTCGTGCTGCGCCTCCGCGGCAACCCCCGGGCCAAGATGCAGGGCAGCCGTGACGGGTTCGTCAAGCTCTTCTGCCGCAGCGTCACCGGGATCGTCATCGGCGGGGTCGTCGTCGCGCCGCGGGCGAGCGAGCTGATCTACCCGATCGCCCTGGCGATCTCGCAGCGGCTGACCGTGGACCAGCTGTCGTCGTCGTTCACCGTCTACCCGTCGCTGTCCGGCTCGATCGCCGAGGCGGCCCGGCGCCTGCACGGGTCGCGCTCCATCACCTGATGGACCGGGCGAGATCGTGAGCGGGGCGGACGTCGAGCGGACCGAGGACGGTCGTTTCCTGGTGATCCACGGCCGGCGCTGGCGTGCGACGGACCCGCTGGTCCCGGACGAACGCCGCCACGAGCTCCAGTCGGTCCTGATGGCCTGGCGGCGCGAGGTGAAGCGGACCCGGGGGACGGACGAGGAACGCACCTCGCGCGACGGGGTCCAGGCGACCAAGGTCGCGCTCGGCGAGCGCGGGACCCCCTGGTGGGATCAGACCGAGGAGGAGCGTCGTACGCGGTGGGAGACCGAGGTCCCCGAGCCCGGTCCCCGCTGACTCGCCGGCGGGTCTTCGGTCGTTCAGGCGGGCGGTCGGTCCGGGTCGGGCTTGGGACGCTTCCGCAGACCCACGAAGAGCACCACGGCGCCGACCAGCGCCAGCGCGCCGCCGACCCAGGGAGAGCTGTCGGCCCCGTCGACCAGGAGCCCGAAGACCACCACGCCCACCCCGAGGACCAGGATGGTCTGGCCGAGCTGCACGGCGAGGCTGGTCCTCGGCCGGGGGCGGGGGACGCGACCCTGGGGTGTGCTCACGCTGCCCCGAGCTCGTCGGCCAGCTCGAGCAGGTCGTCGACGACGAGGTCGAACTCGCCCTCCGGCGGCGGCTCCTCGCCGGGCCGGCGGACGCAGCAGGTGCGCAGGCCGAGCGCCGCACCCCCGCGCAGGTCCCACGGGTGCGAGGCCACCATCATGATCTGGCCAGGGCTGATGCCGAGGGCGTCGATCGCGACCCCGTACGCCCGCGGGTCGGGCTTGAACGTCTGGGACGCGCTGGTCGACAGGGCGAGGTGCCAGGCCAGGCCGCCGCGCAGGGAGAAGTCGGCGAGCTCGTCGAGGTCGGCGTTGGTGAGCGCGACGACCAGGCGGTGCGCGCGCAGCCGGTCGAGTCCGGCCGCGGAGTCGGGCCAGGGGTCGAAGCGCTCGACCACGTCGGCCAGCTCGGTCTCGGTCCCGCCGTCGAGCGGGGCGAGACCCACCTCGGACACGGCGGCCCGGACGGCCTCGCGACGGAGGTCGCGGTGGCTGGCCCACGGCCGGTGACCGGCGCTCACCTGGCTCATCAGGTCCTTGAGCTGCGTCCCCGTCGTCGCGGCGACCTGCAGTGCGGCCTGCTCGGTGTCGCCCCGCCGTCCGAGGGCCGCGACGGTCGCCGCCCGGACGCCGCCCACGTCGTCGACGACCGTCCCCATCACGTCGAAGACCAGGGCGCGCGGACGAGGGGCTGTGGTCACGGCCGCCATGCTGCCAGGGCGTGGACGCCCCTCGACGACCCCTCCATGCTCGGCGCCCCAGGTACTCTCGCGGCGTGACGGTGGCAGACGTCGAGGCCGAGGCCCGGGCCGGGGTCGGGGCGGTCGCGGACCTGCTCGCGGGCCGGACCTGGACGGTGCTCTCGGGGGCCGGCATGAGCACCGACAGCGGCATCCCCGACTACCGAGGGCCGACGTCGGTGCGGGCCACCCCGATGCTGTACGCGGAGTTCGTCCGCTCGCTCGACAACCGGAAGCGCTACTGGGCGCGGTCCTACCAGGGCTGGTCGCGGATGGGCCACGCAGAGCCGAACGACGGCCACCGGGCCCTGGCCCGGCTCGAGCCCGCCGGGCTGATGGGCGTCGTCACCCAGAACGTCGACGGGCTCCACCAGCGGGCCGGGAGCTCACCGGTGATCCCGCTCCACGGCTCGATCGGCGACGTGGTGTGCCTGGGCTGCGGCCGGGTCACGAGCCGGCGTGAGCTGCAGGACCGCCTGGCCCTCCTCAACCCCGACGTCGGTGCGCCGCGGGTCCTCGAGCACGCCGAGCTGCGTCCGGACGGTGACGCCGTGGTCGACGAGTGGGGCGACTTCGTGCTCGCCGACTGCCTCGCCTGCGGCGGCGTGCTCAAGCCGGACGTGGTGTTCTTCGGCGAGACCGTGCCGCGGGACCGGGTCGACCAGGCGTACGCGCTCGTCGACGCCGCCGACGTGCTCGTCGTCCTGGGGTCCTCCCTGACCGTGATGTCCGGCTTCCGCTTCGTCCGCCACAACGCCAAGGCCGGTCGCGACGTGGTCGTCGTCAACCGCGGCGCCACCAGGGGCGACGACCTGGCCACCCTCAAGGTCGAGCTCGGCTGCACCGAGACCCTCCAAGGTCTGCGTCGCGCACTCAGCTCCTAGTCGAGGTAGCTGACCGCTAGCCGAGACCCAGCCGCCGCCGGTCGGCGCGCCGCCGTCTGGACGACTGGAGCGTGACGACGCCCGACCGCGAGACGTGCGGATCGCAGAAACTCGGCGGCGTCACGCGCAAGGAGGAAGACGGCGGGTCCGAGCGCCGACCGCGTCTGAGCGGAGCGAGGACAGAAGATGCGAGGTGATCAGGGGCGAGCGCTAGCGAGCCACTAATCACCGAAGAAGTCGCCGATCCCGTCGAACATGCTGCCGATGCCGTCGCCGACGGACTCGAAGCCGTCGCCGATGCCCTCGCCGATCCCGCCGAGGCCCATGCCGATCCCGCCGAACATGCCGCCCCCGCCGCCGAAGAGCATGCTGCCGATGAGCATGCCCGACAGCATGTCGCTGCCGTTCCAGCGGCCGTAGTAGCCCTGGGCCCAGGGCGCGTACGCGGCCCCGCCCTCCCAGTAGGGCACGCGCTGCGCGCCGACCTGGACGGTCCGGATGTACGGGTCGGCACCGGCGAGGACGCGCTCGGCGTCGGCCGGGCAGGCGGGGACGGAGCGGACGGCGCCGCCGGCCGGTGCCCAGTCGACGTTCTGCGACGAGGGTCCGTGGGCCGGGTTGAAGAAGCAGGGCGGCCGCTTCTGCGGCAGCGGCCGGCCGTTGACGCGGGCCTTGACGCAGGCGACCGCGTAGCGGCCGTCCTCGAGGATCTCGGTGACGTGCCGGATCTCGTCAGGCCGCTGGACCGCGTCGAGCGACGACTTGGAGTCCTCGTACGCGTCGAGCGCGCGCTGGTAGTCCTGCTGCATGGCCTCGTCCAGCGGGTGGCCGGCGACGTCGACGTCGAGGCGCTGGAGCTCCTCGCCGAACTTCGTCACGTCCTCGTCAGCGGCGCGTCGGGAGGTGGACAGCTGGCTCTCGAGAGCCGCCTGCTCAGCGACTTCCCGCTGCCGCACGGCGTGCCGTCGGTACAGGCCGACGCCCCCGAAGACCACTGCGAAGATGAGCAGCAGAAACACGAGTTCCATGGGGCCCAGTGTGCCTTCGGGAGCGGGGCCAACCGAAGGCCCGGACCTCCGTTCTTACCCACTTATTCGACGGCACCCGTAATGGGCCACGACCCGCTCGGCCCCGACGCCGTCAGGCGTCGACGATCTCGCAGAGCACCAGGCCCGAGGTGACCGTGGCCCCGAGCTCGGCGGCCAGCCTGGCGATCGTCCCGGAACGGTGCGCGGTGAGCGGCTGCTCCATCTTCATCGCCTCCAGCACGACCACGAGGTCGCCGGACTCCACGTGGTCGCCCTCGGCCACCGCGACCTTGACGATCGTGCCCTGCATGGGCGAGGTGAGTGCGTCACCGCTGGGTGCCTTGGCCGCTCCCGCCGCCGTACGGCCCGCCGGCTTGCGCCGTGCGCCACCGGAGCCGCCGTTCGACGGGACGGCTCGTCCGGCCCCCAGGCCCGCGGGCAGCACGACCTCGAGCCTGCGCCCGCCCACCTCGACCACGACGCGCTCGCGCTCCGCCTCGGGCCCGGCGTCGGCCGTGGTGCCCTGCCAGGGCTCCAGGGTGTTGTCGAACTCGGTCTCGATCCAGCGCGTGTGCACGCCGAACACGCCGTCCGCGGCCGTGAACGCGGGGTCGTCGAGCACGACGCGGTCGAACGGGACGACGGTCGGCATGCCGTCGACGACCAGCTCGGCGAGCGCCCGGCGGGCCCGTTCCAGGGCCTGCTCCCGGTCGACCCCGGTGACGATGACCTTGGCCACGAGGGAGTCGAAGCTGCCCGGCACGGTCATCCCGGCGCGGTAGCCCTCGTCGACCCGGACGCCCGGGCCGAGCGGGGGGACCCAGCGCGTCAGCGTGCCCGGGGCCGGCAGGAAGCCGCGGCCCGGGTCCTCGGCGTTGATCCGGAACTCGATGGAGTGACCGCGTGTCACCGGGTCGCCGTAGCCGAGGGCCTCGCCGTCGGCGATGCGGAACATCTCGCGCACGAGGTCCAGGCCGGTGACCTCCTCGGAGACGGGGTGCTCCACCTGCAGCCGGGTGTTCACCTCGAGGAAGGAGATGGTGCCGTCCTGGCCGACGAGGAACTCGCAGGTCCCTGCGCCGACGTAGCCGGCCTCGGTGAGGATCGCCTTGGACGAGGCGTAGAGGCGCTCGACCTGGTCGTCCGTCAGGAACGGCGCCGGCGCCTCCTCCACCAGCTTCTGGTGGCGGCGCTGCAGCGAGCAGTCCCGGGTCGAGACGACGACGACGTTGCCGTGGCTGTCGGCCAGGCACTGGGTCTCGACGTGCCGGGGCCGGTCCAGGTAGCGCTCGACGAAGCACTCGCCGCGCCCGAACGCCCCGACGGCCTCGCGGACGGCCGACTCGTACAGCTCGGGGATCTCCTCCAGGGTGCGGGCGACCTTGAGGCCGCGGCCGCCGCCGCCGAACGCGGCCTTGATGGCCACGGGGAGGCCGAACTCGGTGGCGAACGCCACCACCTCGTCGGCACCGGTCACGGGGTCGGCGGTGCCGGGCACGAGCGGGGCGCCCACCTTCTGGGCGATGTGGCGGGCCTGGACCTTGTCGCCGAGGGCGGTGATCGCCGCCGGCGGCGGGCCGATCCAGACCAGACCCGCGGCCATGACGGCGGCCGCGAAGTCGGCGTTCTCGGCGAGGAAGCCGTAGCCCGGGTGCACCGCGTCGGCGCCCGAGCGGGCGGCGACGTCGAGGATCTTGGCCACGTCGAGATAGGTGTCCGCGGGCGTCGAGCCGCCGAGCGCGTACGCCTCGTCGGCCAGCGTGACGAACAGGCCGTCCGCGTCCGGGTCGGCGTACACCGCGACGCTGCCGAGCCCGGCGTCTGCGGCGGCCCGGATCACCCGGACGGCGATCTCGCCGCGGTTGGCCACGAGGACCTTGGAGATGCGTCCCGAGCTGCTGCGTCCCGGACGGCTCGCCTCTGGCACTGGTGCCCTACCTCTCGCGGTGGCGCCTTCGGCCACCGCGTCGCAGGAGTCTAGTGGTCGGGGACCCTCCTGCCCCCGGGCGGCCGGGGCGTGGCGAGCAGACCACTGGGCTGATCGGGACCGTTTGTGCCAGGCTGCTGGCGTGGCAGTCGACGACCAGACGGACGACCAGACCGACGAGATCGAGCCGGACGACAAGGACTGGACCTGGGTGCTCGAGCGCCGCTGCGAGGAGTGCGGCTTCGAGGCCGCCGCGGTGCCCCGCGAGCAGCTCGGCGAACGGTTCTTCGTCGCCGCGGAGGAGTGGGTCCAGATCCTCCGCGAGAGCTCCGCGGTCGAGGCCCGCCCGGCGCCCCGCGTCTGGTCGGCGCTGGAGTACGGCGCCCACGTGCGGGACGTCTTCGTCATCACCACCCAGCGCGTGGAGCTGATGCTCACGACCGACGGTGCGGTCTTCGAGAACTGGGACCAGGACGAGGCCGCGCGCGTCGGGCGCTACGCCGAGCAGGACCCCGAGCAGGTCGCCGAGGACCTCGAGGCCGCCGGCCAGCGCCTCGTCAGCCTGCTGGCCGAGATCGAGCCGAGGGCGTGGGACCGGACGGGGACGCGCTCCAACGGCTCCGCGTTCACGGTGACCACGCTGCTGCAGTACGTGCTCCACGACGTGGTGCACCACCTGTGGGACGTCACCGGCCAGCAGGACGGGGCGAGCTCGCTCCAGCTCGCCTGACCGCGTCGCCCCCGGCCTCTCCTGGGGCTCTGCTCAGCCGGCGGCTGCCGCCTCCAGCGCGGCGACGTCGAGCCGGTGCATGGTCATCATCGCCTGCATGGCCCGGCTGGCCCGTGCCGGATCCGGGTCGGTCAGCAGCTGCGGGAGGATTCGCGGGACGACCTGCCAGGAGAGCCCGAACTTGTCCCGGCACCAGCCGCAGTCGCTCTCCTCGCCGCCGTCGCCGACGAACGCGTCCCAGTAGTGGTCGACCTCGGCCTGGTCGGCGCACTCGATCTGCAGCGAGACGGCCTCGGTGAAGGTGAACTCCGGGCCGCCGTTCAGCGCGGTGAAGGGCCGTCCGTCGAGCACGAACTCGACCACGAGCGCCTGGCCCTGTCTCGCCGGGTTCTCCGGTCCCCAGTGGCTGATGGCTCCGACGGAGGAGCTCGGGAACAGCGACACGTAGTAGCGGGCGGCCTCCTCCCCCCGGGTGTCGAACCACAGGCACGGCGTGATGGCGCTCATCTCGGTCCTCCTCGTTCAGTCGGTCGGTTGGTCGGTCTCGGAGTCGGTCGGTCATCAGGTCAGACCCGGCGCCCCCGTCCGGCTCATCGGGTCCTCGAGAATCGACTGGTGCCGGTCGGGCCGCTGGGGTTGTCTGGCGCATGCTCCCGTGCAAGCCGTACCACCGGCCCGAGGACAACGAGCTCCTCGGCTACCTCGCGCGAGAGCCGGGTGGAACGGTCCCGCTCACGATCTTCGGCGCCCCGCTGGGCGGGCCAGGCTCGGTCGAGCAGGCCGAGGAGGTGCTGCTGGCCCGCGGGCTGGCGTGCCTGGCGGACCCGTGGCTGCTCCGGGACCTCGGCGGCGAGGAGACCCGCGTCGCCGTGCTCGCGGCGGTGGTCGTCCTGGCGACCGAGGGTGCGGACCGGCTCCGACCGATGCGCTGACCGACGCTCCCGAGCTCGGCGAAGGGCCTCGACGAGGTCGGTCACCGAGGTCAGTCGTCGGGCGGCAGCTGCGGCTGGGTGGTCGACGCCAGCACGCGGCGCGCTCGGCGCCCGAGGTCGCTCAGGTCCACCCGGCCGGCGTCGGCCGCGGCGGCGAGCCGCGACGCGAGGTCGAGCGCCTCGTCGAGCACCGAGACCTCGGCGGCGGCCTCCTCGCCCATGTCGCGCAGGATCGTGTTCTCGGTCCGCGACGCCACCACGGGGTCGGGCACGCCCTCGATCCACACCCGCGTACGCCGGCCGTCACCGCGCTGCTCGCCGGTCAGCGGCTCGAGGGCGAAGATCTTGTCGGAGCGCGCGTACTTGCCGAAGCCGAGGGACACCATCCGCACGTCGGGCACGTGATCATCCTGGCAGCACTGCATCCGGACCGGCAGGGGTTGCCGCGATCGGCCCAGTTTCGATCAGCCCGGTCCTGATCAGCCCGGTCCCGATCAGGTCAGCCGACGTCGGTGAAGTGCTCGACGCGCGGCGGGGCTGCGAACCAGGGTCCGATCGCCGCCCGCCACCGCGTGAAGCGGTCGGTCCGGCGGAAGTGCTGCTCGTGCGCCTCGACGTCGTCCCACTCGACGAGCAGCACGAAGCGTCCCGGCGACTCGATCCCGCGGGTCATGCGGACCGAGCGGCAGCCGGGGGTGCCGGCGAGGAGCTCGCGGGCCTCGAGGAACGCGGCGGCGAAGGCGTCCGGGTCCGTGACGTCGATCAGGGCTACCTCGAGGACCATCGCCGCAGCCCAGGCGCCGGACGGGTGGCGACGTACGACGCGACGAACCCGCGCGACGCGCGGCCCAGCCCGAGGAGGGACCCGGGCGTCCGGTCCCGGAGGGTCAGAGCGGCAGCCTGCGGAACAGCGGCCGGGGGACGTGACGCAGCCCCGACATGACGAACCGCATGGGCGTCGGCACCCAGATGAGCTCGCGCTTCGCGGCGACCGCGGTGACGGTCGCGTCGGCGACCTCCTCGGGCGTCGCGGCCAGCGGCGCGGAGTCCATTCCCTCGGTCATCTTGGACTTCACGAAGCCGGGGCGCACGACGAGCACCCGCGCGCCCGTGCCGCGCAGCGCCTCGCCGAGCCCGAGGTAGAAGCCGTCGAACCCGGCCTTGGTCGACCCGTAGACGAAGTTGGAGCGGCGCACGCGCTCGCCGGCCACGCTCGACAGCGCCACGATCACGCCGTGCGCCTGGTCCTTCAGCCGGTTGGCCAGCAGCACCCCGAGGTGCACCGGCGCGGCGTAGTTGACCTCGGCCAGCTCGAGGGCGAGCTCGGGGTCCTGCCACGCCTGCTCGGCGTCACCCAGCAGACCGAAGGCGACGACGGCCACGTCGATGTCGCCCTCGCGGAACGCCTCCTCGATCGTCACGGCGTGCGATGCGTGGTCGCGGGCGTCGAGGTCCACCTCGCTCACCCGACAGCCGAGGGCGGTGAGCTCCGCCGCTGCCGCCGTACGCCGCTCGCTCGGTCGGGCGGCGAGCACGACGCGCAGGCCGCCCCGGCCGGCGTACGTGCGGGCGATCGCCAGCGCGATGTCCGACGTCCCTCCCAGCAGGAGCAGGGACTGCGGGTTGCCGGTGGCGTTGATCAAGGAGTCGCTTTCCGTGGAGGACCGGGCCATCACAGCGCCAGGCGGCGAGCGAGGTCGGAGTTGAAGAGATGGTCGGGGTCGGCCCGGCGGCGGACGGCCAGGAAGTCGTCGAGCCTCGGGTACATCTGCCGGAAACGTTCCGCGCTGAGCCGCGAGTCCTTCGCCAGGTAGACCCGCCCGCCCGCGCCGATGACCTCCTGGTCCAGCCGGTCGCACAGGACGTCGAGCCCGGCCTCGATGGGCAGGTCGACGGTCAGCGTCCAGCCCGGCATGGGGAACGACAACGGCGAGAGGTTGCCCGGGCCGAAGCGCTTGAGCACGTTCAGGCAGGACAGGTGGCCGGACATCACGATCATCTCGAAGCACCGCTTGAACGTCTCGTGCTCGCTGAACGGCACCACGAACTGGTACTGCAGGAAGCCGTGGGGACCGTAGACCCGGTTCCACTCCGCGACGATGTCGAGCGGGTGGAAGAAGGCGGTGATGTTCTGCAGCGCGCCGACCTGGTGCTTGGGCGCCTTGCGGTACCAGAACTCGCTGAACGCCTTGGCCGTCGCGACGTTGACCATCCGGTTCGGGAAGACCTCGGGGATCGTGCCGAACGACGGCGCGGCGAACTTCAGCGGGTCCCGACGGCGCTTGGGGTCGAGCTGGGACAGCCTGGCCTTGTCGCCGCGGGTCAGCACGGCACGACCCATGTGCTTGCCCCTGGTGACCGCGTCGAACCAGGCGACGGAGTAGTTGTAGTCGTTGTCGCCGGTGCTCATCCGCGCCATCAGGTCGTCGATGTCGCTGCAGCGGTCGGTGTCGACGGTGAAGTACGCCGTCTCCACGCGCTGCAGCTCGACGACCGCGCTGATGATCGCGCCGGTCAGGCCCATCCCGCCGATCGTCGCCCAGAACAGCCGGCCGTCGTCGTCGAGCGCGTCCCACGAGCCGCCGCCCGGTCGCTCGAGCGTGCGGACGGTGCCGTCCGCGGTGAGCAGGTCGAACGAGCGGACGTGGTTGCCGAAGCTGCCCTGGGTGTGGTGGTTCTTGCCGTGCACGTCCGCCGCGATGGCGCCGCCGATGGTCACCTGCCGCGTGCCCGGGAGCACCGGCACCCACAGCCCGAAGGGCAGCAGCGCCTTCATCAGCGTGTCGATGCTGACACCGGCCTGGAGCGCCACGGTCGGCGGCTCGGAGACGGCGTCGACCGAGAAGATCTTGTCGAGGCGGGTCAGGTCGAGCGTGGTGCCGCCGGTGTTCTGGGCGGCGTCGCCGTAGCTGCGGCCGAGACCGCGCGGCGTGACGCCACGACCGGCACCGTTCCGCAGCGCCGACACCGCGTCGGCGACCGAGTCGATGCCGTGCAGGTGCGACATCGCTCCCGCAGCGCGGCCCCAGCCGTGGATCTCGACGAGCCGCTGGGGGATGGGCGGCTGCTCCTCGACCCCCGAGGGCCGGATGTGGGGCAGGTCGAGGTCGGCGCTGCCGCCAGGCATGGCGGGGAAGGCGTTCATCGGGTGAACACCCCGATCGAGATGACCACGAGCCAGACCAGTCCGATCACTTGCAGAACCCTGTCGTGCAGGACAACTTCCTCGGGCTCCCCGGCGTTCCCGGAGTCGACCTCGAGGGCGTACTGGAGGAGCCCGAGGGTGAAGGGCGCGATCGAGATCGCCGTCCACGGGACCGCGTACGCGCCGACGCCGCCGTTGGTGAACGCCCACAGGCTGTAGGAGATGAGCACCATCACCGCGGCGAGCATCCAGGCGAAACGCAGGTAGGACTCCGAGTAGCGCTCCAGCGAGCGGCGCGTCCCGGCCTCGCTGCCCAGCGACTTGATCTCGGAGTAGCGCTTGCCCGCGACCATGAAGAACGAGCCGAACGCCGCCACCAGCAGGAACCACTGGCTCAGCGGGATGCCGGTCGCCACGCCGCCGGCGATCGCCCGGAGCAGGAAGCCCGAGGCCACCATGGCCAGGTCGACGACGGGCAGGTGCTTGAGGAACGCGGAGTAGCCGAGCTGCAGCAGGAAGTAGATCAGCAGCGTCACGCCGAGCGGGGTGGCGGTGAGGAAACCGACCGTGAGGCTCGCCGCACCGGTGACGACGGCCAGGACGATGGCCGCCTGCGGCTTGAGCTCGCCGGCCGCGATGGGCCGGAAGCGCTTGCGCGGGTGCAGCCGGTCCTCCTCGACGTCGCGGACGTCGTTGACCAGGTAGACCGTCGCGCTCATCAGGCAGAAGGCGACGAAGGCGAGCGCCGACCCGATCAGGACGTCGCGCTCGAAGAGCCGTCCCGCAGCCAGGGGAGCGGTGAAGACGAGCACGTTCTTGACCCACTGCCGGGGGCGCATCGCCCGGATCGCGGCGGGCAGGTGGGACCGGCGCGGCTCCTCGAGGAGAGACTCCTGCGGGATGGCCGGCACGGCCGGAGACGGCTCGACCTCGGCCACGGCGGCCGGGTCGGTGGGGACCGGCCGCGAGGTCGCGGACCGGGAGGAGGTGTCGGTCATCAGACCTCCGATGGTATCGGCGCCCGCCGACATCGCTCGGCACGTCACCCGCGCGGCTACCCTCGCCCGGTGCGGACGACCCGGGCTCGGCGTGGCGCCACCCTGCTGGTCGGGCTGGTCGGTGTGGCTGCGCTCGCGGGGTGCGGTGCGGCAGCCACGTCCGACGCACCCCCGTCGCCGACCTCGAGCCCGGCTCCCGCCGCGACGGTCTCCGTGCCCTCGGACGGCGTCAGCCTCTCGGCTCTCGGCTTCGTCAACGGTCCCGTCGACCGGGTGTTCGTACCCGTCGGTGCCCGGGTCAGCTCGCGGGTCGACCAGACGAACAACGTGACGCTGGTGATGAGCTCGCCCTCCGCGGCCGAGCTCGGCGCCTTCTACCGCCGGACGGCCAGCGGCAACGGGTTCGTCGTGACCGGCGACGACCCGGCCACGACGACGCTGACGTTCTCCGGCTTCGGCTGGACCGGGACGTTCACCGGCGACCGCCAGGCGTCGGCCCTGCTGCTGCGACCCGCACCCTGACGCGGGTCAGCCAAGGTCGTTGACCAGCCAGGCGTTCCTGTCCTTGACGAGCTTGACGGTGTCCGTCTCGGAGGAGGACGTCCGCAACGTCTTCCAGTCGCCGCCGCTCTTCTGCTGGGTCACGTTCTGGTAGGTGATCTTGAGCTCGGCCGCGTCCGCGGTGAGGGAGGTGACCTTCTCGTTCTTGATCTTCGCGGTGTTGCGCGTCCGCTGGTCCGACAGCTTCTTGAGCGCTGCGTCGCCCTTCTTCACCGTGGTCGTCTCGTGGAACGACTCGAAGGCCTTCGAGGTCATCAGCGGCTTCAACCGCCTGGTGTAGTCGGTGAAGCGGGTGTCGGGGTAGCCGATGGGCCGAGCTCTTCGAGCAGGCGGCGCGAGCACGCAGACACGCCGGCCACGCGGCTGAGCCGTTCTTGAGGCATTGATGATTGAGCAATCAATGCTGTCGTGGTCCTGAGGCACCTCACCAGGTGGCCTGAGGTGGCGTGGAGGTCGCGGCGGCATCGTTCTTCTCACCAGCCCAGTGAGGCCGGGGAGCAAGCGGGGGCTGGCTCGAGAGCACGAAGACCCACGAGCACACCACCAGGAGCCCCCGATGTCCGCACTCGCCACCACCGCCGCCCGCCGCCCGTCGCGCAAGGTCGCCACCATCGTGACGCTGGTCGCCATCCCGGCGGCCCTGGCCGTGTCGGGCCTCGTCGTCGCCCAGTCCTCCTACTCGGCCTACTCCGCCACCACCGTCAACCCGACCAGCAACTGGGCCACCGGGACCGTGGCGCTGACCGACGACGACGCCAACACCGCCGCGTTCACCGCGAGCAACCTCAAGCCCGGCTCCACCGGCAGCCGCTGCATCGTCGTCTCCTCCACGGGCACGCTGCCCTCCGCCGTCAAGCTCTACGCCACCGGCGCCACGACCACGAAGAACCTGGCCGCCAGCATCAACCTGAGCGTCACGCAGGGCACCGGCGGGTCGTTCGGCTCCTGCACCGGCTACACCCCGCTCGCCTCCGGCTCGAGCGTCTACACCGGCACGCTCGCCGAGCTGAGCACCAGTGCCACGAGCTACGCGACGGGGGTCGGGAGCTGGGCCCCGGCCGGCGTCGCCACCGGCGGTGCGGCCGAGACGCGGACCTACCAGCTGACGTACACGGTCAAGGCCGACGCCCCGGACTCCACCCAGGGCGGCACGGCCAGCACGGGCCTCACCTGGGAGACGCAGAACAGCTGAGGCTCCTGACGTCTCGACCGTCCCGGTCGCTCCCGTCGGGGGAGCGTGGCCGGACGGAGCAGACGACGGACAGCAGGGCTCGCGCAGCACCGGACACGGTGCCGCACGAGCCCTTCCGCATGCCCGGGGAGGCGGCAGCAACCGGTCCGTCCACCACGTGAGCAGGCCGCGCGGACGCGGAATCACTCAGCCGCCGCACGAGTTGATCAGTCCGTACGCGCAACGACGAAGGAGACACCGATGACCGCGAGCACGACCGAGAAGAAGCACACGTTCCGCCCGGCGTTCAAGGCCGACGAGCAGCTCGGCGCCAACCTGCAGCGGGTGGCCGTCGACATGATCAACCTGCACATCGTGGGCAAGCAGGCCCACTGGAACGTGGTGGGCAAGAACTTCCGCGACCTGCACCTGCAGCTCGACGAGCTGGTGGAGTCCGCCCGCGAGTTCTCCGACGCGATCAGCGAGCGGATGCGCGCCATCTACATCACCCCGGACGGGCGCGCGTCGACGATCGCGAAGACGACCAGCCTGGCCGAGTTCCCCGAGGGCGAGGTCGACACCGCCGAGACGGTGGACCTGATCGTCAGCGCCGTGTACGCGGTCGCGGGCACGATCCGCGAGGTCCACGACGAGGTCGACGACGCCGACCCGACGACGGCCGACCTGCTGCACGGCTTCCTGGTCCGCCTGGAGCAGCTCGCCTGGATGCTCGAGGCGGAGAACCGCGTCGCCAACCAGACGACGCCGAAGCCGATCCACGAGTGATTCCTGAGGTCGGGACGTCGTCCTGACCTCAGCTTCTGCGGAAAGTGGTCGCTCCGCCCCGCGCGCGTACGGCGTGTCGTGGGCCGGGGTGACCACTTTCTCGTTCCGTAGGAGAGGGCCTGGCACCATGCCGGGCATGACCTCGTACGAGGCGCTCGTCCGGGGCGAGGCTCCGCTCCTCGACGCCTACCTGCGCACGCTGGACGCCGACGACGCGCCGTTCACGATCCCGGGCCACAAGCGGGACGCCGTGTTCGGGAGGGTGGTGGCCGGCGACGTCCCCCTGCACGGCGGCCTCGACTCGATCTCCCTGACGGGTGGCGTCCTGGTCGAGGCCGAGTGCCGGGCGGCGCTGCTCTGGGGCGCCGACCTCGCCCGCTTCTCCGTCGGCGGCTCGACCCACGGCAACCAGGCGCTGGCCCTCGCGGTCGGCCGGCCCGGCGACCGGGTCGTCGTCCCCCGGACGCTGCACCGCTCCCTGCTGCTCGGGCTCGTGCTGGCGGGGCTGGAGCCCGTCTGGCTGCCCACCCGCGTCGACCCGGCGACGGGGCTGCCGCAGGGCGTCCGCAGCGCCGACGTCGCCGGGTGCCTCCGCGCGCACCCGGACGTCGTCGCGGTCTTCGTGGGCGACCCGACCTACGTGGGGAGCGTCGGCGAGCTGTCGCAGATCGCGGACCTGGTGCACGCGGCCGGCCTGCCGCTGCTGGTCGACGCCGCCTGGGGCGCCCACTTCGGCTTCCACCCGGCGCTGCCCGCGCACGCCCTGCGGGCCGGGGCGGACGCGCTGGTGACCAGCGCGCACAAGATGCTGCCGGCCTACTCCCAGGCGGCGCTGGTGCTCGCCCGCACGGAGCGGCTCGACCCGGCCCGGCTGCAGAGCGCGTTCGAGGCCACCCACACGACCAGCCCGGCCGGAGCGGTGCTGGCGAGCCTGGACGCCGCCCGCGCCCTGCTGCAGCTGGACGGGGAGGCGCAGCTCGACGGCCCCGTACGCCTCGTCGCCGCGGCCCGTACGCGTCTGGCGGAGGCGGGACTGACGGTGCTCGACGACGTGGAGGCCACGAAGCTGGTGGTCGGGCTGGCCGGGGTCGGCGCCGACGGCGTGGCCGTCGGGCGCGAGCTGCGCCAGGCCGGCGTCGAGGTGGAGCTGGCCGACCGTGACTGGCTGGTCCCGGTCGTCACCCTGGCCGACACCGAGCAGACGGTCGGACGCCTGGTGACCGCCCTGGTCGCCGCGGTGCAGCGGCACCCGGGACCGCCGCGGCAGACGGTCGTGGCGGCCAGCTGGAGCGTCGAGCCAGAGATCGTGCTGCCGCCCCGCGACGCCTTCTTCGCCCCCGCGGTCACCCTCGGGGTGCAGGACGCGATCGGGCGGGTCTGCGTCGAGCTGGTCGCGCCCTACCCGCCCGGCGTACCGGTGCTGGCGCCCGGGGAGCGGGTCACCGCCGAGGCGGTCGCCAGCCTGCTGGCCGCCCAGGCGGCCGGGACGCGGATCGCGTACGCCGCGGACCCGACGATGCAGACCCTCCGCGTGGTGGCCTGAGCGGACAGGCCACCTCTTCGAGGCCCTTCGACAGGCTCAGGGGGCGTGTCTGAGCACGGGTGTCGTCGGCTCGACCGAGCCATCGGACGATCCCAGCCGCTCCAGGAGCTCGTCGCACCAGCGGACCAGGCCCGCGGCGTCGATCCCGTACGGCGGGTCGTCGGCGTAGAGCGACACCCGGCGCCGGGCCCGTTCCAGGAGCGTGGTCGCGCCGGCGGGGTTGCCGCGCAGGACGTGGGTCAGCCCGACGGCGAGCTGGGCGAGGCCCTGCCAGAGCTCGCGCTCCTGGTCGGGGGCGGCCTTCCAGCTCGCCTCGAGGACCTCGTGGGCGTGGAACGGCAGCCCGGCGTCGAGCAGCCGCTGCGCCTCGACGAGGGCGGGCACCGGCTCCAGGACCAGGTCCTCGGGCACGCGCTCCACCCCGACCGAACCGCGGGGCAGCGGTCGGCCCAGCGAGTCCCGCGGCCGCGCGTTCTGGGCGCGGCCCGAGGCGTTGCGCTCCCGCTCGACCACCACAGCCGTACGCCTACGCCTTCGCCCAGTCCTGGAGCTGCTGGACGGCGTCCGGCGAACCCGTCACCGCGACGCGGGCCGGAGCGCGGCGCCCGCTGATCCAGAGCGCGAGCTCGACCGGCTCGCCCGTGAGGGTCACGCCGTCCCCGGCCTTGGCGACCCGGGTCTGGCCGACGGGCGTGGCCAGGCGGACGCCCACAGGGGACTTCCTCAGCGACAGCGCGAACAGCCCGAGCTGCTCCCAGACCGCGTCCTGCTCCTCCCGCGGGAGGTCGCGCGGCTCCAGCGGGTCGTGGCCGCCACGACGGACGTCCTCGTGGTGGATCACGTACTCGACGAAGTTGATCTTCTCCGCCGCCCAGCTCATCGGCGACCAGCGCGGCGCGCCCTCGACGAAGCGGTCGATCAGCCGGGCGTAGCCGTACGGCGACCGGGCACGGGTCGTCAGCTCGGTGAGCCCCGGCTCCTGGCCGGGGGGCTTCCGTGCGACGGCGTCCTTCAGGCCGGCGACCGGTGCCTGCTCGCGCTGCACCAGGTGGGCGACGAGCCGCCGTACGTCCCAGCCGTCGCACAGCGTCCCTGCGTCCGGGTTCGCGGAGCGCAGGGTCTGCACCAACGCGTCCTGCTCGTGGGCGACCCAGCTCATGACTTCTCCCTCTGCGCGACGACGAACCCGGCCAGCATAGGAACGCCGCCCACGGCGCCCGACGGGCGCGCTCGACGGATCGTCACAGAGCCGTCACCGCTCCGGTCCACGACATACGTCTGCACCTGCGAAGATCGGAGAGTGCTGAGAGTCGCGGCGTGCCAGGTCCCGATCGACATCGACGACGGCGAGAAGACGCGCCGGCGGGTGTTCGAGTCGGTGGGGGAGGCGGCGCGGCTCGGTGCCCGTCTCGTCGTGCTGCCCGAGCTGGCGATGTGCGGCTCGATCTTCGCCGACGCGGCCGAGTCGACGTCGCGGGCCGAGCCCGTCGACGGGGAGACGCTGCGGTTCTTCGCCTCGCTGTCGGACACCTACGACCTGGTCCTGGTCGCCGGCTTCTGCGAGGTGTCCGGGCTGGCCAAGCCGTACAACAGCGCGGTCGTCGTCGACCACGGCCGGGTGCTCGCCGTCTACCGCAAGACCCACCTGTGGGACTTCGAGCACGAGCTGTTCACGCCGGGCGACGTCCTGCCGCCCGTCGTCGCGACGTCCGTGGGGGCCGTCGCCCCGCTCATCTGCTACGACCTGGCCTTCCCCGAGGTGCTGCGCAGCGTCGCCCTGCGTGGCGCCCAGCTCATCGCCTCCCCGGCGAACTGGCCCGACTCCGAGAGCCCGGACACCCGCCCGCCCGAGGTGTCCAAGGCCATGGCCGGCGCGGCGGTCAACCGGGTCGTGGTCGTCGTCGCCGACCGGGTCGGCGAGGAACGTGGCCGACGCTGGGTCGGGGGCAGCGTGATCTGCGACCACGAGGGCTACCGCGTGGCGGGGCCGGAGTTCGGCGCGGAGACCGTCCTGGTGGCCGACGTGGACCTCGACGCGACCCTCGACAAGTCGATCAGCGGTCGCAACCACGTGTTCGCGGACCGGCGCACGGACCTCTACTGATCCCCGGCCCGCGACGCTCCGCGTACGGCCGCGTCACCGTTGCGTGACGATCGGCGACGCACCCGCGTGGGGAGGTTGCCAAAGCCGAGCGGCGCTCCCTAAGTTATACGTATGCACCTGACCCCGGCCGACGCCCGCAGGATCACCGGCTCGTACTCCGTCGTCCGCGCTCCCGAGCGCCCGGACGTGGCGGCCCAGTCGGACCCCAAGGTCATCGAGACCGTGTCGAGCATGCTGAGCGAGATCGAGCGCGACGGCCTGGCGGCCGTGCGTCGCTACGCCGAGAAGCTGGACGGCTGGACCGGCGGCGAGGACTTCGAGGTCGCCGAGGACAGCGTCGGCCCGCTGACCGACGGGCTGCCCGCCGACCTGCGTGCCGCGCTGGACGCGGGTGCGGAGCGCACCCGACGGTTCGCCGAGATGCAGCGCGCGCACCTGGTCGACTTCGAGGACGAGGTCATCCCCGGCGTCATCTGCGGGCAGCGCTACGTGCCGGTCGCCAACGTCGGCGCCTACCTGCCGGCGGGTCGCTTCCCGCTGCTGGCCAGCGCGTTCATGACCGTCGGGGTGGCCCGGGCCGCCGGCGTGCCGAACGTCGTCAGCTGCACCCCGCCGTCCCTGCACGGCCACGTCCACCCGGCCGTCCTCTACTCCGCCCGCGCTTCGGGTGCTTCGCGCATCTTCGCGATCGGCGGGGTGCAGGCTCTGGCGGCCATGGCCTTCGGCCTGCTCGACGGCGTCCCGGCGGACATGATCGTCGGCGCGGGGAACGCCTTCGTGGCCGAGGCCAAGCGCCAGCTGTACGGGAAGGTGGGCATCGACGTGCTCGCCGGGCCGTCGGAGGTCGCGGTGATCGCGGACGAGACGGCCACCGCGCAGATGGTCGCCGCCGACCTGCTCGCCCAGGCCGAGCACGGCCCGACGACGCCGGCCTGCCTCGTGACGACGTCGGCGGAGCTCGGTGCGGCGGTGGAGGTCGAGGTCGCCCGCCAGCTCGAGGGGCTCGCCACCCGCGACATCGCCGGGGCGGCCTGGCGCGACTGGGGCTCGATCTACGTCGCCGACTCGCCCAAGACCGCGGTCGAGATCATGAACGTCCTCGCCCCCGAGCACCTCGAGATCCTGGCCGAGGACACCGACTTCTACCTCGAGAACATGACCAACTACGGCTCGCTGTTCCTCGGCGAGTGGTCGACGGTCGCGTACGCGGACAAGGGCATGTCGGGCACCAACCACGTCCTGCCCACCGCACGCGGCGCCCGCTACACCGGCGGGCTGTCGGTGACCGGCTACCTCAAGCAGCTGACCTACCAGAAGGCGACGCGCGCGTCGACCGAGGCGCAGGCCGGTCCCGTGGTAACCATTGCGGATTTCGAAGGAATGCCCGGCCACCGCGACAGCGCACAGCTGCGCCTGGACATCATCGCCGCCGGCTGACCGCACCGACCCGCCCAGGCGGGACAACTGAACGTATGGCTCTGCTCCTGCTCGACCCCTGCTGAATCCGTCGTCCCCGCCTGCCGAGAAGAAGGTCCCATGCGTCACTCACGTCTCCCCCGACTTCACCGTCCCGCCCAGCTGATGGCCGTCGGCCTCCTGGCCACGTCCCTGGCGCTCACCGCCTGCGGTGCCGGCTCCCGCACCGGTGCGGCGACCGCCACCAAGGTCGCCTGCGACTTCACCAACCCGGCGTCGGCCACCACGGTCAACGTCCTGGCCTACAACTCGTCCGCGGTCGACCCGTACTCGAACACGATGGTGTCGAGCTGCACCCACGACAACGTGACCGTCAAGCACGACCCGATCGACTTCGCCGGCCAGGTGCAGAAGACGACCGCGACGCTCGGCGGCGACACCGGGACCTACGACGTCATCGAGACCTACTCGTTCGTCGTGCCCGACCTCGCCTCGCGCGGCAAGCTCGTCGCGCTGGACGACCTGTTCGCCAAGCACCAGGCGACCTACAAGCTCGACGCGATCGACAAGTCGCTGCGTGACGCGATGAGCTACAAGGGCAAGCTCTACGGGCTCCCGATGCAGACCCAGGTGCTGACGATGGTCTACCGCAAGGACCTGTTCGCCAAGAACAACCTGACGCCGCCGACGACGTTCGCCGAGCTGCGCGACGACGCCAAGAAGCTGCAGGACGCGGGGGACATGAAGTACCCGATCGCCCTGCCGTGGTCCGCCAGCAGCGACATCTCCACCGCCTACAAGGCGACGCTGAACTCGCTCGGCAAGAACTTCGTCGCCGAGGACGGGAAGACCCCGAACTACAGCACCCCGGAGTCGACCAAGGCGTTCGAGGAGATGAAGTCCCTGCTGCCCTACATGGACCCGCAGGTGACGACCTTCGACCAGCCCAAGGTCCAGCAGCAGCTCTACAACGGCTCCGCCGCCATCGGCATCATGTTCTCGGGCCGGATGAACGACCTCGTGCAGCAGAAGAACACCAAGCTCTTCGACCAGTTCGCCTTCGCGGCCCCGCCGGCGGTGGAGAAGGGCGGCAAGCAGTACGGCGCCCTGTCGGTCGACGGCTGGTCGATCCCGTTCAACACCAAGGTCGACCAGGACCTGCTGTTCCAGGTCATCGCGGCGTCGGTCAGCGAAGACGCCTCCAAGGCCTCCATCCCGGCGGCCTTCCCGGCCCGCACCGGGCTCGACCAGAGCGCGTCCCCGTACGCCGCCGCCGCCGAGAAGGCGATCGCCGGTGCACCGCCGGCCGAGGCCGAGCCCTGGGTGCCGCCGCTCACCTCGGCGACGACCGACATCATCGGCTCGGTCATCCTCGGCAAGACCTCGGTGGCCGAGGGCACGCAGCAGATGCAGGCCGCCGGCGAGAAGGTGATGGCGACCCAGAAGTAGGGTCCGGCACGACTGGCTTCGCGGTACCGACCGACACAAGAGGGGCACCAGCATGAGACGGCGCGAGTTCTGGGTGCTGGTGACGCCGAGCGTCATCGTGATGTTCGGCTTCATGCTGGTCCCCCTCTACCGGACCGTGCGATGGAGCTTTCAGAAGGTCGAGTACGGCGCACCGGGCACGAGCGTCGGACTCTCGAACTACTCCGGCGCGCTGACCGACCCCCGGCTCGGGCGGGCGGTGCTGTTCACCCTCCTCCTGACGTTGGTCGTCACGGCGTTCTGCCTGGTGTTCGGCTACATCCTCGCGAGCCTGGTCAACCAGCTGGGCCGGATGCGGCCCGTCGTGCTGGGGCTGGTCCTGATCCCGTACGTCCTGCCCCACGTGGTCGGCGCGGTGGCCTTCTCCTGGCTCTTCGACACCAACTTCGGCGGCATCGTCAACTTCGTGGTCAACGGGGTGACCGGCGGGATGCTGGGGGAGCCGCTGTGGTTCACCTCGGTCTGGCCGAACCGCCTGATGATCGCCGCGAACGCGGTGTGGTTCATGCTGCCGTTCGCGATGCTGATGATCCTGGCCGGGCTGCAGGGAGTCTCCACCGAGACGCTCGAGGCCGCGGAGATCGACGGCGCCTCGCCGCTGCAGCGCCACCTCCACGTGATCATCCCCAGCATCCGCGGCGTGCTCGGCTTCGTCCTGCTGATCTTCACCATGGACGTGCTGCGGATCTTCGACTCGCTGATCGCGCTCTCGCCGCAGGCGGTGAGCCTCGGCAACGAGTCGCTGATGCTCTACATCTACAACGTCGCCTTCCGCGAAGGTGCGGTCAACCTGGGCCTCGGCAGCGCGATCAGCGTGCTCACGATCCTGCTGATCCTGGTCCTGCTCTATCCCTCCATCCGCACGCTCGTCCGGGAGGCCAAGGCAGCATGACCAAGAACGAGGCCGCATGACCGTCGACCTGACCGCCGCCGAGGGCGTCCACCCCCGCCGGACCCTCGCCGCCGCCGACGAGGCCACCACCGTGCACCCGCCCCGACCGGGGCGGAGGCGTCGCCGGACCGTCGCCGTCATCTCGGCCCTGGTGCTGGTCGCGACCTGCGTGCTGATGGTGGCGCCGTTCCTGTGGGCGGCCTTCTCGTCGGTGAAGCCGACCGACGTCGCCTTCTCCAACCCGCCCGTCTTCCGCTTCGGCCCGACGTTCCAGCCGTACGTCGACCTGTGGCAGACCACGAACTTCTACCTCTACCTCGCCAACACCGTGATCGTCGCGGTGATCAGCACCGTCGTGGCCCTCGCGGTCGGGCTGCCGTGCGCGTACGCGCTGTCGCGCTACGCCGGGCCCGCCTCGCTGATCCTGCTGGTCCTGGCCCTGATCTTCCGGGCGCTGCCCCGCTTCGCGGTCGTGCTGCCGATGTACGAGATCAGCAAGTCGATCGGCATCTACGACACCCGGGTCGCCCTCGCCGCCGCGCTGATCGCGATCAACCAGCCCTTCACGATCTGGCTGCTGCGCAACTTCTTCACCGAGATCCCGCGCGAGCTCGACGAGGCGGCGATGGTCGACGGCTGCACGCGCTTCGGCGTGCTGCGCCGGATCATGATCCCGCTGATGGGTCCCGGCATCCTGACCGCCGGCATCTTCATCTTCCTGTTCGCCTTCCAGGAGTACCTGACCGCGGCGGTGCTGACCGACATCAACGCCAAGACGGTCCCGGTCTTCATCGCCACCCAGATCGGGCAGAACCTGCCGCTGCTGCAGCAGGCCTCCGCCGCGACGGTCCTGCTCACCCTGCCCGTGGTCGGCATCGCCTTCATCGCCCAGAAGTACCTCGTCGCCGGCCTCGCGTCGGGCGCCGTCAAGGGGTGATCCCCCCGTCCGACGAGCCCGTCGATGGGCCGCTCGTGCTGCTGCCCGGGTCGGGTTGCACGGCGGCGCTCTGGTCGCGGCTGTCGCTGCCGGACGACGTGGTGACGCCCCGCGCGCTCGAGGAACCGACCCTGGACCGCGAGGTCGAACGGCTGCTGGACCTGCTGCCGGGACGGTTCGCCCTGGCCGGGCTCTCGCTCGGCGCGATCGTGGCGATGGCCCTGGTGCGGCGCGCGCCGGAGCGCGTCAGCCGGCTCTGCCTGATGTCGACCAACCCGTACGCCCCGACGCCCGTGCAGCACGAGGCGTGGGCCGCTCAGCGGGAGGCGCTGCGCACGGGGTCCGCCCGTGAGCTCCAGACCTCGCTGCTGCCGGTGCTGCTCTCACCCGGCCGTACGGACCTCGTGCCGCTGACGCTGGCGATGGCCGACGACCTCGGTGCCGAGACGTACGACGCCTCGCTGCGGCTGCAGGCGACCCGGGTGGACGAACGTCCGGGCCTGGCGCAGGTGCTCTGCCCGACCCTCGTCGTGGCCGCCCGCGACGACCGGCTGTGCCCCGTCGAGCGGCACCTCGAGATCACCCGACTCGTCCCCGGGGCCGAGCTCGTGGTCCTCGAGGACTGCGCGCACCTGTCACCGCTCGAGCAGCCCGAGGTGCTGTCGGCGCACCTGACCCGCTTCCTCGCGCGGCCCGGGACCTCAGAATCAAGCGCCAGCTGACGGACGGGGCACCGCTCGAGCGCGAGGTGGGCCGGCTCGTTGATCTGGCGCTTGATTCTGAGGTGCTTGCTCGGTCCCGGCGGAGCCGAGGTGCACGCTGGCCTCCCGCTCGGCGGAGCTCCTGCTCCCCGGACGGTTCGGTCCGGAAGCAGGGGACCAGGTCAGGACCGCTCTGGCCTCGCGGGCGGGTCGTTCTGCGCCTTCGCGTGGGTGATGACGCTGGCCAGGACCTCCTGCAGGGACTCCAGCTCTGAGACGCTCATGCCCAGCCGTTCGATGACGGCGGCCGGCACCCCCGCAGCCTCGGCCCGCAGCTCCTCGCCGCGCTCGGTCAGGCTCACCTGCAGCGAACGTTCGTCGGCCGGGTCGCGCTGCCGCTCGACCAGGCCGGCGGTCTGCAGACGCTTCAGCAGGGGCGACAGGGTGGGGGCCTCGAGCTTGAGCAGCCTGCTCAGCTCCTTGATCGAGATCGGTCCGCCCGCGCCCCACAGCGTGACCATCACGAGGTACTGCGGGTGGGTCAGACCGAGCGGCGCCAGCAGCGGCCGGTAGAGGGAGACGACCTCGCGGGAGGCCACCGCCAGGGTGAAGCACACCTGCTGGTGCAGCGTGAGGCGGTCGTCCGCGTCGAGTCCCACAGTCATCCGTCGTCGTCCTCTCCGGAGACCGCAGCCCAACCTCGGGTGGGGCCACGGAGACCACCGTTGCCGTTCGAGGAGCCTACCGTCCGAGGATCGACCGCACACCGGACGAATTGTTCACGCACGAATGATTCACGTATTGTGGACGCCTCCTGGTGAGGCATCGTCGCGTGCCGGGAGCGGGGTCGGTCGGGATCGGCCGCGGCGAAGGGCGCCACGAGGTGCTGCCGCGGCAGGTGCCGAACGGCCTACGACGCGAGCTGGGCGAGCTGCCGGGGGGCGGCACAGTGCCAGTCCGATGCGGAGCTGCGGTTGCGGGACCGTGCTCCGGAGGGAGGACCGATGACCACAGCTGCACCGGTGCGGGCTCGGCAGAGCTATCGGCACGAGGCGTTCCTCTGGCACAGCCGGTCGGACTACGTCGCCGGGCTGGTCGAGTTCATCCGCGAGGGGATCGACGCGGGCGAGGCCGTGATGGCCCTGCTGCTCCCCGAGCACGCCGCCTGGGTCGCGGCGGAGCTGGGACCGGTCGCCACCCAGGTCCACTTCGCCGACATGCTCGAGCTCGGGCACAACCCGGCCCGCCTCATCCCGGCGTGGCTGGAGTTCCTCGAGTCCTCGTGCGGGCGAGGACAGCCGGCCCGGGGGGTCGGGGAGCCCGTCTGGCCGGGCCGGTCTCCCGAGGAGGTCGGTGAGTGCCAGCTCCACGAGGCCCTGCTCAACCTCGCCGTCGACCCCGAGCTGCCCTTCTGGCTGCTCTGCCCCTACGACGCCGCGCAGCTCGACGCCGAGGTGCTGGCGGAGGTCGGACGCAGCCACCCGGCGCTCGTGACCGCGTCGTCGTACGAGGGCAGCGGCAGCTATCGCGGGCACGAGCACGCCCGCGCCCTGTTCACCGCGGCGCTGCCGACGCCTCCTGCTCAGGCCGCCGAGGTCTCGGTCGACGTGACCAACCTGGCCCTGGCGGGGAAGCAGGTCACGCTGGAGGCGGCGCCCCGCCTGTGGTCCGACCAGGTCGTCCGGCTCGCCGACGTCGTCCGCGGGCTGGCCGAGGACGGCCTGCGGCGTGGAGCCGAGCACGTGGACGTGCAGGTGTGGGACGAGCCCACCGAGCTCGTCTGCCAGGTCTCCGACCGCTCGGTGATCGAGGACTTCCTCGTCGGCCGCCGACCTCTGCCCGACATGGAGGAGGACGCCCTCTCGACCGCCAACCAGGTCTGCGACCTGGTGCAGGTCCGGTCCGGCGACCACGGGACGACGGTGCGGCTGCACATGCGGAAGTAGCCGCACCGTCGTTCCGTGGGTCAGCGGATGGTGTAGCCCCCGTCGACGACGAGGTCGGCGCCGTTGACCATGTCGGACGCACCGCAGGCGAGGAACAGGGCCGCCCCAGCGACCTCGCGCGGCAGCGCGAACCGGCCGACGGGGATCTCCTTCTTGGCCGCCTCCCCCTTCTCACCTGCCCAGGCCTTGCGACCCAGATCGGTCAGCACGACGGTGGGGGAGATGCAGCTCGCCGTGACGCCGCGACCGGCCCACTCCGTCGCGAGCACCCGGGTCATCCCGACGACGCCGGCCTTGGAGGCGCAGTACGCGGCGTGCTCGAGCAGGCCGACGCTCGCGGCCTGCGACGCCATGTTGATGATCTTGCCGCGACCGGCGCCGAGCATGTGCCGCCCGACGGCCTGGCACATGAAGAACGTCCCGCTGAGGTTGACCGCGAGGGTGCGGTTCCAGGCGGCGGTGCCGAGCTCCTCGGCCGGGGCCAGGTCGACGATGCCCGCGCTGTTGACCAGCACGTCGATCCGCCCGGTGGCCGCGACGGCACGTGCCACGGCGGCCTCCACCGAGGCGGGGTCGGACACGTCGCAGCCGACCCCGACCGCACCGCGGCCGATCTCCTCCGCGCGCCGCTCGGACGCCGCGGCGTCGAGGTCGACGACGACGATCCGGGCCCCGGCGTCGGCGAAGACGTCGGCGATCGCCGCGCCGATGCCGGAGGCGGCGCCGGTGACCAGGGCGACCCGGCCGTCGAGGCGGAAGGTCAGGTCGACCTCGGGCTCAGCGTCAGTGCTGGAGGTGCTGATGGGGACTCCTCGTTCGTGCCGGGTGGGTCCGGCGGAACGTAGCACCGCCAGCCCCCTCAGGAGGAGGCGGTCCGGAGCTCCGCGAGGTGCGCCATCACGGTGGCCGTCAGGTTGTAGACGACGAGCTGGGCGCCGTCGGCGAAGGACTTCTCGGCCGCGGCCAGGCTGCCGACGATGTCCATCCGCAGCCGTCCCTGGTCGGCCAGCACCTGGTGCACGTGGCGGATCTGATCCGCCGGGGGCGGGTCGTCGGGCGTCGTCGACGCAGCGAGGTCGGCGACGCCGACCATGATCCCGTCGAGGCCCTCGGTGGCGACGATCCCCTCGGCCTGGCGTACGCCGCCGGGCGACTCGATCATGCCGAAGACGAGCGTCTCGGCCAGCATGCGTTCCTGGTGCTCGCGGGGGTCGACGAGCCCGAAGCGACCCGCCCGCCCGTAGGTCGCGAAGCCGCGGTGCCCGAGCGGCGGGTAGTGGGCCGAGTCGACCAGCGCCGCGGCCTGCTCGGGAGTGTCGACGTGCGGCGCGACGACACCGACCGCGCCGGCGTCGATCGCCCGCAGCACGAGGGCCGGTTCGGCGGAACCCACCCGGACCAGCACCGGCACGTCGTAGAGCTCGGCCGCAGCAAGATGGCGGCGCAGCTCCACCACGTCGGCCGGGCCGTGCTCGCCGTCGACGAGCACGAAGTCGAAGCCCGCCACGGCGACCATCTCGACCAGCTCCTCGCCGGGCATCCGCAGCAGGACTCCGAGCGCCCGTTCACCGGTGGCTAGCCGCGCCTTGAGGCTTCCCGCAGACGGCGCGCTCACGCGATCATCCCGCCGGACAGGTCGACGTCGGCGCCGGTCATCCCGGGCATGCCGAGCATCGCGACAACGGCGGCACCGACCTCGTCCTCGGTGACCATCCGGCCGAGCGCGGCCCGCGACACGTACGCGTCCTGCGCCTGCTCGTACGACGTACCCGTGCGCTCGGCCTCGAGGCGGAAGTTGCGGTCCATCCGCTCACCCTGCACCGGGCCGGGGGAGAGGCTGTTGACCTGCACGCCCGACGCGCCGACCTCGAAGGCCAGCGTCGACGTCAGCCCGATCACCGCCAGCTTCGAGGCCGCGTACGGGGTGCGGCGCGTGAGCGGACGCTTGCCGGTCACCGACGCCAGGTTGATCACGTCGCCGGCACCCCTGCCGATCATGGCTGGCAGGAACGCACGGCACATCAGGAACACGCCGCGCACGTTCACGTCGAACACCTCGTCCCAGGCCTCGACGTCGATCTCGATCAAGGGTGCGACCGGCCCGGCGATGCCGGCGTTGTTGATCAGGATCGACACCTCGACGTCGGCCAGCGCGTCGGCGAGGGCCTCGACCGACGCTGGGTCGGCCACGTCGCACACCCGCCACGACACCCGTTCACCCAGCTCCGCGACGACCGCCTCGAGCGGCTCGGGCCGCCGACCCACGACGACGACCGACGCCCCGGCCGCGTGCAGCGTCCGGGCGATCGCCGCCCCGAGCCCGCTCCCGCCGCCGGTGACGAGCGCCGTACGCCCAGCCAACGTCCTCTGAGCTGGTCGAAGGGCCTCGGAGAGGTCGGCGTCGTCAGCGGAAGTGTGAGTCACGCCTGCCCAGCAGTCTCGAGCGAACCAGCCGCATAGCGCGCCTTGGCCTCGTCGATCCACGGGTAGGAGTCGCCGAGGTACTGAGCCGCCCGCACGTCGCCGGAACGTGCGTGCCCCTCGAACAGCTCCACCCGTGCTGCGCGGCCGCAGACCCTGCCGAGCTCGCCGCTGGTCTCCGTGTTCCGGACTTCCTGGTAGGTCACGGTCCGCAGGTACTTCCCGACCCAGAGGCCGCCGGTGTAGCGGGCGGCGCCGAGGGTCGGCAGCACGTGGTTGGTGCCGATGACCTTGTCGCCGTAGGAGACGCAGGTGTTCTCGCCCAGGAACAGCGCGCCGTAGTGCCGCATCTTGTCGAGCGCCGCCCGCGGCTCCGCGGTGAGGATCTGCACGTGCTCGAAGGCGTAGGTGTCGGCCAGCGCGTACGCCTCGTCGAGGTCGTCGACCACGGTGACCTGGCCGAAGTCGCGCCACGCCGGTCCGGCGTAGTCGGCGGCC
>Ga0210040_10001673_pt1 | contig 32937 bp, 17 predicted proteins | sample CryGeyCG12114_NA_FD_185462 | JGI IMG/M metagenome (GOLD analysis project Ga0210040, IMG submission 185462) | Groundwater microbial communities from aquifer - Crystal Geyser CG19_WC_8/21/14_NA (SPAdes) (version 2) | ecosystem: Environmental > Aquatic > Deep subsurface > Groundwater | place: USA...
CCCCCCCCGCCGCACTGAGCTATACGCCCAAGGATCCCTATAGATCCTCTCCTCCATTCGCCTCCGTCGGATAACTTCAGGGTCTCTATTATCCGATGGGATAACTTCAGACCCTGAAGCTATTGATGTTTCTTGGGGTTCCTCCCCGCCCACTGCGCCCTCCAATGGGGTTGATTTGGAGCCCTCAGCTCCCGCAGGTTTCTTCTTCTTCTTCTTCTTCTTCTCCTCTCTCCTTCTTTCCCCTTTTGTTCCTCTTCTTTTTTCCTCCTTCGGCGACACCGACTTCTCCACCTTCCACACCTTTACCACTCGTTCCCGCACACTCCTCATCCTCTCTTTCCATCTCTCCGCTCCCAAGTCCCCTCCTCTCCCCCGTCCCCGCATTCCCAACGTCGACACTAAGGTCCCCCAGTGGCTGAGTGAGACCAGAGGTCAACTCAGCCACTGCAGGACCAACATCAAACGATGTGATCGTACGATCACTTGAAACACTGCTGTCATCGTCACTGTCACAAATAATCCCCCCATCGACGATGGCAGCAGTGTTTCTGAAAATGCAGGGATCTGTGGGCCTGGTGGGAGGTTCCATTTCACTAAAGGGTAGAGGTAAGTAGTCTGCTCTGATTAGCAAAGAAAACTATACGCGTAAAGATCTACGAAAGTAATGGCAGTCAGGTGTACTCCTACTATTTTTATCAGCTCACACTTGTAAGGGGTAGTTTGCAGTTTGCAGTTAGGGATAAACTTGCTTAAAAATATCATTATAAATGGCCGCTGTGAACCTAACTCAAATTCACTTAAAAAGAAGGGGTTCAGATGTTTGAAACTTAAATCAAAGTGCACCCCTTTGTAGGTTCTTAATAAGACAAACCAATGGATAAGGGATTAGGTAGAATTGTGTAATTTGGAATAATTGGAATTGGCGAGAATTGCTAATAAAACATTCGCAATGGATTAAAAGGTTATAAAACAATCATGGGCACCATTGATCGTATGTAGATAATACTGGAGAGGGATTGCTAACGATTGGGTAATTTGGACTTATTTAGGATATCTATACCTTAAAAATTCAAGGGGAAAACCTAACACCTGGTTTCATAAAAATTGGACTAAAATTGGAAATAAATTGGAAGGGAACGAATGGTGTAAATTGTGTGTGTGTGTGTGTATTGGTGTAGCTGTTTGAGCAACGATTTGTTACTCGGGAAATTTGCAAAGCAAGCGGGAATCTTGGGCTTAATTGTTGTATATTGCAGTACAGTTAGTTAGCATAAGCAAATTTATCTAGAAAAAAATGTGAGACGGACAACGGCCCTCACACACCTTTTCACTTCAAAAGTTTGAAAATAATTTTGCGAAAACATTATGTTTGAACTCTGGTTGTCGTGTCAGTTTGGGTTCACAATACAATAAATATAATAATGTGTATAGGAAATATGTATAGTAATATATATTCCGGGATCTCGAGGACTCGCATCGTTTAGCTGCCGATAGTTAAAGATGGCTCCCAACTCGACTTATGACCCGAATAAATCCAGGGAGACAACTACATGTCTCAAAAGCCAGCGAGCAGTGGAAGGAGGTCTCATTTTTCTCGACGTTGTACTCGAAAAGGGGCATAATGTTTGTTTTGGACTTTCCTCTCATATCTTTTATTTTTCCAATGAGCTTTTCGCCTATTGCGTTTGAGATTATTAAAGAGAGTTCGTTTCAAAGGGTCTTTTGGAACTCTTCGATTAGTAATCGTTTGATTGAGATTTGAGTGAGGCTAGGATAAATTCACAGTTATTTGTATGTCGGGGAATTCAGCTCTATTTCGTATAGGCTCAGGAGATTTAATGTTATTAGGGGTTTCGGTTGCCAATACTAAGGACGCTGACCAATCATCTTCTTGAGTTTTTGGGACTTTTGACGGGGGACCTAATATTTCTATCTCATCTTCTGAGTCTGACTGGTCAGATAAAAATAAATTCAAATTCGGGATCTTAAATTGTGTAGCCGTTTCATGAGAATGGAGAATATGTAAAATTTTTCCTCTGAATTGTTTTGATAAAGTTTTTGGTTGGAGAATACTGCTTAATGTCTCTTCGTTTTTTGGCCATTGTGTTGCTAAATGAAAAATATTAGAATCAGACATAATTTCATGGGGCTTACAATCTGTTTCCTTCGCAAGGTCCTTTCTCAGGGCCAATATCAGCGTAAAAACCTGTAAAGTCATGTCGTGGGAGTGGGCAAATTTTATATCCTTGATTTGTGACAATTGTCCATGCCAATATGTTGTGACAGGTTTATTATGAGGGAATTTGTACACTTTGAAGGTTTGGTCTATGGATTTGGCAAAAGTGTGTTCTGTCACTTGGGGAATCTTTTTAACTAAATCATAATAGGCCCGAATCAAATAATGGGAGTCATTTTTGGCATAATTCATCAATTCAGGATGAAAAGGTCTTACACGCCAATCGGCATATTTCCCTAGATTGGTAAGGGTCACATTGAAAAGCTCATATATCATTTTATCAAAGGCTATGGAATGACTTTGGGGATTGAAAAAATGGAATAGTTCTTCGACAACGTTGCAACTAAAAATTCCAAAGTCTCTTTGAAGGGCAGTTAGATCTGATCCGGAATGGAAAACTTTCAAAATCTCTTCGGATATAAATATTGGATTTAAATATGAGTGAATTATAGGATAAATGGCTAAAGGATCGAGGAGGAAGTCTTCATAAGGCGTACTTATTTGTATGAGGCATGTGTAAGCTAAATAGGTTTCCGTGTCTGTGAATTCCAAATCCACAGCAATGACGTCCATTTTCCTCAAGTGGCAAACTAAATCTCTAAGTTCATGCCCATTTCGAGCTATTTTGGGTGGAGATTTCGGGGAGCATTCAACAGGTTTAATAAAATAGTCTCGCAGTTCAAACGATTCAATTTGTGGAAAATACGGATGGACTAGTGTATGGAATGTATCTAATTTGTTTAATTTACGTCTTTCGTTGGCCAAATCACTAAAAATCAACTGTGGTTTTACTCGACAAGAACCGTATTTACGCAGGGCTAAGGCTTTTTGTTGATGGAAGGATTTGTGGAACATGTTGAATAACGCAGCTCAAATCGCGGAGACCCCAACAAGCTGCAATAAAATTAATACTATGTACTGAAAGGTTGGTTATTCCTAAATTTTAATATCTATTTATGTGTGTGATAAGTGGACGAAAGGAAAAAAAAACAGAACGCAAACCAGGTGTCAGGCAAAAACTATACTGATATACTGCGGTGGAGGATAAGTGCAAAGAACACAGCTATATTGAGAATGAGAATAAATACAAAATGGATATATTATATGAAATTAAATGTGTAGAAAGAAGAAAATAAACACACCAATATTCCTACATGGATAAACACTAACTATCAATTATTAAGGGGGCATCATATCTTCAATGTCACTTAGGGTGCACAACTCTAAATCGGAGTCCGAATAGACCTGGTCTACTCGAAGCTTACATTTTTTAGAATCAAGACTTTTGGGAGAACTATCTTTTAAAAATTTCCGAGCCTCTTCACTCAATTTGAGCCCTGGAGGCACTGTAAATTTCCCTAAATTCACATACACATCTTTTATTGGAGGAACAGGGGCTGTTGCAGCAACAAATCTGGATGTGGATGGTACGTCTGGTTCATCTTTGGAGGAGGAAAGTAAAAGTCTTTTAAAGGTTGGTTTCTTAAGGATCTTTCTTTTAGATTTTAAGGTTGTAGCAATTGGATTGTTGGGAATAATTTCGATTGAAGATTTCTGGAATGTCACTGTTTTTTCCATTTTTTTCTTCACGGGTAGTTTAGCTTCGAGAGTCTTAAATTGTTTGAAGGTTGCCTGAGAATGTAGTGGTGAACAGTAACGGAATTCGGGATCCTTCAGTATCTCGGGTTGAGGAGGAGTTTTATATTTTATCTTCCTGACCAAGAAATTTTGAAATTTTGTGGGAGTGATTGTCTTCTTGAGATTGCAAATTTGATTATTGATGAGCATGGAAACGGAGTAATGAAAATCAGGATCAATAGCTACTGCTCTTTTTCCTCCCTCTGACTTCAAAGAAACTTTCAAGTGGGACGCGGCTTCTTTCAAAGGACCCATGGGGACTATAGAGGTTCTGACGGTGACATGATCCGCTATCTCATTATCTGTCGGGTCGTCATAAGGAATTCCAAATGGTACAGTTTTTGTGTTGGTGCTTTTTTCCGCTGTTGTAAGCTTGCGAGAAGATGACAATGGCACGGGTTTTCTCAAGAGTGGAGCATCAACAGGAGCAGAAGGCAGTCGTAGATGAGACTCAGGAATAACCCTTGGGGGAGGTGGAGGACGGAAAACCGGTCGAGATGAAATTGGGGGAAAGTTGTAATTTGGAGCACCGGAATTGTTAGCTTGAAATAGAGGAAGAACAGGGTCGAACAAGCCAGGAAGTCTCATTGCTGGATTCGGCAGCAAAACCCGGCGTGTTTGAGGCGTAAAGTCCCGACGAATTGGAAAACGGGCATTTCCTCTTATATTTGGACGGGGATTATAATATCTCATCTGGTAAAATCAAAGGATTCCATATTTTAGTGACAAGCGGATTATAGAATATCTGTCTGAGAATTACAGATTTAGAAAAAGGGGGACATTTCATTGACATGCACTTTTTTAACTCTTTGTTAAGTGCTATGATGTTCAAGGCTAAAAACATTATCAGAAATTTGCTCTACGATTCTATATGGGCCATCTCTCTTAGGAGCTAGTTTAGCAGCAAATCCTTTGGATGCATCAGATAGATAGTGGGTTTTTAACAAGACAAGGTCTCCTATTTTAAAATCTTTCTGTTTTCTGTGTCGGTTATGATATTTAAGATATACATCCTGGGACTCTAGTATTTCATCTCTGACAATAGCATATACAAGATTCATTCGCACTAACTGGGAATCACATAATTTATAATCATTTGGGAGACGCATTTCGGCCAAATTGTCAAAAGGGGTGCGATATTCTCGTCCTGAATTAATATAAGCGGGTGTGAATCCTATGCTATCGCTAACTGCAGTTCTTAGGACAAAGGAAATCTCATTGAGATAAGTATCCTAATGTTTAATCTTTTCACTTGTTGTACGAATCATTTTTTTATTGGTTTAGTTATATCTTTCGGTCATATTAGCTTGGGCATGGTACGCAGAAATATAAAAAGGATGAATTCCAAACATTTGACACCAATTTTGATAGTCAGTGCTGGTAAACTGTCTTCCATTATCGGAAACTATAGTTTTGGGTAATCCCCAACGACGACACACAATCCAAAGTATTTCAATTATTGATTTTGAGTTGGCTTTTCGTACGGCAAATAATTCAATATACTTGGAAAAATTATCAACAATGACGAAAGATATAAATTTTGGTTCGTGTCACGTGGAAAAGGGCCCATAAGATCAATGCTAATAACATCCCAAGGATATTCAGGGGCCATAGCAGTTCCAGTGGACAAAGGGGTTTTGGGCAACTGACTTTCTTGGCATTTTTGGCAAGCTTTTACATACTCGGTCACATCTTTTCGTAGGGATTCCCAATAAACTCTCTTCTCTAACTTCATATAGGTTTTCCTGATTCCTAAATGGGCAGATATGTCATTTCCGTGAAATATTTCTATTAGTTGGGTTCGGAATTTTTGGGGAATCCAAATACGATAGTAAAGCCTCTCATCCTGCCACGGTTTACCTCAGGGCCCTGCATATTTCATCAACATCCCATCATCGGAAACTTTAGAAAACTGGGTCAGGGATTTTATTTTATTTCGTCTATGCTGATTAGACACTGAATTGGGGTCTTTGTGGAACGCTAAGACGTCCTTTAACAATGGATCATTATTTTGCTCGTTTACCAACATCAGACGATCTATTGGGTCATTGCTAACAAGACAAACCAGCTCAGGGAGTCTACTTAGAGCATCTGCACCTCTCATTAATGCAGACTCACTCGGGCGGTATCTAACTTAAAAATCATACATCTGTAAAGTCATGAACCATCTAGCTAAACGACCGGCAGGTTCTTTAATCGCTCGTAACCAGGAAAGGGCAACATGATCGTTCTCTACAATAAAGTGGGTGTATTCTATATATCCTCGGAATTTTTCAATTTCAAACGGCTAAACATTTTTTTTCGCTGACAGAGTATCTAGTTTCAGCGTTTTTTAAGACTCTACTAGCAAACCAAATGGGGAGCCTAAGGGAGTCTCTCTCTTGCATTAGGATTGCTCCCGACCCTACTTCACTTGCATCGGTTTGAATAATAAATGGTTTGTTTAAGTCGGGCCAGAATAATTGGGATAAGTCTGTTAGTGAATTCCTGATGCAGTCATACGCTATTTGTGTTTCATCGCTCCATTCAAAATCTACATCTTTTTTTTTAATCAGATTAGTTAAAAGCTTGGCAGTTAGAGAAAAACCGTCTATAAAACGACGATAAAATGCAGCCAATCCTAAAAACTTTTGTATATCTTTTTTGGTCTTGGGAACAGGGTAATTGTTATGTACTGCTACTTTTTCTGGGTCTGGGGCGCATTTGCCAGGGGTAATAATGAAACTCAAAAACCTAAACTTCTGGCGACAAAGTTGTACTTTCCTAGGATTTATTGTAAGACCTGCAGCTTGTACTCGCTTGAGCACTTCTTTGATGTGATACATATGGTCTTCAAATGTTTTTGAAAAAACAACGATATCGTCAAAGTAAACAGCACAAAATTTCCATTTTAAATATCCTAGCACGGTGTCAACACACCTTTGGAATGTAGCAGGGGAATTTTTTAGTCCCATGGGCATTCTTTTGAACTGCCACGCACCTCGATGGGAAATAAACGCAGTTTTTATTTTATCAGAGGGATTCATTTCAATTTGGTGGAAGCCTTTACTGAGGTCAAAAGTGGAAAAATAGGAACATTCACCCAGGGTAGCTATCATATCGTCCATTCGAGGCATGGGGTAATTATCGCTGACAGTTATGGAGTTCACAGGTTTATAGTCGACAACGAATCTCAATCCGCCACCATCCTTTTTTGGAACAACTAGCTCATTGCCACGGACTATCACAGGGTTCAATAACTTCATAATCAACAAGTTCGTTAAACGTTTCATCGAAGATTTTACGTTTCCCTATACTCATGGGTCTCAATGTAGTACTAACGGGATTATGGTCACCTGTGTCTATATGATGACGGTATAAAGTGCAAAGTCCGGGCACCTTTGTGAATGTGGGCAAAAATTCCCTCGATGTCTCATGTAAAAGCTGTCTTTCGGGCTCTGTCAGATAATCTGGTGCATAAAGGGATTCGGGCCAATCGTCACACAACAGCGTTTCTTTTGATCTGTCCATAGGTGTTTCATCCAACTCAGGATAATCCCAATACGCTAGAGGTTCGGATGGATCTAGATAATAGGTAGACTCTAATTCCTGTTCTAGATCAATAAGATCGGGTTGTATAATTTTTTGTTTGGGAGCTTGGTCCACTGCAATTATGCTTGGGAGTTCTGGAGTCATTTTAGGGCAGAAGGAATGCATAGGGACTGTTTCATCTTCGGCGCTCCAACCACCCTTCGCAATAAATATTCCTATGTTTGCATTTGAAATAAAATCTCTTCCGAGTAAAATAGATTTAACACTACCGGGAACGAGATAGAATAACTGCTTGCGGACGTGCTCCTTGTAATGAATAGTTAGAGTAACTTGTTGGGTACAAACATATTAGCCCTGTAGAAATGATAAGGGTTTGTGACATGGCTTGGGGTTTAATTTTTTCTCATATAATTCTTGAATGACGTTAGATCCGAAAATTGAAATGGGAGAACCAATATCAAGTAAAGTAAAAAATGTTTTAGATAGGATTTTAACTTCTAAGATTGGGTTTTTAGTAATTTGATTCTCCGCCTGACATATGAGCTCACGAGTCATTGGCGGCAAGGATTCGGGCTGCGGGAGTTTTCCGAATTTTTATAGGGACATTGAGGATATAAATGATCTATCGCATTACAGCGGTAACATTTCCTTTGACTATCTCTGCCTTTATCTGTAATTCCTGAATTGCTAATGTAGCATTAAACAAAGGTTGGATAGTATTAGACTACACCAATCAACTCAATCGACTCAATGCACAGAGTAGTTTAGTAAGTAGTTAGATTTAGTTAGTAAGTAATAATGAGTAGGCTTCTATTTCTACTTCTTTGATAGAAAGAACAAGAAAGAGAAGCCTATTCAAATGAATATGCAGTAAACTTGCATATCAACAAGGACCGTTGGCTGTCTCACTATTCTGCATAAAGCAGATTTATCTAGAAAAAATGTGAGACGAACAACGGCCCTCACACACTATTCAAACTTTTTTTTGAAGACTGAAAAAATTAGCAATGAATTTTTGTTGCCACAGTATTTCACGGATTTCATGATTTAAATTGTATGAATTGACTTGTTATTGGGGAGAGTAGAATAACATTTTGACATTTTTTGCTCAGGAAAGTACAGTAGTTTGATTTTGCAGACTTATTCTTCCTTTACCTTCCGATTATTATCAGTTTAATATGTTAGATTTTCTTGCTCACTAATAAAGATAAAAATGGAGGCTACAAAAGATCAAAGTCTCAACTAGGCGTTATAAGGCGATTCCACGGGAAATATTGACTTTTTCAAAATATTTTGAAATGTTTTTCGTCGGAGGAAATCTATCATGCATGGACGGCTGGATAGAAGATTTCCAAAAAAAAAGTTGAATTGACGAGCGATATCATCCTTTTTCAATGCGTTCTTTCAAGGTGTCAAGAAAATGCGAGGTCGTTAACCGAAGGGTTGCGGCGACTTAAACGGAAAATCCTAATTAACGGAATTAACGGAACGGAATTAATAAGAATTCAAGTCTATCATGTTCAGTTTTAAAATTTATTTTAGCGTTTGATGTTAAGAAAGTTGGGCTAAAAGGTATTACAAAAAAAAGGGTAAAACAGACACAACCTGAGTAAAAAAATTTGACAAATCCAAAAAAGATTGGATGAAACAGCGGTCTAAAGGTTCCTCAGGACCCTTTTTTTAAAAATGAATCAAAATACTATGTCTCCAAATGAAACTAACGTGTACTGTGCCTGGCCATTTGGCACCTACATCGATGAAAAAATGCTTGTTTTTTTTGATGACTTACAAATCCATGAAATGATGCTGCTTTTGGTTAACGAATCCAGCCTTCCTTGATTTTGGCCGTTTAATGGCAATTTGGGACAGAGAAGAATCCAAATAGCGAACGAGCCAAAAAGTATTGAAGAAATTAATGTGGACGGCTTGTTAACTAGCATGAACGAAAGTTTTCTCTTAACACAGAATTTTAATATTTGGAACATCCCAAAACTTGAAAGTAGTAATAATGCCTTAACTAGTGACTAGATTAGAATTTAATTCTCATATAAACTACTGTACAGAAATTATCCTATTGCTCTCCGTGGAATATGGAACAAACTTTTTGTTCAACCCCCAGCTTATTCTATCAATTGTATACTATTCACGCAACAACAAGCGACGGTCAGACCTTTCCTGCGGTTTATTGTTTGCTAAAAACTAACACTACTTCAAGCTATACCTAAATGCTATAAGAAATTTTAGAAACTGCCGCATGGGATTTATATTACGCCCAAATATAATAATTATGGACTTCAAAAAGGCTGTTATGAATGCATGCACTTACATTTTTGACGAAATCGAGCTTCGAGGTTGTTTTTTTCACTTTACTTAGGCTACTCATAGAAATTTTATGTCTACCAGATAAAAAATCAGCAGCCGTGACATTTTTCGTTCGCAAAATTTATGCTCTAGCGTTTGCTTCCCCGCGAGATATTTCATGGGCCTTTAAAACCCTCTGTGAAGAAAGTAGAGCCGATTTTAAAGAATTAAGACTTTGGGACTACATAAGAGACATGTATGCGGGACCCTATGCCTATTATCCAGTCCAATTTTGGAATGTGTACCAGACGGTAAAAGAACGATTGCCTACAACCAACAACTCCGTAGAAGGCTGGAGCAATCAATTAAATAGCTGCTTATCTTGCCATCATCCAGGATTTTACAAATTTCTTGAAATAATAAAAAAAGAACAACAAGCTACCAAAAATATGGCCCTTGAACGGCTCTCTGGTATAAAAAACAAAGTTATGCTAGGCATGATCACCGCCTTCATACTGCAATTAGCAGTTACGAAGACAAATCCAAAGCCCCGCTCCTCTAATCTAATACATGTAGAATCTGTGTAATGTGTGGCGAGTAAATCTACTTCTATGGTATCAGAAAATTCCATTAAATTTTTGTATGAGTTGCACGCTATCTATGTCGGGTTTTTGCCGGATGCAAACATTGCAGATCGAAATGAATATTTGATTGGACTTGAACATATGAGGATCATAGACACACATTGAAAAAATGTGGCTACAAGAATTTATGGAAGCAAGTCTTCTAGTGTTATATAGTAGTCTATACTTGTATGGACAAATCATTTAACGATTTTTTGGTAGCTGTAGCCCATAATATGAACTCTGCGTATTTTAAGAAAAGGAAAGCGTCTGAAGAGGAGTAAAACCCTACCCTAGTATTAGTTCTCCAATAATCATTTAGTTGAACCTATTAATTTTTTTGCTTTAAGAATGTAATAAAATATGACTCTCAGTTGAAGTAGTTTTAATAAAACCTTACTTTTTATGGTTTTCCAAAAATAATGTGTTCCAATTATTAAGCATTCCGATTTTTATGCATTCCGGAATTTATGTGTTCCGAGTTTGAAATTCCGGGAATGATGCTTCCAGAAATGATGTTTTCGGATTTAATGCGAATACGGAGCTACTTGGTTACCTAGGCGTTCGTAAATACCCCTAGTGAGAAATCTCTCTCTAGAGTCCCAGAAAAAATTCCATGTTAAATTCCTATTCCTTACGTCTAGGTGAAAATTCCATGTTAAATTCCTGTCCCTTGCGTTGCTATTGATTTTCTCGGAACTCATCGCTTTTTTTAGTTTATCAAAATTAATTGGGCAATTAATTATTGTTAGTTAATTGTTCTTGGGATTAGCAAAAGTCCCTTGACCACACCACTAAGGAACAAGTAGGAAAGACTTGATGATAATAATTGATCGTGCCAACTACAGCTATCATCATGTTAATTCCCTATAGTGACTTCGTCAAATATCCAGTGTGATTTTGATTGAAAGATTTGAAAATTTGAAGCATTCCTGTTACTAACTAACTAACTAAGGTTAAACTGCAACTGCTGCTACTACCAGTATTATAGTTTATTCTCACATGTCAAGCTATAAGAAGTCACTTTTTCAAGAGAAATCAGTGCATCATTTAATTGACAACATGCAATAGAATGACCCCAACCGACTACGCTTATACTTATTGACAAATGCAAATTCCAGCTGAGGCTCAGCAGTAGTGTTTTCTCATTACCATTTTTGCAGCCTTATACACGTGTAGTAGTAGATAGATTGGTGAACCTGAGAAAACTTGAATACTCCTCACCTCACAGCATACCAGATCAGAAGGAGTGATGGCAAGAACGAGCTAACTAAGTAACCCACTACCCAACCTGGCTATATCTCAGTTTTTGCCATGCTCACTACTCACTCTACATAGAACAAAAACACAGGCAAAGCTCTGCACAAAGCTGCCTTGCACACTAACTACACAGGACTGTGACAGAACTCACTCTCAGTTTGTTAGTGTCAGTCCGTGATGCAACACTGATCTTCGCTTCATAGCACACAGGACTTGGTGCAAATACCTATTGTTGCTTTCCTCTTCCAGTCGTCTGTATTTCCAGAACAAGAACAATTTTATTTCCTCTGCACTTTTTGTGGTTGTCATTGTGTGAACTCACTCACTATACTCTTTCGGACCTTTCTGCTTCACATCATTGTCGTCTTTTCTTAGTTACACATGCAATTTTGTATCCTATACTAACTAACCAATTGACAGATTGTTACAACAGCTATATATTGCTTGAAAGTGTGAAATGTGAAAATAAAACCGGCAAAATCCACAGACATGGTACTAGAACAACTAGTTGGCTGGACCCAAACTGTTGCTCCTTTCACATCTTCCTATTGTCAACTCCATGTGTGTGCAATGAAATCTGGGAAAATTTAGTTGGGAACAATGAGGTGACCAAAGTGACTAGCACAGTGAAACATATGGTACAGTGCTATCATGTGCAAATTATTGTTACCGCAAGCAAACTATAATCACGTACGGAGAACTTTATGCAAGTAGGAGAGTGAACTCAAGTTAGTTGTCAAAGTGAACATTTGTGAAAGTTGAGAAAATTTTCAAAACATTCATGTTGCGATCCCCACAGTTTCCAGTGATTTTTTAGTTTGTAAGTTTACGAAGGGAACAATATGGCTGCCGGGTCAGCGGACGCATTCTCTGCGAATGCTCGCAATTTTGGTGTCTATGACATATCTGCTGCGGCAGATAACTTGTGGTCCTCGGGAGTAGTAGCTACGGCTTCTACAGGGGCTTCATGGGTAGATGATGTCCATCAGGATCCTGCGGAAAAACGGTTTGAAGAGTTGAAACGCAAGTTTCATAGAGGTCGGCAACTTCAAATTAAGCATCTTCCTCGGGAGGTCACTGAAGAGGTAAGAAAATTGTCTTTTTTCATATGCTACAGTTTTTTTTTGTTATAAACATATTTTCATCTCATACTGCAAGGTGCTGCAATAGAATTTCAAATGCACACCTAAATATGGTTTCTTCAAATCAGAGATAGATATTTTATTTCCCGTCTGAAATCCCATGTAAACTGCGGAGGTGAAAACAAACCCCAGTAAATATAATGAAACCTTATTATTTATTGCATATAATTGCCAATTGCCATGTTCAAGTTTTCCGTATGATCAATACAAATTTTATGATGGACGGAATTCGGCAAACAAACTCATAACCACGACCACGAAATGAATTGATATTATGCATGCGAAAAAAGTAGCATAAATGAAGTTTCATTAAGCCCCACACAGTGCGTGGAATTAACTAGCACTTAATAAGTTTGAGCACGCACTGCATTATAGTTTATATGGTTGAACCTTTTTGGAACTAATTTCATCCAGATTGTTGTTCGTTTGACAAGGAGGGATTGTGATGTTAGAAATAGAGGTCTTGCCAAGTCTATGTCATTGCATTGATTTCTGTAAGAAATGTTAATTTAACAACAAAAAACGTTGAAACCATGGTGGTTGTTCCATTGCAAAGCAAGAATAGACTGTAGGTACGTTGCTGCTATAGAACTCTCCTGTTTTATTGGCTTTCTGCTGCGTTTCCAATAAGAAACTACCGGTAGGAATGTTGCAGAAGACTCCTTGTTGCGCTCCCGTCTATTTATTTTCGTCTTCTTTTGAAGCCTTCAAAAAGTGCTCTACACGGGGAAAACCAAAGCGTGCGACAAATGTTATTTTCAGTGACATGCAGATAGTCAATCCATTTTTGAACTAATAAATCAATTCAGGAACACTCTGGACAGACGTCCTACTTCCTCTCAAAAGTAATGCTATTCTTTCCGTGCTCGTTGAGAAGGATTCAATAATAAGACACAGTTAGAATTCAATTTGGTTTTCATCTTTCAAAGTTGAGATGTGCCTGTTCATTCTGAGGGGAAAAAATGGAAAAGTTTTGAAGAACACTATGGATGGCAGATGGATCGCAATAGTATTGTATGACCTGCAAAAATAATACCACTATTACGTTACAGCATCAAAGACAAAGTTTTACACGGTCTGATGACACTTTTACTGATAATCATCATGTGATTCTTTCCCCAAGTTTTATCTCAATCCTATCTCTCACCAATACCATGGTCACTTATACTTTACTTGGTCGCTTCATCCCACTTGTGCACGGTCCAAGCACAAACACTTTGTATTCACTGAGCGAACTCATGCCGCCACATTTTTCCCAACGCAGTTTCAAATTTACTTTCAATATAATTCAATTCAAGTTTTTGTAGTTATACTTCAATGGTATACGTTCTGGCTAGCATCCATTTACCTGAAATCACAACTCCAGTAAAATAGGGGGAGAGGAGAGATAAATTTTTGTATCCTTTCAAGCAAAACAAACGTATTGGTGACTTTGTAGCAAAAAGTGATGCTACTACATAGTTCCCATATTTTCTTGTACAGTTATCATGATTTTTTAAGAGGATAAGGTTATAAAACAGTTCTGTAACATTGGCATTGTATACTGGGATTCTTATAATGTTTTTATTTTATAAATTGTTGACAAATATTGAATAGAATAAGATTGTTCTCTAAATACATTGTTGGTTGTTATAAGATGGTGGAAGCACTTTCAAGTTCTTTGTCGTCTCCGCTATGCATTTGTAACTATGGAATTGTTACCTGTGAAACATTTTTAGTTGCTAACTGACTGATACTCCGTAGGCCTGCACTCCCCACACACTAAAGCACATATCTAACATGCTAAAATTATCAAATGGGACGATGAGAATCAATTGTGAAAACCACGATCCAGAGTGTGCAATCTGCTTTCACGAATCATTGATTCTATTACAGTTGAAAGTTGGGTGAGGAAACTTTAAAAGATAATGGGTTCATCATATTATAATTAGGGAAAAGTTGAAGTAAATTTTGAGCATTATGGTTTTGATGAGAAAACAAGAGAAAATCTTCCATAAACTGTTATGCTTACAACAAGAGCCAAAGTAGTAAGTTAACTTATTGCGAGTTCTACTGCTGACTCAGTCAGTCAAGTTAAGTAGCAATACTTGGGTCTTCCGAGTTCTCCTGACTCCACAGACACAGTTAGATTACTACACAAAAAAGTTGCAATCAGTACATAACTATAATACACTCCACATTTCTCGGTTCGTATCTATCAAAAACAATAATGTATCTGCGTCCTAATCCTCCATTGCTTTCACTTTGTAAATCTAAACTTACGATATTGTAGCTATAGCTAACTAACTACAACCTTTACCTTTTAGTTAGCTCAGAAAATGGGTGATAATGTAGCCACCCAATTGGTTACAAATCTCATCTTGTAACATTAGTTAATTAGTAAGTTCGTTTCCCTTTGTAGTCGCTAAGGTACTCTACACTATGTACATAATGGTGAGTATAGCTCAGCTTCCTGGATCCGTTGCCCATCCATTTCATCCGAACACAGGGAATTTGGAGGCTCTATTGATTTATTAGTGGGGAATGGAGGGAGCCATTGTGTTTTACAAGTGGTTCTGCTGTTAAACCTCTCTAGTCCCATGCAATTCGGTCCTTCTTCCCTTGTCAACCATATCATTTAAGAATCTGTTTGTCTTGCTTGTCCTGTGGTTTCCCTGCTTCTTCCTCAACACACATAGCACACACCAAGAAACCAGTACTAAACCCAAGGTTTGTTCTTCTGTGTATAAAGTTAGACCCAGTAGGTTGACAAGAAGGAGAGCTGTCCTTTTTCGTTTGTCGACTTGTTCCAAGAAATAATGGAAATGTCTGCTCATGAATGAAGCTCAAGTTATACACACACATACATTCACAGTGCATAAGACCATAATACGTATTGTTACTGAGAGGCTGAAAAAACATTGTGCATCCATTATTAATATTAGCATCAGAAATAGTGGGGATAACGAATCTTGCACAAAAATTAAAAGCTAAAGCAATTATTAACATGAGTGTATTTGCAGTATAGCTTGCACTATTAGTGGCGCCAATTTAACTAACCATAGCTATAGTAGGGATTAAAAATAGTTGCGTCGTGCATTAGCTGTTAACGAGCCAGATAAAAATGGAAGTTTTGTTTGTTAGTAGTAGATCAATCTGTCAGATTTTAAGAAACCCTAGATGAATTACTATAATTTACATGAGATTTGATTTTTTCTTTCAGCCCCGAATATTGATATGATTTTATAATGTAATCACCATTCTACACAGGGTGTAGTAAATTTCATGCTATAGCTGTACACACACGGTTTTCATAGCTGCAACTGATTTATTGCAACAAGTGTATTATTAGAGCTCACCGTGGTTTTACCAAATGTTCTCGCAAACACACACATACACACATCTGACAAGTTCACCCACTATAAGTAAGTGAGTGACAGTGCCTATTTATCATTTCGCATGGCCTAACGAACTAACTAACTTAAGGAAGTTAACTTTAGTGTACATAGTACATACTGTCTGACTTTAGCTTATGTATGTACTCTAGTCATAGACCGCATTGTTATGCAAAAATTCATCACATTATGACTTAACTGATGTGTGTGCTCCAACTGTGTAAGTAAGTGTTTCTCACATGCGCTCAGATCAGAAGAAACCCATAGGAAGAACATATTAAGTCACCCGTAAGGATGCTTATCGGATGACTCGGATCGGATCACCCTCCGATCCGATCCGAAATCCGATAAGGCGATCGGATCGGATCCGAATCCGATCCGATCCGATAGTGATTCGATAAGAATATCTGATAAATTTTGCTACCAACAGAGAAAAATATGCGCTCAGCTTGCAAGCATACGAAGAAAACAGTATGAATGAAATATTTCGATGACAGTTCAGTTGATCAGTTCGATTAATAATACAACCGATCATACTAAAAGTTCGATTTTTCCTCGTATGCCGCTTAAATCATACATCGACCCAATGTAGGAAATACAATATTCTTATCGGATCCTTATCGGATCGGGTGAGTGTGCAATCCGATTCGATCCGATAAAATTATCGGATTTCGGGTCGGATGAGTGTGCTATCCGATCCAATCCGATCAGATCCGAAATCCGATAAGGCCATCCGATAAGCATCCTTAGTCACCCGTTACTGTTATGAAGGTGCAAATAGATGAGCTCCGTTAGAATTGGTCATGACTTTACTGTTTTATTGGCCTCGGAAGGATTTCAAGGTATATGTATCTGTACATATGCACTCTGTGCTAGCTTTAGGGAGTTCATGTGATGACGACTCATTCACTTGCCTGCCCACTATGAGCTCAGCAAGTGAAAGATTCAGATCCCAAAAAGACCATTCAGAGAATCATAATCACATTCATGATTCTCTATTTATATAGCTACCCGTATAATAATAATAGTAATAATAGTCGGGGTGAGACCACCATCATCTTGCATAGACAAAAGCATGATGTGATAAGCTTGCAGTTTATGTAGTCATACGTTTTACCATGTAATGGAGAAAAAATGCTGCTGTGTCAGCCCTTTTTCTCTTCATGTGTACACTTGCCTGTTCATACGAGTTTATTGCACTCCTTTTTCCCAGCAGATTCACCCCATCATGATTATCATTATAGTCATTCAGATGAGGATAAAAAGGCGATCCGTTTTGCAACCGTTTATAAATGCTGCCTTAATTAACTATAAGCAAGTATGCATGCATGCGTTATGCTGGGAACAAATAAATCTGTCCATGTAGTTAGTTAGCTCACTAACTGCGTATTCCATTCATATTAAGCATGTCAATCAATATACATTTCCATGGATTAGTTAGTTAGTTAGGCAGTTAGTATGAGTTGTTTCGAGGCCACAAGAACTTTTGTTTATGCCATAATATTGTTTACTAATGTGTGCACAAGTTTGTAGGCATTCTATGTGACGTGAAAGAAATATAAGTTTACAAATAAAACAGACCATGAAATGATGAAATATGAGACTTTGTGGACCATTTAAAGTGCATGGCATAGCTAGGAGGACGTGGTTTGAACGTAAAATAGGAGCACAAATTTGTATATATAGAATGCTTTCACGACTTGTGTGTATTTTACGCACACCGTGTCATGTGAATCCATTATTGAGCAAGTTAAGTACTATTCTATATACCTTGGTTACAAAGGGTGTTTTCAAGCCTATTTGCACAGAGCAGGCACCGAATTCGCATTTATATAATCTCACTGGAATTCTCCGTCACATTTTCTATGTCAGAATGGGACAAGGCGTTGAGTTGAAGAGCTTTTCTTATAGTCAAAAGATTTTGACAGGTCACCATCATCAAGTTTACTTGGTAATTGTGTGCTACCAAATTGTGTAGGGATTTCAGTCATTTTCATTCATAAGCGTCTAATGGGACGATTTGCTTCACCCATGAAGGCCACAGCTCATTTTATAGTCCATTTGGAAAATGAGATGACAGAGAAGCAACTGCATGTGCAATTTAATTATTTCACAAAAGTGTCATGTGAAGGAATGGACAGTGCATAGGTTAGGTTTGTGAGCTAGCTTTGCACTTTCAGTAATTAACTGATAGTGCAATGTGCTGATGAGCTAACTATAAACGGATTGTAAACGTGGAAGAGGAATCTGAACAAAATTAATGAGTTTACTACCGATAAATTAGTGACGATAAAGATTCAGATTATTCTGGAATAAATGAGCAATAATTTAGTCAAATCAACGCGAGCATATATGAAGACTAAAATTTTTGCTGAAAAACTATGCATGCACTCCACATTTTATATTGGAAATGCAGCACACATAAATAAATATGAAATATAAAGTCCACCCTATTAATAGATCCATATATCTTATCTCGCCCCTAATCTTGTATAATTAATTACGTGCACAAGTGCAGTACAACCGTTTTCCATCATTGCAGAAACTGCTGTAAACAAATGGGTTGTACCCGAAAAAAAAATTGATGAACATGGGAAATATTTTGTAAAAGTCTACAAGACATATAGAAGCATCTCACAGTGTTTTGACATGGTGGAGATGAAAGAGCTTGTGTGCTCATGACATAAACAGCTGCCGACTGATTGATAAGGATCTCTATTAGACATGCTCGTGTGGATTCCACTCATATGCGGTGAAATATTCGCATGGAGCGGAAATTCAAGACATTGGTTCCTTTCCAGTAGTACCACACATTTATATACAGACAAAAACACATAGCTCCGGGCAAGCTATTCCTGTTGCTATGCCCTACCCATGTCACATTCACTCTGTGCATGTCCATTGGAAGCTCCAATAAATGTGACATGGGCAAAATCAAACAATCCGTAGATTTAATATCAAACTCTGCCAAGTTGTATATGTACCAATCACTCAAAAGTATAACTATACTACCAAAGTCTAACTTTAAGTCCCCAATGAGGATTCAACTGAGGACATTGTCAGCTTTGTTTTCTCTCATAGACAAAATGAACTCCCAAAGGAAGTTCCTTCCAAACCATTCATATCATACTCTATAGTGATAGCCCAAAGTATTAAAATTTGCATTACTCCATCAATTCCCCACACTGACTGACTACATCGTTCATAAAATATTTATCATCATTCACTCTAAACAACTGGCAGCCAATAGTAAACAAATGAAACACTGGAATCCAATAGCAATTAACGAGTCTTACTATATTGACCATCTCTAAATACGGAATTCTATAAGCATACGGTAACTAACTAACTAGCCAACTTCCCATCTCCAGTTCATTTCCATATATTCATCACAAACTATAACTAACTAACTACGCAAAGCAAGTTTAACTGCGGCTTGCAGGATCACTCGCACACTATGAATGATCCTCCATGTAGTAATAATAATAAACGGTCATCATCATACATAACACAATGCTCGCATAAAAAAACAAGCAAGCCAGCAGTATATAGCTATATACAACTTGCCAATCTATGCACATTCTTACACCCTTTTTTGCTCATGTTTTTTTTTCCTTCTTTTTGAGATCAGTGACTGACTGAAGCCTGCGAGACTAAAACTTACCTTCTGCTATGTCTGCTGTTAACTGCTCACCTGTACATATTATTATTGTTGCTCGGAACGGGGGTAGCCAGCATATACACACAAGCTGGATTAAAAGAGTTTATCAACATCTCAAGTCAGTTGTTCAATCCTAGCCATGTCTATGTTTGTGCACAGCCAGTCAATTGGCCAAAAGTATAGCTCACTCCCGGGGATGCGTGTGTACTTATTTACCAAGGTGTGCTGCACAGGTAGGCGAATCTACACTGATGAGTTGCTTTTTCTCTCGGTATGTGTATGTATATTATGCAGTGTGGGATTATCATGATTTTCTCATGAGGACCCATATCCCTCGAGGCAGAATTTAATATTCTAACTCACTAACTTCTTCATCTTATCCATGAGGTCAGTGCGCTCTCCAAGGTGAACTGCACATCCAAGACATTGAAACCTCCTATTTTTCGTATCCATTATTATTACTAGGCTCATCATCATCATCATCCATGTTAGTTCTCTTTTCCGTTTTTTAACCCGAGCGCACATCCTATAGTATAAACTTGATATATAGGTTGTGTACTTGCTTCTATAAGGTATTCCCTTCATTTTGTAAACTCTCCGTCTCAGTCCGTTCAGTTCTGCTTACTTAGTTCACCCTTTGGGTTCTGGCATATGTTTTTTTGCACCGATTGCAATTGTATGTAAGAAACAAATGAGTGAGAACAAAAAATTAATTCTATCTAACTACATGTATGTATAGTATACATGCATTCCTTGGGTATGATTTTTTACATGTGAATTCATTAACTATCATAGATTCAATAGTTACTCAATAGAAAAAAATCCTGTAGACAAGAAAACCGGAACAAAATTTATAGATTTATATTTAAAAGCCGGTAGTGAGTGAGTTAGTTACTTACAGTTAGTTAGTAAACTCAGTAATCCCTAAGCGGATAAAAAGCAAGTGATTTTGGTGACGTGGCTCATGATTACAAAAGTGTCAGAAAAAGAATATGTCAGACAGTTAGTTTTAGTGCTCACAAGCTAGCAATATTTTTGTCTTTAAGATACCATCATCTTTTTTTTACTTATGTTTGAGCTCGTCAGTCAGTCAGTCAGTCAATCAATTTATTTAGTTTCCGCTAAAGACAATTTTTTTTCGGAGATGAGGGAGGCTGACATGAAATCACTTATCGGGGACAATCATCAACTAGCAGCTTTTTGTTTACATTAGTAGCTGTCTGGACTAATCTCCATACCATTATGACTAAATTTTCCTATGCAATAATAATGGTTGCCCATTCCTGTATGAGAAAAAGCCAACTGATCTAAAAAACGACAAGTGCAATAACCCATGGAAAACACACCGCACAGTCAGTCAGTCAGTATATGCATATAGTACTATAATGTATGTCCCCTATAGCTTACTTGAAAACTCACCTTAAAAGGGATCCCTCAAGTTTCCTCCCTTGCTAATTTCCTTTGCAAGTGCTGTGATGAATCGTTCATGTAATAAAAGAGGCTACATGAGCATGACGTATTTTTGGTAACATGGAATGAACAAGGAACTAAAAGAAGTACGCAAGTTATTTGGCATTCTATGGCATTGTTAACTTTGACTATTGCAGAATGTCATTGACCCATTGTTTTGCCTGTATGCTCAAGATTGGTTCTGCCTACCTGTATAACTAACTGCAATCACTGCGTAGAGAATAATGTACCTGTATAGTTGGTTCGTTCGTTTTTCGTTCCAAGCGAATCAGAACATGCTCAAGACGTTTACACAGGTAGGACAAGTTGGTTACTTGTTATATCATCAACGTTACATAAAATGCACTGCACTTGTCCCTGTGTTGATTCGCTCATTCAACTGCGTGTTTATTAGTTCCAAAGGTATAGGATAAAAGATACTGGTACAGATGATTGCTATCTTTGCGTTATATTTGAGGGAAGCACTGAAAAAATGCCTACCTGTGTATGCATAAGATTCCAAAGGAGTGTAATGTCTTTAGTAATACGTATGAAATGAGGACTTGTTCACATCAGGTAAATGTACAAGCGAATACTACCATCCTTTGGTGTACCAACTAGCTAACTGAACGAGCAGTGGTCATTGCCATCACATTTTTTACGTCAGGCCTATTATTCCCACTTTACGATCTTGGTAACGATCCTTTTGAACTTTAAAAGGAGATGCTAAAAATACTAGCGTGGAATAGATAATGCATTTTTAGTTAGTGAGTTAGTTAGCATTAGCATTAAGCTCATGGTCCACACTTTAGGGTAAGGATCCCGTTTTGCTCCCATTCCCTCAACTCAAACTCATACATATTAATAGGGACGACACACTTTATGTATACTAGTTAGTTAGTAATAGTTAGCCCTGGGAGCACATACGATAGTTTAGCTGGGACCAAAGAATGGCTACATTTTTAGCATTTGCTCTAGCCTAATGTATTCAAATGGTAGAATTTGCAAGGTAACTAACTGTAACAATGACTTTGCCTAACTAGCATGACAGGATGATTTACAAGCTAAAGTGTACATTATATAGTCTCTAGGTATCGGTTGCAACCTGCTTTAGAGCGCTCTATAATCCTGTGTGAGTAACTTAATTTCCACGATATAATCTGTGATAGCAGTCATCATGACTTTTATTAGTTTCACACGTACAGTTTTTGACATTGCGGGTAGAATTGTTTGTACCAAACTCTTTTTCTACGCATAAAAGTGCAACAACCAATTGTAATCCCTGCTTGCAATAGGGCTCATCAATGAATGCATTCTAGCTAACTAAGACCGTGCATATTTGACAACCGGCTAGATTTAGAGGGTGAAAACAAATGGGGAATTCCACTATTCTGCATTTTTTTCAAACCAACTGTAGGCTCACTCACTAGCTGAAAGTTTACAATGCATAATATTTGCAATATTACCACAAGGAGTTAAAAGAAGAATAAAAACGGGTCTTTGCGCTTGTGAAAAAGACAATTTCTCACTCTCAGTCAGCCTTACTTCTCATAGAGGAATGTGTGGCAGCCGGATTGCAGCTTATGATTATTATATCCCTCTTTCCCTATCTCTTATTCATGTTAACTGGCTAAAATACGTAAAAAGAGCATCTCTATTCACTTACCAGATACTAACTATACGGTGAGAAGAATCTTTACATGCTCACAGTACCGTGCACTTTTGAACGGAAAGACTTGGCATATTATTATTATTACTACGACTTGTGCCTAGGATACATATCTTATGTACCACGCGTATTTCCGGGTTCTTATTCCCCCCAAGTACCGTTACTTTTTTTCTGCCAACTGTATGCAGAGTTAGCCACACTTTATTTCATTCACATAAGGTTCCCGGTGCAATGACTACACACAACTTGACTTTTAATCCAATCAGAAGGGAATAATGAGTGCAATCATCATATTTTATGGGATGCTTTGCGTCAAAGTGTAACCTTGTTATTGACAATTGAAGCTGATGAATGGAAACAGTTCCCATGCCAATTCTAAAATGTATGTTGCAGTCCTTAAGTATGTCGAGAACTGACTGACTGAGCTCCTTCCTTTCTGTGTGTCAAAACAAACTCTTCATTTGTTCTATGTCAGTTGGTATTGTGGAATAATGTGAGTTTCCGTGTATACTGAAATGATGAGTCCAATAGAAGCTAAAAAAGAATTATATTCATTGGACATTTGAAGTCAATGATGATACTAAAGGATTAGTAGATGAAATATGATTTACACAAGGATTGTGAAGTTGAAATTATAGTTAGTTAGTGAGTTAGTTAGATGCTATTTCGTATAGGAATCTAAATTGATTGGACGAGCAATCCGCTTTTTCCAGTACAAGCACGGGAAATGAATGTGAGCCCAGACAGTCAATGTTAGCAAGCATATCTCGCACAAAATGAAATCTACTTGTAGCTAAAAATAAAGTGGCTCAATTATTCAAAAAATAAATGGCCAGCTGGATGCCAAAACTATTAATTTTACAATACACGAGTGGTGAGACCCATTATATGGATCTCATATTCCTTGTATAAAGTCCCTAATAAAAGCACTCACATTCATGATTTCCATTGGGCACGTAATAATGATTAATGCTGTAAATTACAACCCCCGAAACATGATGTGTGTGCACATGCCACATTTATCTAGTGGAGTACAGCGGCTTTTTGAACGTACAGGCTCTTTTTTTCCCTCGCCCATCATATACTGTGTAATCCAGATTATCATGATGGAATGCATCAAGTAATTTGATTTCCCTTGGAGAGTCCACCAAACCGATATCCAATAATTCATTCATCCAAAAAGGAGGGAAACCAGAGAGAATAATATGTTTCAGTTTGTTGGGAATACTTTATACTGTGGTTGCCAACTTTACTACTCTGTGCTCACAGTCTCTCTCTAGGCATGCTCAACCTTATCTCTATAGAAAGTTGGTGTGTCGGCTCATTCTATGAATCGTGTGAACCACGAATTCATGTAAGTGACCCATGTAATATACGTTAATTCCAGAGATTCAATGGATTCCAAATTTCTACTATGACAAATGTCCTATAGGCTATCACTTTTCTGTCTCTTGATCCACCAGAAATGTTGCACCAAGGGAAATCCGTGAATCTTTTGTATCGTGTTAGATTTCTTTTTTTTTCCACTGGTGGTAGTAATTGACATGAGCATGGAGAGTGTACTAAAGTATTCACTATCTTGCATACAAATTCATGGTAGTTAGTTAGTTTAGTTAGTACATAAGATGATATCATGAATGAAACGGGAAAGTGAGCCAGATAGCACTGAATCTGAATAATCAGCTGTCATTCCCAAAATGGATAAATGTGAAGCTTGGGGAAGGTAAAAGTAACCTTTAAAAAATGACTGGAAACTGCCTCTTGCATTTATATTGCCCTATCCACTTTTCCCAAACATCCGGACGTCATGTTACAAATGTGGATAAAACACATTCAATTACTATTATTACTCAACGCTGTTCCCTATACCAACTACACATAAAGGTGCATTCATCTTGTACGAAAAGAATTTTCTAAATGGTCCGCATTTCATGGAAGAAAAAACTCGTGGTATTTTCACCCCTTTCTATAATAAAGGAAGTCAAGGAGCTAACTATTTGCTCACACATACATGCATCTTGAGTATGCGTGCCTTTTATGAGAAACTTACTCCAGACCTAACAATTTGCTATCCTCATGTTTCCTCACTGTAAACTATCCAACTGTGTTGATAAAATGCATCTGGATGCTCACAGCGTATTATTTTTATTGCTTTATTCCATTTGAATTAAAGTTCTAGTAGTCGGGCCACAAAGGCTACCTTGTAATGCGTCAGTTAGTTAGTTCGTTGCTTTAGCTAGTACCATTACCAATATACAATGGCGGCTCGGTAATGCATGTTCCCTGGTTTCGTTGGCTTTTGGTGACTACAAGACCAGCAAACTAACAATATAGGTTTTTTCATCCCACCTAACTTCATGATGCACTCGCAGTCCACACAACTTTTATCTTTCACCTAGTTTCCCTCTGTGAAAGGACCCTGCTCTTTGTCATATTAAAGTCTCACTCCCAGCAACTCTGTAGAGCACGGCATTCATATTCTAATCACGTGGCTATTTCCACAACATATTTGCGAAGGCTATTTTTTCGTGAATTCTGGATATACTCTCTTCTCTGATATGCATGCAGGAACACACATGCACTATAGATCTCAAGGAGTCTCATACCGGTCGCCTCTACTTTATATTTCCTTGTGCTTTCATGAGTAGTTGGATTCGCGTGTGAAGCCACATTTGTACTGTGTGTCATTCCATGCTATTGGTTTGTGGACAAAGTGAAAATAGAATGAAATTTGGGGGGACGTGAGTGAAATAAAGTTGTTGGAGCCCGGACTGACTGACTGACTGACTGACTGGTGAGTTTGAAATGTGTTTATTATGCAATCATTCCAAATAATACAAGGAGCAAATGAAAAGCACACAAGCCTTTGGCTACATATAGTAGTATTTAATTGTTGAGCTAGTGAAAGTAGAGTTGTAGGATCTTTAATTGATCGTGGGAACTTGATACTCAGTCATGTGAAATTGCATTGGATAAAAATTCCTTAAAAATTTACAACCCATTAGTTTCTTTGTGTCTGTATTTTTTGTTCTGTTCAAATCACTTGTTTCCTCTTTTGGCTCGTGAAGTTCGTGAGTGGAAAGGAGTTGGCTAAAGAAAGTACCGTTGTATCAGGAAATGAACAAAGGTACACTTTGAAAGCAACCTTTGATGCTTCAAATATGGTTCGGTAGTCACAGTTTTGCCTAATAGTCTGTGTAAAATGTTGAGTTTGTTTAACTACATTTACTGCCATTGGGAGGAAGCGACCAATTTGGGTGAACCATGTAACATACAACTGTGTATTTACACACTATTGATTCCTGCATATCTTTTTATGTGCTCAGTTAGCGAATTTCAAATGAAACTCAAAGTATCAGGACGGTAACTAAGTAGTATGTAAGTTAGCATATCTCGTACGAGTGTTTCCACTTGGTCACAAATGCGTTACATATTTTCCTGGCAACACAAATCAAAGATGGAGCTTTGTTTTTGTCGTCCAATATTATTTCTAGCTCGGTTTTTATTCCCGTAGTTATCAGACACGTAGATCTGGACAGACAAGTGCTTTCTTAATCATAAGAATGTTCCTAATACAAGCTAATGCAATTTTTTTAGCATTTGGAATATTACTTGTAGGACTAAGTTATGTTAGTTCTACTTTTATTGCTAGTTGGCATGAGTTTTACATTTGGTTGGAACTAGATTGGAGAAAGCATGTGTACATGAAACATTTGAATTCAATGGGATTGATTTTCTCCACTTGAAGATAAAAATATGATAACAACGGCATGTGATTTGATGCATATAAAAATTGAAGGCGGATGAAACAAATGACTTCCGGGGGGAATGGAATATGAATGTAAGGAAAATATCAGGGCCTATGTATGCATGTATAGTCTCCAGTGAAGATTCCAAATGGAATTTTTACTATATGGTCATGTCATGTGTAGTATATACACTTACAAAGACATTTCTCATTCCTTACTTGATTAAAATGTTCGTTTGGTAGAGTTGGAAACTGTGCAGAAGTACATAGACTACTCCTAGCCGTCTACACGGAGATGTAGAATCAAGGCTGAATGGAACTAAACAAATGTTGTTCTACCAAGCAATCTTTTCAATTGTGAAACTTATATATGAGTGCTAGGACGGACTATAGATATAGCATAGAGTGTGTGCCACATTATGGACAATATAAAACTACTCCATGGCTCAATTTCATTTCAAGTGAGCCCAAAAAGGAAATCAATTAAATTTGAGTGCATCTATAGTGGTGTACAAACATAAGGCATCTTTAAATCCATGCTTTTCTTCCTATCAAAGCAATGGCTCATGTTGATACAATCGCTAGGTAGGTAGACAATTAGTGCCTCTTTAGTCGCCATTTTAAAATTAAAAAATTAAATTACAAAAGGATTGCAAATTCAGTTTGTTTCCCTTTGCATTGTGAAATCCAAATCAAGAGAATACCTTTTTTATTAAATTAGACTCACTCAAAGGGTTTTCTGAAAGAATAAAGTTGAAATGTGACTTGGAAAATTGAATATCTAGCTCAACTACAATGAATTTGAAAAACGTGAAAAATTTTGCGCAGCATTATTTTACCCACCTGATGAATGTGTGAATGCTGATATCTATTATATAGTTTTTACAGCGCACATTAATTTTACAACAAGTTAGTTAAAATGAAATCAAGCTAAACCAAAACCTCTATACTAAATATAAAGTGCAAGGTGACACTTGCAATTAGTTTTCCCGGAAAGGAAATCCTATGACGGACAATATCACTACAACATTTTGTGCTTGTTGTACAACATAAGGTTCAATTCAAGAGCCATATGTGCACGTGCTTTAATCAGAACCCATGCGTTCTTGTAATGATTCAGTTTCGTTTCTAAGGATGTCGTACTGCTACTTTTCCCATTCTTAGAATAAATTTAATCAAAAAACTTATTTTCTAGAACCGACTCTATTTCCCTTTTTCACAAGATATTATTTCAATTTCATACCAGTATGGAAAACTCATCTTTTATTTTCCCTTCATTTAAAAAAGGGGTACATCAAATGCTTCCCAGTTTCCATAGAGTCCTTGTCCTTGCAATACTATACATCACAAACTTTCAACAACCTTTTCCATACTAACTAACTAAATAACATGCAACAATGAGACATCATCATCTTGCCAACTCTTTAACAACAACCTGACAAGCTATATGCGTACATTTTATACACATGGAAAAAGTTTCAAGCAGCTCCCACCTGTATTCATTTGGATCGCTTTTCTGTCAATACGACTTTGAATACAAAAAAAACCTCTGTGCTGATCTATCCAACAAGCTGGCAAGTTATTTGCTTAAGTAAACCAAAAGTAAACTAGTTCATCAGATTCTTATTTATTGAACGTCCTCATCACACTCCCAATATGCCTTTTTACATTCTTGAGTGGCTCTTTACATTCTCCTCACGCCGTCTTCCAATCCTTAAGTAATAGCAGATCGTGTACGAATCTTGAATCATTTCATTCACACCTTCAAACTGTCACCACCAGCAAAGAAATTTTGTAAATTCAACTTGGTTAGTTAACGCACCCTATTCATATTATTGTCATGTACAGCAGTTTTGAGTAATTTGCAAAATCTCTCAAGCTCATTTTACTTTCCCTCCTTGTAAGCCTGCCTACGTACCGACCGACCTAAACCTATAGCTGGCACTGTGTGTATAATTAACCATATAACTTATTCAGTAGCCCAAAAAACCAGATGGGTTGAGTGTAAACACTAAATAGTTTTGACCGGTTTCCAAATCGGTCAAATACATTATCAAAATGAAACTCTCAACGTGCTATATGTGTGTGTGCACATGAGTTGAAATACGGTATACCTCCCAAAAGATGAGAGCACATGTTACGTATCTAGATAGTATTCTGGGAGATTGAACACAATGTTGATAAATTTTGATATAATGGAAACCACCAGTGTAGGGATTCAATAAAAAGTTGATAGCATAAAAACTACACATGCAAACTATAGAGGTGTACGTGCGAATTTAAAAAAAGTGCACCCTTGTGAACTCATACGGGCATGGAGAAAGTGAAAGGGCAAACAGATTTTGGGCACATGAGTGAGAGAGAGAAAGGGAGAGAGGAAAAAAATAAATCTTTTAACGCACCTTGCATACGTACCATCCTAGTAGTTTTATGGTCCGACTTTTTGATCGTGTATACATTCTGTAGAACCCCATAAAGCACTTGTGTATGTGCACACACGCAAACAAACAGACAAACACACGCACAACACCTTGGCTTTCAAGAAAATTTTCTCCTGTCTATCCTCATTTCTTTGGAAAAGGGGAGCTCATAAAATAACAGTAACTTGTCATCGTAAAAGAGCAAGATTACAAATTCTGGTCTTGAAACCTTCCCTGAGAGCTTTCGCGTCTTTTATTTTATGCACGAAACCCTATATTGAGTCCTCATAAGAAAACCGTCTATTTTTCAACCTTTACCTATACATATTTTTTCTTCTCCACAGTCAGTCAGTCAGCCAACCACTGACTGACTGTTCCTATCCTCTTAACTCATCATGTATAACAATATACTCACAGTCCGCGAGTTAGTGCCCGTGGCATTCCTTCTATCCATTCCAGTAATGCAGTTTATAAACCACACTATTTTTTACCTGCATTAAGTATCCCCTGCAATATAAGATACACTCAGGTGGGATTTTAGTGCAAGTCAATGTGTACTCCCGGAGATAAAAGATCTATAGGATCTTATGAGAACCCAATGGTTGTTACCTTTTTAGTAGTATTTTCACCACCGCCTATTAATAAAAAGATAAAATCTTAGTGTGCCATGCCATCTTATGCTGTGGCCAAAGGGAAACTCCAAAAATTTTAGTCCACACCTCTTGACTTATCAACTATTAAAAAAAATAGTTTCCGATAATAGTAGTATCAAGTATTTAGTTGGCAAGAACAATGAAGAATGTTTCACGTCTTTTTATCGTTACTTTTACATACTTGTGTCTCGTGTAAATAAGAACAAATTATCAATAATAACTTGTCATGTGGAACTCTAGTTGACAGTTTGGTTCTACAATAAGAACCCGTTAGTTGTGTTTGCTCAATGTTCCTAGAGTTGTTTGGGACAGGACATGAGTCTTACGTTAATTGGGTATAAGGACCCATCAGGCTGTTCAAATGTGACACTGAGCTTTTTGAGACTTGTGCAATTACGATAAGAAGGGGATCTGTTGTTTTCTGTGGACAATACATCAGGTTTATGAACGGCAATTTTTGAACTTACCAGTCCACAGTGACATTTTCATGTACCATTTGGTATATACAGTTTGTTAAGTTTTCATTCACCAACTCAATTCTTGTTTATAGACGATTAAAGAAGATAGTGGGAAATGCACAGTAAATTTTGGCACCATCCATGTACACAGTATACACATTTTTAAAGAAAACATGTTCCTCGCCTCGTTTCACATTATACTGGCCCGTAATGACTTCACAAGTGCAGGCGTGTGTGCCAATGGAAAAAGAACACATTTTTTTCAGTTTGTATAGTTAGTAGTACTGGCTGTCGGTAAACTTTGGATTCAACTCAAAATGTAAAAATCCTAGGATTGATGATGATGACGTTGTGATTTTTTTACTTCTTGAGTAAAAGAAACAGGAAATCATTCACATGCTTGTTTTACAATCTGCATAAAGCAGCAGCTGTTTCAATCTGGAATGAATATTTCATTATGTCACTCTGTTTTCTTTGGAAATTTTGTGAATTGACACAAAGTTTTGCTTAATTTTTAGATTTTTTTGCAGCTTTTGTCCCCCTATTAATGTTGCATTTTATGATCTACGATTATATTATAGTTACTACGATATCCCTTAGAATGCTAATCTCTATCGCTACAAAAAATTTCCTTCAACTGTACTGGTTGTAGCATTCAATTTAGTTAGTCGGTGAGTGTAATTTGTTGCTATAAGTGAAATTGAGATGACATTCCGCTTTATGAATACATTATGATTTGTGCAAAACAAGGGCTGAAAACGGAAAAATATTTGCCGCTCACGAAACTTGTACTGCATGTAACAAACTATAAGCTCATGACAAAGTAGAGTGTGTACCAATGTTCATTTGAAAAAGGTTAGAACAAGCCGTCAACTATGATCACACTAAAAGATACCATGAGCTACCAGGTACGTCTGTCGTTTTGTTGGGAGCAGTCTGTGAGCAGCCTGAGAGAAAGCGAAGACATTACAAATTGCATGCACATCTGTTAGTTTTGCACGGCAAAAGACATTACACAAACGTTTTTTTTCCAGTTGTCAACCAACATTAAAGTTGAAGGAGGGAGGAAGCAAAATTTACTCGATTAGTTGGCTCAAAGTCGCAGCTCTTTTCCAACTCCATTAAGAATTTAGTTTCATTTGCTAAAGGACATTTTTGTGGCTCATTGCAGTAGAGTATTCTTGTAGTTTTGTTGGAATTTCAGAGCGAAAACCACTCTACGAATTGTCATCTTATATTTATCATTTGTTGTGATTTTTTTATTTATGGGGAAAGTTTTTCAACATTTTTCGCAAAATTTATAGATATTTTGTTCCGATTTGCACCAATAAGAAATTTTAAAAAATTCATTTGCTGAATGGCGAGAAAATTGTGAACTAGAGATTGCAATAGATTGTGATTGATATGGTGATATGGACTGTGTAAAAACAGTAGGGGTACACCCGATGCCGTGTAAAGTCGTAAATTTCTACGTGCGTAAATCTCCCAGCCAATCAGAGTAGACTTCCAACTTCTACTTACTGATCTGATTGGCTGTAAGTTTTACGCACGTAAAAATGTACGACTTTACACGGCATCGGGTGTACCCTTAGTGTATCCTGAATCGGCTCACAAATGAATAATTTGTAGCATTCAACCGAAACTAATAGAATCATAGACATAGGTCAAACGAAGTGTAAATCTTCCGGACGACTGGCAGTTTTATCTATGCGTGCATTACTAACGAATTCAAGTGAAAACTCAATTTCTAAGGTGTCATATATCCAGTATAGCACAAAATGTGCACTATTTGCAACATTTTTTCCACTCATGCACAAAAAAGCCTTCAATTTTTCATTGACGACAACAGTTCGAAACCTTATTCCAACAATAACGATATAACCATTTACATTTTCACTGTTAGGATTATACCAAACTTAAAATTTGCAAAAAAATCATGTTGTTAACACAATTGGAAAACAAGTAAAAGCTTTTTGTCAAGCAATAATTTTAATCATCTTCCGTTTTCCAGTTCTGTTATCAATTCAATAAAAAATTGCAACAAACTACCAGAGCAGCACATTTCGTAATAGCAAATAAACACCATGGGAATCATATACACATAGCATTGAAAATCGTGCAATATACTAATTATTATCGTTAGTTTATCAGCAAAACGTCTCTGGTATTTATTGTTATAGTTTTGTTTAGTAAAAACTATCTATCAGTGTGCAAACTGCCTAGCACAAAGTTTGCACAGTAGCTATACTATATTCAAATGTTAACGAGTTCCTAATATAATCCGCTCTAACTCTTTTCACGTGTCAATTCGCATGACATGAGCTGTTGTGAATATGTTCAAAACCCAAGGCATTATAATTTGCTCCAAGGGCGCTTAAACTTGCTTTCATAAAGAGACATGATGGGAGCAAATTATATGGATACTGTAAATAACAGGCTTTAGCAGACGACATGTAATAGCAACAAGTATTGTATTCAATACAGAGTGGAAATCAGGTGAAAGAAGATTCAAAGTCTAGTAGCAATTACCTATAATGGGGAATGTATTTTTTATGATGGATTATTTTGACAAGTAAAACGTTTGTGGACTGAAATACATGCTGAGCATTCAAAGCTATGGTCTGAGGTCTGTCATTTTTTGTATATTTAGAAACGCAAGCAATAGTTATCTAGTTAGTGTGTTGCAATATGAGTTGAGCAGACTTTAAGAGAAAGCAAGAGTGAGAGAAAAGCTGTAAAAGACGTTGAACTCTCTTAAAGGTACAAAAAGGAAA
>Ga0210040_10001674_pt1 | contig 32931 bp, 29 predicted proteins | sample CryGeyCG12114_NA_FD_185462 | JGI IMG/M metagenome (GOLD analysis project Ga0210040, IMG submission 185462) | Groundwater microbial communities from aquifer - Crystal Geyser CG19_WC_8/21/14_NA (SPAdes) (version 2) | ecosystem: Environmental > Aquatic > Deep subsurface > Groundwater | place: USA...
CTTTTCACATCACACAATGGTTCAACTACATACACCCTTGTTCAGCATATTCTGCTAATCGGCTTCGTGGGCCAGCTGCGAAGAGGCGGAGTCTGAACTGTGAGAACGAAACGTACTTCGACGGAGACGCTCAGCAGATGAAGGCTGTGTCGCGCTCCGACAAATTTCCTTCTAATACGAGCAGCTTGAACGAGGGTCATGGACAATTTGCTGGTGGAAACAATCATTGCGGCAATACCACCATCGGTGACCAGGCTCGAGCGATAATTGGAGACCAATATGGAACGCATAACCAGCGACTTCCGCAGATAGACTGAAACTACTGGTAGACTCCTTGACCTTTAAGAGAATGGACGCTCGCCTACACAATATTGCAACTGCACTGCCGAAGACATGTACCTGGCTGTTCCGGCATCCGGCGTTCAAGCAATGGACTGATGACATAGACACAAGAAACCATGGTGGCTTTCTCTGGATCAAAGGTAAGCCAGGATGTGGCAAGTCTACAATCATTAAAGGTGCATTAGAGTCGATCAAAGCGAAGTTGGATCACGAAGTGATGCCCAGCAGAGCTAATACGCTGGAAGTGTCGTTGTCGTACTGACCAGGAGTAGGAAGAGAGGACGCAGATCTGCAATTGATGCAAACGATTAGTAAGAGAATCCCTGCAGCACGAGAGGACATCAGGAGGAGCAAGGTGTGAAGGACGAAGATCTTGTGCCATAGTCCAAGGGACCACGATTGCCTACTTCAGAGCATATGCCGCTGCATTTGTAGAGGTGTACTCTGAGTGTCGAGAATTCCAAGACGTTCTCCTGACATGAATTTGAGTTTTCGATAAGGGCCCTTACGATTCAACGAGTTGAGGTGGTGGTCGCACATTCTCTGGAAATGTGGCTTCCCAAGCTGCCATGACCTGCAGTAGCAGTTGCTCCTGCGCCGGCTGCGCAATCATGTGTAGACTGAAAGCCCTTCCATTAAAGCCAGCAAAGCCGAGGGGTAGGTTTGCCGTTGGAAACCCCGACGCAGATCCCACACTGCCTGTGAGTGAGTCGCAGGGTCCCACGATCACATCTACATCATATTCTTTCATCAGGTTGCTAACACTACTGGAGGCAGTGTCTCGAAGCGCTTTCAGGTTTCTCTCGTACTCTTCGTCAGTAGTCTTGCAGTCTCTGACTGCTTCGAGCAGCTTCTGATTGTTCTTTCCTGTCACGTATGTTAGTGGTCCTTGGTGACCACCTTCATGCTCACCACTTACGTGAGTTAAACTCTCGGTCTGCGTTCGCATTATTGTATTCGATAAGCTCATCAATGGTTCGAGGACCACCTTTGAAGTATGCCAGCCATCCGGGCAGGGATCTTTGTATCTGATACGCTGTGCATGCTCAGAACACCAAGCTAGCAATCGGAATCAGATTGACTTACGGTTCAAATCCTCCATTTCTTCCATGTCAGGCACAGCAGCTACAATGTCATCAAACTGGATCAAGGGGATGTCTGAAATGACCCTTTCCCCTAGCGAGCGGATCTTCTCTTGAGCAGCTAGCATGGCTGAATCTGTCTGCTCGAGGAAGGAGTCGATACGCTCTATTGCAAGAGGCGAGACTCGCCACTTTTAGGGATCGCTGAAGCCGATTTTGATACCGCTCCACGAGGAGGCAGAGGCATGTAGGCTTTTATGTCCTTCTTCTGCATGATGGCTACAAGATGTGCAAGGTCAGCGACTCCTCGCGAAAAGCCACCAAGACAATCGAATTGACGAAGTGCAGGCTGTACTCCAATGTCGTCGACGGTACCACGGGTGATCCTTATAACATAGAGTCCCGCACGTGCTGCTGGCATTATGATCGATCCGTCTGACTCTGTTCCAAGGGATAGAGGAGCAAACCCCGCAGCGACGGCAGCAGCACTGCCAGACGACGAACCTGCAGGGCCCTGCAAACATTAATGAGGGCTCATAACAACAGAAGTGAGACATACCCATGAAGATAGCCACGTTGCATTCTTCGGGATTTTACCTTTGACGTATGGGGAATGGGTCTAGGGCGAGAGAAGTCAGAAGTCTTCAGGTCTACGACATTGAGTCGCGATTATTACCTGGCCACCCACTGCGGACCATCCAGCCATGATATCGAAGCCTTCCATGTTGCCCCATTCCTGTAAAGTCAGCATCAGGGACATGAGGCACGTAGTGTACACTCACAGACAAGTTTGATTTGCCAATGACGACAGGCCGGCCCTGATCAACTCATCCACAACTACGGCGTGTGCTTTTGCAACAGCACCGGACAACGCGAACGAGCCGCAGGTGGTTGGCATGTCTAGATCGGGCGTACTGTATGCGTCCTGTCTGAGTGGGTTCATGACGCATATCACGTCCATGCGGGAGACTCCTCACCTTAAGCAGGATAGGCACACCGTGCAGAGGGCCACGAGGTACGCCACGAAGGCGTTCTTTGTCCAATTCCTTTGCATGCTTCATGACCTTGTCTCTCAGTGCAATAGTGAGGACAGCGTTGAGGTTGAGTCCGGCATGATTGTGCTACTCTGTCTGCTCGAGGTATTTTGATGTAATATCAACACTTGTTAAAACCCGGCGTGTCAGTAAAGACTGGAGCTCAATAGCTGTCAAAGCCAAAAGGTCCACTGTGCAGAAATCCGCCCCTGCACCTTATTGTATCGTTCGTTGCGAAGAAAGATCTGGTCGATGTACCTTTGACGGCCATGTCTCTGGAGTCAGGTGCTTACGATGTGTCAGTAGGGTCTTGCTGAACTATCTGATCAGATCAAGACTGTAATCTAAGGCAAGCTCTGGCAGAAGAAGACTGATTTATCTGACTGTTGGGAGCAAGGTCACAAAGCGTCATGTGGTAAACGCCTGGAAGTGCTTTACGGGGTTGACTGATTTGTTCAGCGTTGGCTGCGAGTGGAAGCTATAGTACCACAGCGGCTGGCTGCCGTATGGGGCTTGGATCCACCAGGGCACGTGTCTTACTGGTACTAGACTAGCGCATCTGCAGTGTGCCCGTGGCCAATCAAAGTTTTGGAACCACCTGCAACTCCCGCAGTCAATCAGTGCTCACCTTAGACGACTAGTAAGCAGGCTTCCTCCTCCTCTGTGACTCTCACCCTCACCCTCACCCCCATCATGCCCGCCTCAGCAGATTACCTAACCAAATACCTCACCGCCGCAACCACGAAAGACCACGCCTCAAACCCGGACTTCGAAGACTCGTCGCGCCCCAAGAAACGGCGCAAGAAAGACAAATCCGCCAATACCCCGTCTAGCAACCTCCTGATCGCAGACGACGACGATGGCCTCCTCCTCTCGAACCAGCGGAGACGCGCCCAGGACGACGACGACGACAGCCCAATGGTCTACGAAGGGAACGTCCGCAGCGCCGAGTTCCGGAAGAAGAAGAGCAGTGCGTGGACGGCTGTCGTCGACGAAGATACGCAACAACAGCAACAGCACGCACCGACGAACAGCACGGCTAATGGAAGGGGCAGCGACGACGAGGAAGCAGACCGCATCCTCGCAGCCGCCGCCCACGAATCAGATGCACGCAAAGCAGAAATAGACATGGAGGACGCACCCGCCGTGGTCGATACGCCAAACCAAGATCAAAATCAAAGTCAAAACCAAGATAGCGCGCCCAAGATGTCCAGCGGCGTTAAAGCAGGCCTGCAAACAGCAGCCGACACCGCAGCCCTCACGCGCGCAGAAGAAGCGCGCGAAGACGAAGAACGACGCCGATCCCGCAAGAAGAAAGCAAGGCAGAAAGACGACAGCGCAGACGCCGAAGCAGACCCAACACAACAAACAATCTACCGCGACGCAACCGGACGCCGCATCGACATCAGCCTGCGCCGCCAGGAATTGCGCCTTGCCGAACTCGCGAAGATCGCTGCCGAGAAGAAAGAGCGCGAGAACGCGATGGGCGAGGTGCAGCTTGAAGCGCGCCACCAAGCGAAAGAAGAACTCGAGAACGCGAAGTTCTTGACCCTGGGGCGCAGTGCGGAGGACGAGGAGCTGAATGAGCGGCAGAGGGAGGAGTTACGGTGGGATGATCCTATGGCGGGGTATATGGCTGAGAGGCAGGCGGAGAGGGAACAGGTGGAGGAGGCGCGGGATCCCGGCCGGCGGAGGAAAGGACGGGATGAGGACGTGGGTGGAAGTGAGAGGGTGAAGAAGAGGGTTTATCTTGGTGCTGCGCCGCCGAATAGGTATGGGATCAAGCCTGGGTGGAGGTGGGATGGGGTTGATAGGGGTAACGGGTTTGAGAAGGACTGGTTTCAGGCTAGAGGCAAGAAGAGTAGGATGGAGGATCTCAGTTACCAGTGGCAGATGGATGAGTAAGTTCGGGTTTGAGCTGTCGATAAGCCCGTGCATTATCACAATCTACCTCCCTTCGAAATCAACCGTTACCAAGCTGAACACGATTGCCGCCCATCCTATTCGCCGAACGCAGCCCTGCTCGGTCGTGGCGAGAGAAGCAACGATAAAACAGTTCCAACCTATCCAGCCCTGTCTCTCCATGTCAACTAAAAACTGCACCTGCAAAGCTCTGACATCGACATCCATCCATTACCAATTAACCTTTCCCCACTCCCAATCGCCGTTGCCCAACGCTTCACGGAGGAAGCTTCTTATACGCAGGCAGCTCCTTCGTGGAAGGAACGCAGATATAATGGCGATAGTAGTGCCTCTGGCCCCACCAATACTTAGGGATCTGTCCACTCCCCGTCGCCCATTCCACATACTCGTCGTTGCAACCGTCATTGTCCTCGTGGAACGCACACTGAACATCGGAGGGGACGTCGATGAACTAAGTTACGGAGACCGTCAGAGCGAGGTCGATCAAGACAAGCGAGATCTGACGTGACGTACTTCGAAGGTGCTACCGCCGTCGCCCTTGTTGTTGGAATCGGGAAGGGCCTTGCATACGCCTATTTCCATTTGCTCTGTGATGCAGGCGTCGCTGCCTTTGTGGTCGCAGAATTTGATCCGAGGGTGGCGTGCTATGGCTGTTGAGATCAGAGCGGCTAAGACGCCAAAGAGAAGGAAGGGTTTAAAAAGCATGGCTGTAATGTCTAGAAGACCGCAGTGTGAATGAAAGGTGGAAACTATCTCTCGAATGATCATGTTCATGTATTGAAGTATACATGATTGTTCCTGACGTGACAACCTCGATCTCGCCATTTGTCACATGGTTGAGTAGCCATGCTCACTTACAGATGTGAAATTCGGATTCAGTCTTTGTCGTTGTTTGTTCATCTGTCCGCGGTCACGGCTACATCTGCGCAGTTCAAGTCCACATCAGCAAGGTCTGACGCGTCCGTGTGTGATTTGTCCATGTCGGCGAAGAGCGGATGGTGTCGGAGGGGTATCAGAAGCGGAGAATCCTGAGGTAAGGGCTTGCGCTTGGGCGAGGCAGACGGAGAGACGGCGATGGTTGTGGTAGTAAGAAGTAGAGGTGAGGATAAAGACCTTGGTCGAGTTTTGCGAGGCTGGTGTTTCGAAGGACTTGGGGTTTCGATTTGGAATGTTGCTGAGCGACCTGTCATCTTGAGGGTCACTGGACTTCTCGACGGCACGGCCGTAGGAAAGCTTGTTGACGCTGGGATTCCAGCTGGGCATTCAGAGAAGCCAAGAACCGCAAGTGCTTTTGGCGGAATAGCAAGCTGTTTAACCGAGGGAGGGGGGTTCCGTGAAGTTCGCAATGTATAGTCCCGAACATTCGTTGGCGGCGGTGGCGTCTTTGCTACACGCTTGAGGAAGGACTGAAAGGAAGGTTTATTTGATGATGGGAATGGATTCGCTTGTGTCGTTGCTGGGGCTTCAAAGGACTCAGGTTCTGGGTGAAGCTGGGCACGCTCTCGTTTTGCTCGAAGCATAGAAGCTGGAGTCATGTTAGGTTCTGCTTTTATGGAAGATGAAGACAGAAATGAAATAGGAGAGCTAACCATATCGTCACTGACGAATAGGGCTTCGGTCGAGCTGCTGTGAGAGTTATTAGTCTTGGTGCTCGTAGCATTGGTGTGCTCTGTAGGCTCAGCGACGGCACCAGGGTTACGCCAGTTCTCAAGCTCTTCAGCGGTTCTTCGCTGGAGGTCTTCGATAATGTCGACCACCTCCATTTGGGCCGTGACAGACAGTTCGTGCGGTGATGGGTCACGGAAGAAGTCGTCGATGTTGCTGTGGTCAATGACATCCACTATTCGCCTCTGCGTGTTAGGTTTTGAAGGAATGGGCAAAGTCGGGGTATGAGACATCTTGTGATAAGGGATGCAAGGCTGCTTGCAGGGGCAAACACGTGGACTGGAAGACATGCTACACAGCCAGAGGTGTAAGTAAAGGGCGATTGTGGTAGAAATGCTCGTCACTGCCTCGTACTTCTCGAAGTATCAATACTAGATCAACTTGATGCTAAAGAAAGAGTCAGCATCCAAATTCGTACGCAGCAAAACAAAAGAGACCGATTTAGCAGCCAAATCCACTGTTGTCATTGTGATGTGGTGGCTGTCACGAGCTTTGACCATCGACTTTCTGGTCGGAGCGTCGTGCAGGGTTTTGTAGTAGGCTCAAGAGCGACATGATTGGACACCTGTGCTTGTCGCAGCCCTGTGATGAATAGAGACTCTGAGTTGATGTGAGAAGTGGGATGCTGACTGACGGGCAATCAGCATGGCTAAACCGCCTTTGGTTAGCTCACCCGACCCCTTTTGAATATGAAGCAAGCATAGTAGTAACGTGGCTTGCGGCGAAGAAGCGAGCACCCATTCTGTATCATTGCTACGCAACTGAAGCATCTCTACCTACAGATGGTGGAAGTGTTCAGCTGATACTGTCCAATCACGGCTCTTTCGACATCACATGAGAAGCCAATTCAACCCAACGGATTGACCCCTCAGTCATCATAGTCATCTCCTGGCGTAAAGTACGTGGTAGAGGGGTAGTCCTTGTTGCCCTGCAATGTCGTCGTACACCCATTGAATAGCGCGATCAGGTTCTCTAGATAATCAGTCACTCCACGTGCTGCTAGGATCGTCTTCGTGTCACAAACCACAAGCAGACCATTCCTAGCACGTGTGAGCGCCACGTTGAGCCGCCGGGAGTCTGCCAGAAAACCAACGCCATAGTTGACAGGCAGGTCGACAATGACAAAATCGAACTGTCGTCCTTGACCGCCGTCGAAAGTATCAACGCTGAGCTTGTCGACATGCTCCAACTTCGCCTCCTTCATGTTGCCTAGCATCCGGAGATAGTTGCCTCTCTGCTCGCTGTATCCTGTCAGGATTGCGACAGTTGCGTCCTTGCATCTTCTCAGAAGCGAAGGCAGAAGGCTGGAAACCAGACAGACAAAATAGTCGTTGTATTTCGAGCGCCTCTTGTGTTGTGTGATATTGAGTCCACCTGGTGTAATGTCGAGCATTATTCGATTTGATGGCGTCAGGGTTGACTTGGTGAACGACTGGGCCCACTCTTGGAACTGCGAAGCATTGAGTCTCTGATTGAGAGCAGTGCCAGGCGCATTAGTCAACTTTCCTTTGTACGTTAGAGTATTACAGAGTAAAGCGATATCCTCCACCATTCGATGTTGCTCTGTAAGCATTGTGTATTTCATGCCATTCTTGATTAGCCGCGCCATCCATGATATCTCCAGCTGCGGAGTGAATGCGTTGGACTGCTTGTCGGCTTGTGTGGCTGGTGCCAACTGCTCTTGGTCGCCGATGAGAACGATGCAAGGATCCAATTTGAAGCGGGCAGCGAAAAGCGGAGCCAGAGAGTCCTCTCTTTCGTGGGCGTTCTCATCCAAGAAGATAGCCGAGACCTGGTGCCTGATATGTTGTAGACAGTCTTCTCCGCTAATACCCGCCGTCGTGCCCACAATGACTGATGCCCCTTTGAGAACAGTCTTGTATAGATCTTCTGTGAGTTCGCGAAACTCCTCCTCTTCGTCTGTTGAATCGTCAAATGGTTCTTCCCCGGTGTTATATTTGACGTACAACATTCTGAACTTTGCATACGGGTCGTGATCTCCACATCGTTCCTCATACTCGGTGCCTGGGACGATACCACTCACTAAGAGCATCATATAACCGGCAGAGTACGTAATGTCTTGTACACGCTTATCACGCACACCTTCGAACTTGGTACCGTCGTTCGCACGGAATCGTTCGAGCATCTGAACTGCAGCTCCTTTCATAACTCGTTGGGTTCCCCTGGGTGGCAGTGGAACTTTGACATTCTCGACCTGCTCCTTTGGTACCTTCGGGCCTTGTGTGCGCATGATTGCATTCTCCGACTTTGGTGCGTGCAGTCTAAGGATATAACGCTTTCTCACATGAGGGAGGTTTGGGTCGTCTCTCAAGTCGAACAAAGCCTGTCTGATCTCATGCGCGAGATCGTCTGCTCCGTGGTTAGTGGGCGTAGAGACAAGAACCACAGACTGGCGCTCAGATACTAAGAATGGCACAACCATCTGTTGCAAGAGGAATGTTTTCCCTGTCCCGGGAGGCCCCTGAATGATCTAAGGCCAGCTTTCAACCTTCGTGAGCTTTCAATGGCTGAGTCCTGTGCGACGTTGAGCTTCTTCATATACTTTCGGACATCTGTACCGGGACTTTGTTCTTTGATGCGCCCGTACAGGTCCTTGTACGGCAGTCTGTCAAGTCGGCGGCTGGTCAAGACCTCGATCATTCTTTCAGTATAAGCTGTATTCTCAGAGCTCTGCACATTCTTGAAATCATCGAGTGTCTCATACGCTCTGCATATGTTATCGAGCACATCGCCAGTGCCGACGACTTTCATTTCCACTGAGTTGCCTTCGTCACTCTTCACAGCATTTCGCAGCTGACCTTTGGACTTGCCATTGGGGTCAATGTAGTCTGGTTTGAACGAGTCCCTGACGCGATTTCTGCTAGCATCCTTCTTGGGTCGTATTGGATACACCCAAAGTGGTATCATGGTCCCACGCCAAACGGGCACAGGAGACGTAACCACAGCGCGCCAATTTGGACCTTGATGTCGAATGAAATCAACATCGAGACAGTCTCCTACTCGCAGACGAAACTTCTTGTTACTCGAGGGTTTGATGAAGCCATAGAAGCCACCACTGGGACCGTCATTCGCATATTTGACCAGAACTAGTGTCCTGAGATCAGCCTCGTAGTCCGCAATTTTCTTCAGCGCTTCCACGCGATCGAGTATCGCGCCTGCGCTGTATATCGTGCAGTACTCTCGAAGAGTGAGGAACTTGTCTGTTGCTTGGTACCCGATGAGTCGCTGGACGTGTTGGCTCGCGATTGGCTTTTTCATGAAGGCTTTTCGATCGTAGCTCTCGCGTCTTGCTCCTTCGTCATCACCATTCGAACGTTGCATGCGGAAGCGAAATAGGGGATCCCGTCCATCTTGTTGACTTCTAGAAAACGTTTCGAGCAATGTTTGAGTCGAACTGGTCGCATCCACAAGCAATGTCAGTCTACCAGCGGTGAGACCATGCTTTCCAAGTATCTTCGCCCACTCGGGACGTTGTAGGGTGAGGTTCGAGGTGAGGGTGTCTGTAGACCGATAGTTGATTTCCAGTAGGATTGGAACACGGTATGAGCCCTGAGCTTTGTAACGATCGATCACAATTTTAGTGTCTGCAGGCAGTTCGTCGATTTCTCTCTTCTCGAGAAGGTCATAGCTCTGATAAGCTTCAGGGGTAAGGATCAGAGTTCGTATGACCGTGTGAGAGGCCTTGGGAAAGGTGATTGACAGAGTTTTACCAAGCCCTCGCGCTGCTGGGACATTGATTGAATCACCAACAGGCTGTCCTCCTGGTCGGTCCGATAAGCATAGCCTCACTCGGAAATGTGGTCGCCAGTGATTGAAGCACATTAGAAGATCCGTTCTCACATAGTAGTCATCGTATTGTTGGATTGGGCTCTGGGTGTCGCTAAGGAGCAACGCAGAAAGCGATTTGCTCCACGGGGATCGTAGTACACCCTCCTCTAGCATTGTGAGTTTCAGTAGAGGTCTATGTGTAGCATGCTCCGTTTGTGATCAAAGGTTGAAGTAGATCGAGGTCCTTGTTACGACAGAAGAACAGGTAAAGAGGTCGGTGATGACAAGGTCTTAAGTTGTCAGGCAGAGAGCGCGAGTGTAGGTTGACAGATATCTTCACTCGAGTATCTGCTGGGTTTGATTGTGCTTGGCAGCTCTACGAACATGTGATTTCCACAAGCTCTCACTTCAGCATCAATCTCGAGATATTGACAGAAGGCTTGCGACCTGTCAACATTTCAGCCATGACTGAGCCAGTGCCCAAGGACAAGCTGATACCCCAAGGTCCATGGCCAGAAGCGATATATACACCGCCAGAATCTGCCATCTCGATGCCACGGCCCAAAGTGCTTTCAGGGACTTTCGAAATGATTGGGCTGCCACTTCTTGAAACAGGTCTGAAGCACAAACCTTCACGTTTGATCTTCAGATCATCGACGGCTAAGTCGTCACCTTCGTGGGAAAGGCCAGTCATAGCGATCATAGCACTCCTCAGCTCTTCGCTCTTCTCTTTGTCAATCAATGCAGGCGTTCCATCTGCAGTCTCAGGTAACTGCATGGCACTATCGTTAAGACCGCCTGCCCAGATCTCAGGCTTGCCATCAGTGGGGACCCTAGAGAACGTCTCTGGTGCAAATGCCCACTTTTCGGTCGGAGCACAGTAAATGGCATGGGACAGACCTGCCGAAGCGTGCTCGCCGTGCCTGGTAGGGTCTAGGATTGGTTTGCTGTACCGAGGCGAGTGCACCACGATACTGTATCCTGCCAATGGATCGATCGGTATCCTCAGCTTGCTATCCGGAAACAATTTGCTGAAAACCCGCGGTGTCCACGCGCCGGCAGCAACGAGGATGTTCTTACAGTGCTTGTCATAAGTTTCACTGTCCTTCTTCATCTTCAACCCCATCACCTTGCCATCTTCGCCCTTGCTTATGTGCGTAGCGAAGCAATTAGTGTGAATCTTGACGCCGTTGTTCTGACATTCTTCCATCAGCCACTGGCACAACTGCTTCGGCTCAAGCTGTGCACAGCCGCCTTCACCATCAATCAGCTCGAGTGTACCACCCCTCTGCTTTGTGAACCAAGCAGGAGTTCCATCAGCATTGACCATCTCCTTCCGCTCAGCACCGTCACCGGTCGGCGCTGCACCAGCACGCGTATTGCCCTCAACCAGCCAGTCATCGCCTCCACTCTGGCTACTGCTGACACCGCGTGCGTCGATCGCAAGACTGTACGCTATGCTGGGCATATACGACCACTTCTTTGATCCGTCATTCGCCTCTGCAAGCTCCTTGTGGAGCCGGAAGGATAGTGCACCCAAGGAGCTGACGCTAGGGTTGAACCAATCTTTAGCTAGGAAGCCGCCAGCATAGCCGGATGCTGAGAGGAGCAGGTCTGAAGCTGAGTCAATGATGTGTATCTGATGATTAGCTGCTAACTCAGGTTCGAGGAGTGACAGATAATATGCTGTGCTTAGGCCGATGATGCCACCACCAATAATTATGGTTGCCATCTTACTAAGGGTCTGCTTCGATTTTTGGCGTCGAACGAAGTCTGTGCAAGCTGGTTTCACTTATGGCAGGGCGACTTCTCTTGATAAAATTAGATATTGCATAGGGCGCGCAGAGCTGATAGGACGGATCAAAAGTCGTATAACAGGCCGGAGTGAGCGAACGGAGATGGCTATCAGATCCGGAAACCTCAACGTTGTTGACACATCTTGGTTGGCTGACACGGACTGCATTGTAGCTTCCATCTCTGCCGTGTCGGAACATGTGCCGATATGGAGCGGCATCGCTAGGAAAGCATCATCTACAAGAACGAACGAAGGGCGCGGTTGGAAAGGGCAAAGCAAAATTCCAATGCTAGGAGCGGTAGAGAAGGACGTCCCGCCAAGTAATCTCGGTTTCCGACATTCTCACAAGACTTCCATGACTCGCAAGGCGTGGTTCAATCTACCGACGCAGACACTACTTCTTTGTCCAGAGGTTGATCATGTATCGAATGATGGAACTAACCGAGCCTTGGGATCCTTACGGCAGGCGCGAGTCGAAGATCTCGCACTTCTAGAATGACGCAACAAGAATATAGTGGACAAGACACAAAAGCCCGCCTTGCTAATGTAGAGCGACCAACTTTACTTGTTGGTTGTGTAGACAGTCTTGATACCCCGTTGCCGCACGAAATGGCGAGCGAAAGTCAAGTTTTTCTGCTATTGGGCGCATCGCGAGGAGTGGGCTATAAGGTAGCACAATTTCTCATCAACGCCCCTGCGCAGCACAAAGTCATCCTCACAAGCAGATCGACTGCTCCGCTGGAGGAATTGAAGTCTGTCGCGCCAGACCGAGTCGACTACAGTGCAGGCGATCTTTCTGACCCTTCAATCATCAAGAAGGCAGTCGATCTAGCGATTAGCAAGTTTGGCAGGCTCGATGGACTGATCCTCAACCATGGTACGTTGGGACAAGTCAAGCGCATATCAGACCTTGAGATCCAGGATTGGCAGGACTGCTTCCAGACGAACTTCTTCAGCGCCGCAATCGCCGCCAAACACGCTATTCCAGAGTTGAGGAAGACGCACGGCAGGATCATCATTACCTCGTCTGGAGCAGCGAGCAATGGATATACAGGCTGGGGCGTCTATGGTGCGACAAAAGCAGCACAGAATCATCTAGCCCTGACGTTGAAGGCTGAGGAGCCCAATATTACGACTGTGGCTATCAGGCCAGGCATAGTTGATACTGACATGCAAAAGGCGATTCGGGAGGAGCACAAGGACAACATGGATCCAGAAGATATGAAAAAATTCATGGGGGCATATGAAGAAGGCAAGCTGGTGAAACCGGAAGAATGTGGGCATGTTATCGCGGAATTGGCGGTTTATGCGACGTCAGATCTCAGCGGAAAGTTCATGGCATGGAACGATGAGGCACTTGCCGAATATCAGCTGAAAAGATGACCTAGACTTCGCCAATGTCAGCATTATTTCAGGAGCTGATTTAGAAGAGATGTTGAGAGACGATATGTGTCAGGCGAAAGATGAAAAATGAATACACAAATTTAAGCATCAGGCTGTTAACCTTCATACTTAGCATGGAAGAGTGAGAGGCTCATCATAGAGGATGGAAAGTCCAGAAAGGTCTGCTTACCCTTGGTTCAAGATGTGACTTCAGTGAGCTTCGCAGGCATCAACTGACAGCGAAAGTCAGCAAGAGAGATATAGGTAGTAAACGATGATTGACAATGGTGCTGAGAAGGTGTCAGGAACGAAGATGTTGTCCACAGTATTGTGTTGCGGAATTTGATAGTACATAATATTGATGCATCATGTAGAGAAGGTGGAAGTGAAGTGGCATACATTCGGCAATCACAGCCTCCATTGCCTCGGCGCGCATCGATAGCCGTTGACAGAGCCTATAGGAACACCTCGTTAGCTTACAGCTTGCCATTGAAGGTGTGTGAGAGATGTGTTGTGTGAATTTGATCAGAAAGTCCGTTTGGCTAGGACAGGTAAATCACCACATAGTTTTGCGTGTATGATAGGGGCGACACGATGTTCATCATGTAAGAGTGCAATCTTGTATAGGACCGTGTACGTACCAGTTGTCGCGACGCTGCGCAATCAAATGCCAGCGCGAGTTGTTGTGATTACATTATCGATGAAGAGAAGGAAGTACAAACGCGAACAGAAAAAGTTTGGAGGAGCTTGAAGTTGTTCCTTGGACGCCAAGGAATTCCTGACTAGCGGCGCAGGTGCTCTCGAGGATCATTTGATGATCCAAACAGTGCTCGACAGGTATATAGCTCGGACATTTCTCTCTTCAATTCGTTCTTCATGCTGGAATCATGACTTGTCACTCCTCTCGGACACAGCTTCTAACATATAGCGTTCTTCATAATGTCTGACAAGGAGTTTGGTGGTAAGTCCCGGGGACAGGAAGCATATTCACTATGTCGGCGTGGCTGATCGTAACAGCAGGGAATGAGGACCTGTCGCTTCCCAAGGGTAAGTCTGACCTATGACATGGATCGCACTCTTGCTAACACTGCTGTAGCGACGGTCCAGAAGATCATCGGCGAGATCCTGCCACAACTACCGCCAGATCTGTTACTCGGAGACGACGTAGCGTTCACGAAGAGCGCTCGAGACCTGTTGATACAATGCTCGATGGAGTTCCTGCGAATGTTGTCCTCGGAAGCAAATGACATCTCCGAGAAGGAATCCAAGAAAACAATCGCCGTCGAACACGTCGAACAAGCGCTCAAAGACCTCGGCTTCCCCGACTATATCGAGGGCATCAAAGGTGTCGTTGGCGAGTGGAAACAAGTCCAGACCAAGCGGACGAACAGAACAGAAAAGATGAAAACCTTCGGAGGCTTGAATGTCAGTGACGAAGAGCTTGCGCAGATGCAGGCAGCTCTGTTTGGCGAGGCCAAAGGTCGCATGGAAGGAGGTGAACCCAGCAGCGCAGCATAATCGATACGATACCCGAAACACGAATTTACGAACCTTACGTCTTACGCACAATGCATGAACAACTTGGAATGGATAGATTGACAGCGAGTGGACTTGGTTGAAGACGACTATGTCTCACCGAGGACAAAGACACCCTTCCCTGCTCGGAAACCACCCAAGGTACCTTGGACGGCCGCCCTTAGCGTGTCGACAGTGGTATCTCGGTCCCATTTGCATTCCTGGACCGGTATATCCTTGAACTTGCCTTGGCGTGTCATTCTTAGAACATCCTCCACGGTCTGTTTCTTCACGTCGGGATTCTGGTCGCTCCACTTGCTAACCCAGAAGCCAGTGAAGTTGAGGTTCTTGAAGATCAACAACGACGCTGGCAGCTCGAGTGGCTTCTTGCTCATGGCGCCGTATGTGACCATGGATGCCTCAGAACTCAGAAATTTGGCCATGGCGGTTCCAGGTTTACCACCAACACAATTCAGACCGACCTTGATCTGTTCCCGACCACCTCTTGTCCACTCTTTTATCTTGTCTCTAATCTCTTTACCCATGAGCTCTTCCTCGGTGATGACATGTGTGGCTCCAAGATCGTATAACTCGTTCTTCAACTTGTCCTCTTCGGCTTTGTCCTCTCGGCCTCGAATGACGTTTATGCTTTTGAAGTTCCACTCGCGACCGAGCTGGATAGCAGCACGACCGACGCCGCTGTTGGCACCATTCTGAATGAACCACTCATCACCTCGAAAGTTCCACTTGCCATAGTCAAGTAGCATGCGGTAAGCGGTACATGGATTAACGGACACTGTGCCAACCTGTAGCGAAGTCAGGCCTTCCTTGTCGTCGATCTTCAAAAGCTGGCTCTCGTCAACAGCTTTATGTGTACACCACGTGCCCATGCCCGTGCTCTTCATGATGACCCAGTCACCCTTCTGCACCGACTTGACGCCAGAACCGGTGTTTATCACTTCGGCCACACCCTCGTTTCCCGCAGTGGCAGCCGGGTCTGATGTTCCTAGCGTTGTGTTCATTTCAGGCTTCGAAGGATACACACCCTGTATCTGGTTCACATCGGCGGGATTGATTGGGCAAGTCAGGAAACGAAGCACGACTTGAGTGCCGGACGGGGGAGATATAGAATGCCCATGCAGCTGCAACACGTCTTGCGGTTCTCCATATTTTGAGTAGACCAAGGCTTTGGATTGTGTATATCCGTATGCACTTATGTGCCGCCTTGCTTCTCTTTGCCCTCGAAAGCTCGAAAGCTCGGCTTGGTATGGGACTTGGGGCCTCCGTGTCGGTAAGAAACATGAGGCTCTGGTGAATAGATGCGCCCGAGGCGCCAGACATGCAGGCTGTGCCATGTGGTTCAGGTTCGAAGTATATTCGACGAAGCTCAAGCTATCTCGTGGACATTCTACGAGATTACTGCGTTCCGGCAAGGCATTGCGACTTCTGGTAGCTAACCAGAAATATGACATAGCACCTTCCTCCACTGTTTCTCGCCGCACCTTCCCTCTCTAGGATAGAGTCCCCTTCAGCCATGTCGCGCGGCTCTTGGAAGGGAAACACTTTGCATTCATCGCAACCTGGCCGACAGAGTCTCTTGATTTGAGGTGTTGATGTCACCTGCCTTCAGAGCGGGAGGCGCCAAGATCAGAAATGGCATCAAGCAGCGTACATCTGTTGTCGCTGAGGAATATCGACGACTGCGATTGACCAAGCACCGTGCTGTTCTAAGCCATATTGCTGACCAGGAGACTAGCACTGGTCGCATCCGAGGTGGGTGTTCTTTGCCTTGCTCACATCCTGTCTCGATATTGACACGTTCAAGGCCCCTTCCAGAATGTGATTCCGCTGAAGGACAACTTCGTTACCACTGATCTGCCTACAACATGTGCTTCCTACATCCTCCAAGGCTTCAAGGGCTCAGACAAGTCGACTGTAGCACAGTTGCTCGAGGACTTCGGTATAACTGTGGTGGCAAAGACGAACATGGATGAGTTCGGTATGGGATCACACTCGCTCAATTCTGCCTTTGGCGAGGTCCAGAACGGTCCAGGTACCCATGCACAATCAGCTGGCGGAAGCTCTGGTGGAAGCGCAATGGCCGTCGCCGACAATATGGCCAGTATAGCTATTGGCTCTGACACTGGAGGCTCCGTGCGCCTTCCAGCAGCCTACACTGGCATATTCGGTTTCAAACCATCTTACGGCAGAATATCACGTAATGGTTTAGTGCCATACGCGAACTCCCTGGATACCGTCGGCATTTTCGCTCGTTCCCTCGCCGACGTTGCTTCGCTCTACAAGATTCTGAACAAGCACGATCCCGCCGATCCAACATGTCTTACAACCGATTCTCGCCTCAGGATTGAATTGGCAGCATTGCGCCGTGGGTTAGCACCAGGTGAAACAGCTGGGGATAACCTCCACATCAGAGTCGTCGCCGCAGGGGATACATCCGAGCAGGAGACAGATCTTACCGCCACAGAGGCACAGCACATGGGTCTGTCCAAAGCCCGGTACACTCAGCCAAGGCGAATGAGGATCGGTGTGCCTGACGAGTACAACATCGAAGAAATGCATCCGCTAGTCCGCAACGCGTGGACACTATACCTCAGCGCCCTTGCTGCTAATGGTAATCAAGTCGTGCCTATCTCTCTACCCACCACCAAACAGGCGCTCGCTGCCTACTACGTCCTCGCACCCGCAGAGGCTTCTTCCAACCTAGCAAAGTATGATGGCGTTCGCTACGGCATACCTCGAAGCCAGCAAGCTCCTGACAATCACAACGGACCTTTATACTCTCATCATCGCGGTGAGTTCTTCGGCGATGAAGTTAAAAGACGCATTCTTCTTGGTACATTCACGCTCTCCGCCGGAGCGATGGATAATTATTTCATCCAAGCTCAAAAGGTCCGCCGCCTTGTCCAACACGACTTTAACTCTGTGTTCCGACTAGGACACCCTCTGATGGACGCTTCTCAGAACAACCCTAGTGGCGTGGATTTCATTGTCGTGCCAACATCGCCCACTCCTCCACCCCTCATCTCAGAAGTCAAGCGTCAATCATCATTGGACTCATATGTCAACGATGTTTTTACGGTACCAGCATCCCTAGCCGGTCTTCCAGCTATCAGTGTGCCGGTGATACCTGATGATGACATGCCACATACGCCAGAAAAGAATGTTGGCATGCAGATCATCGGTCAGTATGGCGATGACAGGAAGCTCCTACAGTTCGTGAAGGCCAATCCGGAGATGCAGATGAATGAGCTGATGGACGGACTGAGGACTTGGAAGAAATCTCGGATGTGATCAAAGTGCAAGAACATGTTTTCAATCAGACGTGCATTACAGAAAAGATCTCTCGTCCTCAATTGCTGAAGATGATGCAACTTATCTGTGTAGTGCACAGCGGCAACGAGGCTCGCAGACGCTCAACGAGCCCAGACGTCCACATTTTGGACAGGAAGATGGACAGGATGATGGACAGGATGATGGACAGGATGACCACCACCCCAGTCCAACGTCATGAAAGGTGATCTTCGGGGATACACATTCTATGATGAGTCGAATGCGATGCTCTCGCTGTTGATACTGAAAAGAGTTGGAACCCACACCTTATATACTATGTCACATGCATCTGGTTGATGTATATGCATACATCTTTTAGGTTTCTTCCAAAAGCAGCGACACCGGTGCCTTATATATAAAGTTATGAACCAGCGAAGTCCTACTGGGCGTAATGTTCCCTCCATGTTGTGTAGCACGAAGAGAAGGAGCTGCAATCCCGGCTTGTGAATCTCCCTCCATTATTGACAAGCAATCACAAGCTCATGAATAAATTATTTGAAATAATGCTAGCCTGAAGTCAGCGTACTGGCTGACTACATCAAACGATGTCTGACCTCTGCTCCAGGTATTCTTCAACAGTCGCTCGCTGACCAGATCTTATCCTCCGCTTGAACAAGATATTGCAGGGGCCGAAAGCGACCGGTGTGCCTCATTCGGACATCCGAAGTCACATATGATTGATCAACCAGGACTAGGACCCTCCTCACATTACACAAGATGCCTACTTAGATCATCCAGCCACACATTACAACATCGTCCCTAGCATGCTCGATGTTGTCACATCGGTCAAATATGCTGTAAAACTTCTAGCTCTGTGTCTAGTTGCGATGCCAGCTGGTCTATCAATATCCCAGCATGGTTATGTGGGTCGAAAGGCCTGGCTGGTCCTCAAGAGCATCTCATGCCGACTGTGACTGCATCTCTTAGGGTTTGCTCTTCCAGCATTAGTATCGACTTCGAAGAATAAGATAAAGATGCCCCGTCCTCTGGCGTGTGCCATCATCTCTTTCCCAACCTGACAACCAACTAATCGACCTGCACGGCGCCGCCTCTCTCAAAAATGTCGCCATGTATCCCGTCTTCCTGCTCACAGCAGCTAGTCTATTTGTTCAGACTGCCTCAACTGCCCGGTCTACAACCACGCCTTCCTGGGAAATAGCCATACCCCCAGCGACTAAACCACAGCATCGCCCCCAACCACGCGATCGTACCTCCTCCGAGCACAGCATTGTACCTTCCGCCCGGTCGGTCCAGCCATGTCTGCCGCAAGAACATCGAACCTTTCCAGCAGAGAGTTGTTCATTCGGCAAGCAAGCAATACCATGACCAGGTCGTGCATACTTTCTTCGAGGACTAGATCGCGCTTCCCTCACGTACGTGCTCAGACACTCACTTACTAACGTGTAGAGCGTGTCTCTCTTTTTCGTTCGGTCGCGCTTGCCCAAGATGCTGAGGTGTATCTTCTCAGTTCGCGGGTTGGGAAAGATCCTCTTTGGCGATGTAACTAGAGACTACGGCAACGCATTCTCCGCGCCATGGAGGAGGCAGGAGATGGAGAGGTAATATATGATGGGGATGAGTACGGACAGAGGTGCACGTGTACAAACGTCTTAACAAGTAGACCACTCTTTCTTCGAGTATTGAGATTCATCTGAGTTTGGTGATGGTCGACGAGCGCAGTACTCATTTAGACAAGTTGGATAGCAATGGATTATGTCTGATAATGGTTTTTGGGGCTCACATCTATGAATACTGTGCAGCAAACAAATGCATACAAACCAACGTACTTTGCTCGGGCTAGGGCAGGGGTATTGATACCGATGGATATTCTACTTCCAATGCTTGTCTTCGCATGCCCAGGACACACGTCACAGCAAACTCCTTCGCCACCTACCAGATGCCATCGCTGTCCCGTATTCAACCCATCTCGTCCAACAATTAAGCCACGGGCGTTCATTGTGCTCCCGTCTCACTCCGCATTTGCATCTTCAGACGTACTGATTGAACCGCGATGCATCACTGCAGCAGGCAAAGCCGATAGGCGATCGACGAAACTCTACTTCGACTCGTCAGAGGAACTGTCATCCTTGAAGAAGTCAACAATAGCCCGTATGCCTTTCTGACCCAGGCCCTTCGCAGGGTAAGCTATGTAAAGAGGGTCGTAAAACGGATTGAACTTGGTTCTGAACCCAGTCTTGTTGTCCAGGTGCATATGACTTGTTATGGAGGTATAGATCTTCGATAAAGATGCAGCCTTTGTGGTACTAATATGGTGACCGACTTTGAGTTCGGGGGAGGCACCAGAACCAAAGGTGGCTTGCTTGTTGCTTGCGGCGGCTGACTTCAGTGACTCCTGCACTATCATCTCGATTGAACCATTGGAAGCACCAGGGAAATCGAGGGCCCACTTAATTTGCACGCCGTGCTTCAACGCGAGTTCTGCGAGCACGACCATGGAGTGCACTTTGCCTTCCTTGTCCTTGGCAACAAAGTATTGTCTGTGGGTCTGGTCGACCCAAGGCGTAATTTCTGACAGATGAACTTGCTCCCCTGTCCTGTTGGACTGCCATTCCTTGATTCGCTGATCGATTTTGGTCTTCATCTCATCCGGGATCTCGTTGCCGTATTGCGTCACTTCGACGCCCTCATTCTTGGCATGTCGGATCTTGCGCTCGACGTCCTTGTCCACCTGGAGATGAGCATGTCGCTCGAGGTCCACACGTTGCTCAGCAGCAACAGAGAAAGATCGAAAGTTGAATCGCTCGCCGAGAACCTCTTCGAATGGCTTACCGATGAGAACCCAGATTGGTTTCATGCCTTTTGCTTCTCGTAGCCATTCGGTAAAAGCTTCAGCGACTTCTCCATACTGGCGAGGATCGCATAGTGGATCTCCTGCGCAGATAGCTCGGCCGTGCTCAGGGGTGTATGCAATCGCTGCTCCTGTCTTATCGTCTCGCCAAATCCTAAATCTTTCGTCCATGAAGGACGTGTTGGTAGCATCGCCATAGTTAGCCACAAGATTCTCAAGCGGTTGTAGCTTGCCTTTCTGCCGCGAAAGCGTCGAATCATCTGGAGAGCGGAGGTCGGATTTTGGTGGTTGAGGAAAGCTCTTCGGATCTCTGTGGAATAAAGAGGCATAACGCAAGTTTCCAAGCTCAAGTATCAAAGAAACGACTCTTTCTAGACCGATGCCAGCACCGGCGTGCGGAGGAGCAATGTAGGCGAAACCGTCCATATACTCTTTCAGAGTCTCGGGGTCCATACCAATCTTCTCAAGGTTGTTCTTCAGCATATCATAGTCGTGAATACGCTGCCCACCAGACAGGATTTCCTGGCCTCGGACCATAAAGTCGAACGAGTTAGTGAGGTTTGGGTTTTCTGCGTCTGGCATGGTATAGAAGGGTCTTGCCGAAGCAGGGAACTTGTCGAGGATGTAGTAGTCTGTGTTGTATTTCTCTTTGACCAGTCGACCTAGCTCTCGCTCTGCTTTCGTGGGTAGATCCTCGTACTCGGATTGTCCTTCTCCGTCATCGTTCTTCCAGCCTGATTCGTTAAGCAACCTCGCACCCTCGGCGAATGTGATCCGCACGGTCTCGTCAGGAATGATCATGTCCTCGGACGGAAAGTGGTGTTTCAATGTCTCGATTTCTGGTCTGTACCGTTTGTATATTCCCTTGAAGATATGCTTCAATGTATTGTCGATGGTATGCATGGCCTCGTGATAGTGCGTGTCGATAACCATCTCAATATCAAGACCTGTATATTCTGTGAGGTGGCGTGGTGTATTGGAATTTTCGGCCCTGAATACCGGCCCGATTTCGTATACTCGTTGGAAATCTGCTGCTATGCACATTTGTTTTGCAAGCTGAGGACTCTGAGCGAGGAAAGCATCACGACCGAAGTAGTTGAGCTTGAAAACCTCCGAGCCACCTTCCGTCGCTCCGCCCTGTAATTTCGGAGTATGTATTTCAACGAATCTCAAGTGATCTAGGTAATCTCTGAAGAAATGACAGACCCCTGATTGTATTCGGAAAATGGCTTGTGAGGTGGGAGTCCTCAGATCGAGGATACGATTCGACAGTCGCACGCGATCGGCAATTCTGTGGTCCTCGGTTTGTTCTTCTGCTTCGTAGACACTGAATGGAACGGGCACGGTTCGCGCACTTTCTAGGTGCAGGTCGGTGATCTCAATCTCAACGTCGTGGACACTGGTGAGATTGACTCTCTGTTCGGCCTGACGCAGCAGACCCTTCGTCAACACTATTGTGCCTGGCCGCATATGCTCAGCAAAGCGGACCATGTTCTCAGAGATTTCTCCATCTTTTGCGCGCAGGACTCCTTGAATAGTGTCGATACCCTCTCGAAACACGATGAAACACATTTTCGCACTCATATGCCTCACAACGTGTATTCGACCTCGAAACACCACGTGTTGTCCCGCATTTTCGGAAGTCATTTGAGCTAAGTGCCACCATCGTTCTGGTCTTTCATGTTCCTTACGTGGCGGCGGTATGCTTTGCATGATTGGCAGCTTGCCATAGTGTTGCTTAATCTCGGGGGGATCGGTGTTGTTGGTAAGAAAGTCCTCAATGTGTTTCTGAGGAGGGCCATGGTGATCGGAATCTGAGTCGGTGCCAGAGTCATCTACCAGGTCTTCGGTAGACGACAACTTTGCTTCTACATCTTTCTCTTCTCCTCCCCGCACAGGAGACTCTGTAGAATGCCGGTCCTTGCGAGGAAACAGGTCGTGAAGACTGCTTTTTCGTGAGGACGATCCTGACACACTGGCTTTTATCTCTTTCAAGACCGTCTTGACCTTAGACATGTTGGCGATGTGCGACAAAGGGTCTTCAATCGGTGGCACGATCGCACGAACCCTAAGGAATAGTATCGAGCAACGATAACGCAAAATACTATGTAAGTTTGTTCCGACTAGCCTTCAGCAGCAGTGCGTGGCAACGTAAAGTGCATACACCTTTTCACCATCGCGATTTCCTTCGACAATTTACGCACATGATGTCACTCACCACGACGACAACAAGAGCCCCCGTGCGGCCTACGCGACCTAAACCCGAGCCCAGTCGGTAACGACATCCTCCGTGACACGGAAGTGGAAACATGTGAGACGTGGTTGCAACTTTTCTGAAGATTATTGCAATGATTGAACAACACAAGTAAGTTCTATTCCCATTGGCGGAGCTCTATATCCGGAGCTCCAGCTACATAGTGCTCCACTACTCTACGTCAGAACCACAACCTTGTTCCAGGGAGCTGATCCCGGAAGATCGTATCCGAAGTTCCGAACCGTACAGGAACAGTGCTTATTCCTCCTTGACCAGGCTTGACCACGTTCCATTATTGAGCCCCTCGAGCAGTTGACGAATTGCTTCCATCCACCAGCAAACCGTCGTCAATTTTGGCAGTCACAAGCGCAATAAATTCACGGCACTGGCGAACAGCGCTTCAAGTATCATAGACAGGAAGATCACGAAAGGTTTTTATCGTCGTCATCGGGCTGAAGCCGGATCAATCCGCCGCATGCCGTCACTGTGTCAAGCAAAGAGCCTCGAGCGGCGTCGGCCAGGCACTCGTGCTGGGTGACTGACTGATCTTCCTATGCCGCGAGATTCAACAACCAAACTTTGTTGGAATTCTTGTTGCAATCTACAACACGTACTTGTGCTGTACAATGACAAAAAGACTTGGTAGCTGCACGATAACCGAAGCTAAATCTCAGGCTACGACCCGAGGCTCCCGCCGTGCCGGCGGACCAGAAGGCCAACCTGATAGTCACCTAATGTTCAGGTCCCATCGGCGGACATTGTCCGCACACCGTCCACTCAACCCTACCATATACTTCTCGAGAAGAAGGCTGCTAGGCGGCTTACCTAGGTGGTGTCTTGCTGCAATATGCTCAGCCAGCTCTCGTCCATTACGATAGTCCATGTGCCCATATCCTCTGCCTGTGACAAAACAGAAGGGACAGCCATACTTTGCCCTCGACTCGTTACTCGTTGCATTGGGCGTAGCGTACTTGTCTGTGACAGTCTCTGATTTACTACGTCTGGGACCGCCAAAGAAAAAGGGGTTCGACGTTCGCGAGCTGCGAGCATCACTTTGACGCCGGATGGTGCTGCCTCGCCTGCTATCCATTACGCTCTCGCGACGGTCATCCCAAAGTAAAGAATCTCTTCCGTTCCTCGACTTCGCTTGGTACACGTGACACTTCACAAGCCAAGTAGGACGGTATTCAACCTCAGGCACGCTAGAATGGCTCCTCACATCGTCGGTCATCTGCATGCTTGAAGTCATGCTACTGAGTACATGGTACTTGAGTTTGAAAGCGCATCCTGGGCAATCCCAAGATAGATAGGCACCGCCAGTATTTCGCAGTTTCTCCCTGTCTTCGCTCGTCAAATCTTCAGACATGACTTGCGCCAGCTTTCCGTGATCGCGGTGATTTGTGTACGCAACGGCGAAGCGACAGAAGCTTGGCTCAGTCGGGCTGGGTGGCATTGGAATCACAGTTTCGGGAAGGCGCCGTTGAGGATTGCGCATCTGGTCAGCCTGGAACTTCTTCAATTGCTTCTCTCGATACTCCAACGTGGTATAGATGCCATTATATGGCTTTCGGTCTTCGAGATCTCGATCATAGTGGTTGATGAAAATCTGCTGTACGCCGTGCACTGCGTTCAGTAGTTGGTCAATGATCGGCAACAGAAAGGCTGACATAAGCGCAGCAGCGTCGTCGACGAGAAGCGTTAGTTTGGCAAGGTCGAGCGCCGACAAGCTTTCAAGTCTGGTATAGAGCACCTGCAGCCGTGGTCGATAGGCTTCAATCTCTGAAGGTGTCTCCTTTGGATATATGTAGTACTCAACCATGGTTCGGTTCTTACGGATTATATCCACGATGACCCGTGCCAGCGAATCGAGCGCTTCCGGTATTGTGATTGGAAGGACATCTTCCTCGCCCACTGCCATTGCCATTGCGGTCGCGTGTTAAACCCTACGGCGACTTGATGGATGTGTCCGCCTGTAGAGAGACTCCGGTGGACCTTGCTGCTCAAGCCATTGGATAGGTCATCAACTCTTATTCGTCGCAAAAGTTACGGAGAGTAATCCTCCCTATTTTGCTCAAGGATCTCTCGTCTAAGCATCTTCGAATGGAAGACAGCAAGAGCGCAAATTTAGAGACGGTGACTTGCCAGTGTAAAAGCAAACCACAACACAAGGCGCACTTTGATCACGAGTCCATCACACCTGCTGCAGCTCCAATACATGAGCTCGTGGACGAGCATGCGGGGCGTTCACATGCACGTTTCACTTGCGGCTAGGAGCTATGCCTACTCCAATGCTGCAAGGCAACATAGGAAAAGCACGAACCCTGGTCGATAAGTTCTTAGGTGTTCTTCGTTGGCTTTCTTCACACAGATGTGATCATGTGCATATACTCAAGGTCAAGTTGAGAACGCAGCTGGATGACTGGAGTAGATAAAATCGTACGACCAGCGCATCTTAGAATGAGATGCGAGAACAAAGCTTGGCTGGCTTTTCTGTCGTTTTGTAGATGGTATAAAGACACTCTTGTTTAGTACTATTCATGTAGACTGTTTTCCGACAAGGGCTTGGACTCGCCTTGAATCACACTAATGTGTTCGGAGTGGGGCTCACGTGAGCTATTTCCTGCTTGACGCGTCCCGGTTCGACACGCGTTGTGAAGATCTGCAAGTACACTTAACGTAACCAACCATGGATCCAGTAGCTTGTCTTTACCAGCGACATAAGTAGTCATCGGTCGCCGCGACACAAGCACGAGATAACATGGCTGTTGGGACTGAACCAAAGCTCAGCGTAGATGCAAGAGCACCAACCTCGAATTGCAGAACTCCTTCGCACCTGCATTCACCCACCGTCCCTCCTCCTTCGGGTCGCGCACGTTGAGCTCGTAGATGTCAAGCGCGACCATTATGACCAGACGGCGACAGGCTCCGGAGATGATGCACAGTGCTTCGATGGAGTACATCGCTTCACCCTGAAATTTGTTCTCACCGATGGAGAGCTTATGATACAAGCACTGCTGCACCGCAAGATTAGTGGGCTACGCGATGCCACTGATGTAACTGTTGGCGACCTTTTGGACATTCGAACGTTTGCGGTCAAAAAGTCGCCAAGATTGAGTGGTCGCGGCCATACTGTCTATCTGGCTATCGAGGATTGTCACTTTTTGCTGCAGTCAGCCTCCACGAACCGAAAGCTTGAAGAAGATGAGCAAGAGTCAGCTATGACAGAGGGTCGAAAACGGCGGCTAGAAGCTCTGGAGCATACAACTACTTCCAGTCCAGCATTTCTAGAAGAAGGCGAGACAGCAGGGGGTTTCTTGAGACCATCGTCAGTTAAGAGGCCCCGATTGGGGGACTTCGAATCGACTGTATCGCCAAACGATGATGACGGTGTTGCTCTGAACCCTCAAAGTGGCGGCGTCACAGAAGAACAAGATATCTGCGGCGATAAGTCAAAGCATTCGTCCGAGAAGAGCAGTGGCAAGGATGGATTAAGCAGCACATTTAGTGCTCGCACAATATCGTCAGACAATGAGAACGAGGACGAGGACGACGATTTTTTCGAAGAAGCTGAGGTGGACCTCACAGCTACCATGCGGCGCCGAAAGGCATTGCGAAAGCTTGACTCGAACATCTCCATGCGCGCCCGGTCACCGCTGAGCCCTATCCAACCAAATGGCAACTTTGTAGCAGCGTCGCCCGCTGTTTCACCTCCCACAGGGACTACAAACCTGCACAATCAGTTAAAACCTCTGAGGCATGAAGGCACATTCTCTCTTTGTCAATTCCCCATACCACCGCCTCAGCAGTGGGGAGCACCCCTTGCACCGCCAGCAATATCCAATCAGCCTACAGGCCCAACAGAGGCGACGCAGCGGATATTGGTGCCAGCACCACCATATCACACGCTTGGCTGCTTACGACAACCACCACCAAATCAGCCATTGCCAAGTAAGAACTACGCCATCACGACCCTAGCCTTCATCTCCTGGATAGGCACATCCTTAATCCATCGATCCGGTTCGCCCTTTCCTCCAAAGCGGCATCTGAAAATCGTGGACCCGTCACTGCCGTCCTCTCGACCTGTGTCAAGAGACAATCAACCACCACAGGTGTTGGGGAACTCAACCTTCACGGCTCAAACCGTATTTCAGGATGCGGTGACTGTAGCCGTCTACATCGATGCTGCGAACTTCAAGCCTGTGGCAGGGACACTGGCGCTATTCAGAGGGCTGGTAATGCAGAGATTGGCGAATGGAGATATCATTTTGAATGTTTATGGGCGATTGAAGGAACAGAGATTTGATGACGGCCCAGAGACGAACGCCAGCAGCCCGGTCCTTGCAGATCCGAACGATACCAGGAGTCCTAATCCGCATTGGTTCGTTACGGATGAGGCCAAGATTCGCGCGTTGGGTTATGGCAGCAAGTTTGACTATTACCGAGAGTGGTGGAACGCAAAGCACCAGGGGGACTCCAGTGTTCAAACCCAGCATCGACAGGTCATCTAGAGCTTCGTGTAGAGGCTGCTGTCTACGAAATATGGCGTTTTCTTGCTCGTTCGTTGTGGTCGTCCCGATTTCTCAGCACCATGATCCACCTTACCATCCGTTTCATAGCTGGATGAACCAGTTCCTGGCGTTCGTGCAGTAATGAGTAGCCCTAGCAGCGTGGCTAGGATAAGTGCTAAGAATGCGACCGTGAGGACCTGATAAACAGCGAGGAAGATAGAGATGTGCTTTATGCTCTAGAGGACTCCGGATCGTTTAGCGACAAGAGGGTCGACTTGATCGAAGGGGGCATTGATCTTCTTCGAGTAGGGATGACCGATGGCGGGTAAGGTGAGCGAACAGCCGCTCCCGCCCCCCAGGCGGAGTAAATAGCTGCTCGATTGATACCGGGCTGCGAGCTTTACATACTCGTGTGAGCGATTAGCTTTTATCTAGGTAGGCGTAGGATCCTTTGGTACTTTTCACAGATTGTTGGTTAGACCAACGAGCAGTCCTTTGTAGTAGATGCCAACAATAGGGAATACACGAGACATGCTTAGCAGGCTCTTGTATGAGCTGAACCGAGAGCACGATCACGTGACGACTGAGCTAAATCTGCGACTAGACCCGCCGGGCTTCGACCTTCACATTCAGGCTGTTTCAGGCCTCCTGTGTTTCCATAATCATGATGCTGTCAACATTCGATTCAGCCTCGTTGATTACGGTCGTTGGCACCAATAGTCAAAATTTCAGCTGTACTGTCATTATGGATGCTTATCCCAGATTCGAAACCTTCATTGCTCCATCCGTCACTGACATCAAGAGAAGCGACAAAGATAGCACCAACATAGCGTCCCTCAGGTAATACTGGAGACCCTGTCAAGTGGCATACTTGGCTTAACCTCGACCCAACAGGATAATGCGATTGACCAGAATGCCTAGATGCTGTGGAAATTGTCGGCTGTCTGCCTTGCAGGGATCAACTTGATCGCAGACGACATGGTGTTGACAAGCACGGCTACCTCATGCTGAACCTTGAACATTGTCTGTTCGGCTAATTCATGGAGCCATGAAACCCACAGCGGAAGATAGCAGACCTGACCAACTCCCTTGACCTACAAGGTTTGAGCTATGGTCGGATCGCCCTGTCGTCTTTCCATGCCAAATCATAAGTCTGCTCGAATATGGCTATGGGATAATCCAAGGCTTGCTAGCCGTCGTCAAGGAATTTGAAAAAGAATTCCGTGATCTTGATGCGATCCTGGTACGAGGCAGAATCTCCTTTCTCCCTGGCCCTGCGCCCCTGTCACGTTGGAACTTCCACAATATGATCTTCGCAAGGACTAATATAAGTATCGGTCTCTCGTATCTGCTTTGCCTCATTCCATACTCAACAAGTACAGCAAGCAGGTAAAGACTTAGTAACCATCACAAGCACAGCTCCCAAGCACTCCCCATAACTAGCGATCAATCAGCCGATTATATACGCACCTCGACAATGGCACTCGTCTTCAAATCAATCACCAAACTCTTCACTCGCCGCCGCAACCGCCAACTTGCCTGCACAATGCACCTATCCGACCCAAACCACATCCACACAGACGCCTGCTTCGTCGAGATTGCTCCTCTGTCCGTCGTTGAACTCTATCAGTCTCAAGGCTGCAAGTCCTGCCCGTCTGCGCTGCCCACTATCCACAAGTCTATCGACAATGCCAGCAACACCCCCTTGCTCACTTACGACGTAACGTACTGGGACAACGCGGACTGGAAGGATACCTTCGGCCGCTCAGCATGGGACGCACGCCAGCGCGCCTACGTCACAAAGTGGGGCCGCACCGGGATTTTCACACCCCAGATCATTGTCGACGGGGTTGCGGACGGGGTCGGTGCTCGCCAAGGGGAGGTGAGCGATATTATTGCACGGGCACGTGATATGGGAAATCAGCTTGCTTGGAGCATCAGTATCGACAAAGCTGGCGATGAGCTCCTGATCAAGAGCGATAGGGCCGAGGCTGAGACACACGACGTTATGGTTGTGAGCTACGACCCGAGGAGTCAGGTTGTGAAGGTTGGGAAGGGCACGAACAAGGGGAAGAAGATGCCTTATCGGAATTTGGTGACCGATATTCAGAAGATTGGAGAGTGGAGAGGTGGAGAGCTGAAGGTTGACTTGCCGCAGTATGTGCAGGATGGGTATGAGAGGGTTGTGTTTGTGCAGGGGCAAAGTGGTGGTCCGATCGTCAGTGCCCTCAAGGTCTGAGGAAACGGGGAAGCGCTTTGAGATCACAGAAGTTCATACCTGACAAAAGGGGAGTGACCCGGATCAGGTCGTGATTTGTGTTATTTGCCATATAACCCCACTAGATCGACATGCGCGGGTCCCATGATTATTGTATGCTTTACAAAGGTGGGCGCAACAAGGAGCTGCCTTCGATGAGAGGTGTGCAGGTACAGGTAGCTACTCTTGTGGCGATCACGAATACTAGACATCGCCATCCGCCGTGCAGCAAGGACTTTTGAGCATCAGGTTTAATCGTACGCTCAACTTTGGGCGTCTATGCCTCTCTCACTCATTCAAAACTTCGTCTGAAACCCCACTGTCGAACCATTCCTTGAGCTTCTGCATTTCGTCTTCAGAGAGCAACGGGTCGTCTTTGTGTCTTAGGACAATGTAACCAGCCAGGCTTACATGAGGCTTTGCGCTGTCTGCAGGCTCGGTGACGCCGGCGTCCTTCAGGATCTGATCTCGGTCTCCAGGATGATTGACAAAGCGTAGAAGTATCGCAAGTTCGTCCCGATCAAGGATCGCGTCGCTGTCTGGATTATTGTGGTATTTTATGATGTTGTCCGCGAGACTGTGGTTGGCGATCATCTCGCTGACTGATGGTCCCGTGTACGGCTTCGAAGCTTGCTGTGCCATGGCCAAGGTATGCTGTGTGAGTTTGGTAATTAGGATGGATGCTACTTATCCGCGGAGAAGCGGATTGTCCAAGTATTATACACTGCGACAGTGAAATGCTGGTGCCTAATATCTCTCCCATTGCCCGTGAGAGTGGGCTTGGCTTCCGCAACATCGCTACGACCATTACCAGTCGCATCCGGAGGAATTGCTGCATCGTCTCTGTGAGCACAACGAGGAACGGATCGATGCATCTTTTGTCACGGCATCCTCGAAACATAACAATCTACGCACGCAGAGAACTAAACGCTCTGAAGTGATCTCTCTACTCAGACTTCAGAGTTGGCGGAACAAGTTAGTCGTGATTGAGAGCAGACGTGCTGACATCCCACAGGCCCGGCGTTGCTTGACATATAACCCTTGAATTGACTATCTTCGCATTCGTCCTCGATAGACGGTAAAAATTCTGCGCTATAATAAACCCGAAAGCCGGGTTTTTGTCATGACGATGCGAGAACCTCGAAGTCCCTATGTCTTTGGGACTGGCAATGAAGTCATCAGTCGTAGTACTTCGCCTTGACACCACCGAGGATTGTCGTCTCTCCTTTGTCCTTTTCGGGATCTGGATACTTCACAACGTTGTTCTGCACTCTTGCCTTCACCCATTCTCCTGCCGTAAGTCCAACAGCCTTCTCATCCACGGCCTTGTCGTAACCGAGCCTTTCCATCACCTTGCTTTGTACCGGGTTCAACTTCAGGTCACTTCTCGGCCTGACAAAGTACAACACTCCATGCCTATCAACATCGGCCTGGTCGGGTGGTGGCGCGACCACGCGGTGGATGCTGCTCTTCAAGAAACCATTCGTGATGAATTGTAACACATCTGCTAAATTAACGGTGATTGACTCGGGATACGGTTTGACCCATTTCCACCCCTTTCCGTCCGGTGTTCTCACCTGCAGCGATGCGATGGGCTGTCGGAAGAGCAGAGTTAAGCTACCGAAATCGGTGTGGCCCTACATCGGTCAGTATCTCCGATCTCTAGCGCACCAGAATGTTCTATTTACCTTGACCCACACGTTGTCGATTTGTGCATTCTGCTCTGGGGTCTTCTTGTGGTATTTCATGTACCGCAGGTGACAGTCGCTGAGCTGATCATATTCATGTGTCTCTAGAAAATACTCCTCTGGCAATTCAAGCACTATCGCAAATAATACAAGCAGTCTGCGTACAACTTTTTCATAGATCTTCTTGCTGAAGTCCTCAATCTCGGGGTAATGCTGCTTGATGATGTCCGGGTGAGTCCGTTCGAAGGCCGGTATGAATTTCGGAATATTGTAGATTTCAGTATTGTCAAAATGCCCAGGCTTGATCTCGCGTAGACCTAAAGGCTTGTACCCATTATACCCGCCGTGCTCCAGGTCCGCTCGAAACTTTAGCTTTTCTTCAGTAGGGAGATTGAAAAACTCTTTGCCGATAGCGAATTGATGGTCAACCTCATCTTGACTCAGTCCAAACCCGATCACATAGAAGAAGCCGACGTTCTGCACTGCCTCGAAGAGCTGTTTTGCTAAACGCTCTTTGCCGCCTGGGTTGTCGAAATCCGAGAGGTCAAGCGTTACGAGATCTGCCCAGTCAAGTTCTTGGTTAGTGACAGAGATTTGTTCGTATTTTGGTAGTGGAGCAGGTGTCCTGAGTGTCTCTACGGCAGCCATGGTGCTTGTCTGATGAAGCTTCGTCAAGGAAGCTCATCGTTTTCTTTTGGCCGAGGTCGGCTCTTATACCACTTGCTCGAGCCGTAATGGGTCGCCGCTTGGTGTGGACGATTTGGCTTCTCCGCATTGCCTCCAGCAATTTGCGGGGCACGGCACAGTGAAGACTCCTTTTTGCTAGGCCAAATGCAAGCACCTAGTTACTGGTTTGCTCGCAGCGAAGTAATCATCTCCAAACTCCACAGGAATATCGCGTCATAACCTGGCAATGGCATGCAAAGAAAAGTGCTTCGCATCGCAGAACCGACCCATGCCGCGTGTCTTTTTGGTTCTATTCACCAACGAGCCGGAGGCTCAAGAGTCCTGGACATACCGTTCGTAGACTTCTGAATAGAATTGTCTGCCAGCTTTGCGATGACTTCTGACTTTCGTGCGCAGCTCCGACTCGCCCCAAGTGTCATATTTACCTCTTAGGAACGCCGAGTCAATAGTCGCGCCTTCCACAGATTCAGTTGATCGTTCAGGGAAATGATGAGCAAGGGATCCGAGAGCTTCTTGCTTAGTCAAATCACCTCGTACGCCTAGGAAGAAAGGAACGCTGAATCGCTCACTCGGACCTCCAAGCACACGATGCGTCGTGGCTTTGCATGTTCCATGTGTGATCACCTCGAATGCTTGCCCGATGTTGACCACGAATGATCCTGGGATGTTGGAGACGTCAATCCATTTCCCGTTCTTGTTGAGTACTTGCAAGCCTTTGACTTCTGGCGAAGACGCTTGTAACAAGAATGTCCACCAGCCTGAAGAATCCTTGTGAGGGCCCACACCTTGAGATATGCCTTCTCCCTTTGCCGCCGGATAATGAACGATTTTCAGCCTGTTTCGGTGGCT
>Ga0210040_10001675_pt1 | contig 32916 bp, 20 predicted proteins | sample CryGeyCG12114_NA_FD_185462 | JGI IMG/M metagenome (GOLD analysis project Ga0210040, IMG submission 185462) | Groundwater microbial communities from aquifer - Crystal Geyser CG19_WC_8/21/14_NA (SPAdes) (version 2) | ecosystem: Environmental > Aquatic > Deep subsurface > Groundwater | place: USA...
TTTCTCTTTTTTCCTTACTATATACAGTGTAAAGTTGATGTTTAAAAGTTGCCACTTTGTAGTTAGTCTGCTTGCGATGAAGTTTCTTTTGAATTTTGCGGCAATCATTGTTGAAGATATCACATAACAAAGTACATATACTGTAGTAGTTAGTGAGTGAGGGAGTGTGAGAGCGTATATGTACACAATGTGTGTGCTCACCTCAGTCAGTGCTGGTTTGGGTCCGTATATGCGTCTCAAGGAAAGGAGCACATAATGACTTGAATGGAGAGCTGAAGGAAAAAAGTTAATCAAACTTTCTCATGAGCCTTTTTCCTTTTGCTCCGCACACTTTAATTCACAGTGTGTTGTTGTATATGCATGCATGGAATGAGGTCGGAGGCTGGGAAGCATCATTTTCTATGCAAAACTCATTAACTGTTTCCTTCTCATTTTCGAGAACTATCTCCATGGCTGATATAAGTGCTCACATTATCATGAATGAGATGAAAATGTTTTCCCTCACACTCCCCTATCGCACACTTACTTACTTACTTACTTGCTTACTTTTTTTCCATCCAACTTCATCTCATTTTCCACATGTTTATATATTATTTTTGTCTCCTTCCTTCTTTCTTGCACATTTTTACGTACCATCATCATGTATGCATGCATGCGTGCTGGATGAAACAAAGGTTGTCTTTTCTAACAGTTTTTTCTTCTTCTTCTTTGTCCGAGTCAAGTTATTCATAGGAAGCCACATAGTTAGTTAGTTAGTTAGTTACACATAATGGTGAGTTGTTGCATACTCAGGGTGTGCAACTTTCCCTAGCTCACTGTACTCCAACTCCATATAGTTTCCATGCTGAACATAAATAGTGTTTGTGTAAAAATTGTTGTGTCAATGAAAAGAGCCATGTTCTCATCAGGTTCCATCTGAATACCACACACACATACACAATTGTGTACACAAGGACTTCAAGTAGAAAAGTGTGCGCAGTGCAAACATAGACGCAGCACACATGAATGTAAATACTGACACGAGTTAGGCTCTAACTTGTGCAAACTAAAAAACTCTGGCCTCATCCACTAGCCCATGCATTAATATCCTCAGTCCATCAGTTTTGGCCCATGGTTACCATGCATTAGATGTACCCATATACTCGGTTATGTTTATGTGGACCTGCCCATTCCTAATTGCCTTTTACAATGATTGTCAACTGAACTGACTGACTGAGAAAGGGAAACAATTGGACCCATTTTGTATTCATTGGATAATGTTTGCACAAAGAGCACACAAGTACTAAATGTGATTGAAAAATGGACTTTTCTTATCAAATCTCACATGGAGAGGTAGCAATTTGTGTAAAAGGAGTTGAATGTCCGCATTCTGCCAGCCAACAATGTCTTTCCATAGATAAGGTCAGTAAATTCGTAATAGTTGGGAAGTAGTACAAGCCTTGTGCAATTCCACATGCATGGGACTGAACTGAATTATTGGTTCATGTGTGTTTGTGTGTAGTTCTTGGCCTGTGTACGCAGTCAGAATGATTTTTTATTAATGCACACTTATTAGAGAAGGTGGGACCAGGGGAAATGTGATTATCTGTTTTTCCTTCCTCCTCAGGTGAGTTCAAAAACAGTTGACTCGGTCTCCTGGTTTTCTAACTTACTCACTTACTTACTTACTTGCTTACTTGTATAGTTACTAGTTCGTTAGTTAGAAACAATATTTATGGCCACATGGTTAGATAGCCACAGTCATTATTGACTCCTTTGGTTTGGTCGGTCCCACAGGTCGGCTTCTGCACAACTCCATGATTCAGTCGTCGTTGTTCACTGCATGTAGGCATTTCACCTTGCTCCTTTCCTGTGGTCCCAAGTATTTGGGCTGATCCGGTCACTCCAGGCTCCATTCCCATCTGCATGTGTGTCCAGGGGAACTGGAAAATGGAAAATTTGCAAAAATAAATCACGAAAGGGGAAACCGATGTTAGTTCCCACATTGAGTGACTAGACTCATTTCTTTTACCTGGGCTCGGGAACATGCATTGGCCTGGGACATGAACTTGTGGCAAGCTGACTTATGGACTTTTGACTACAGCCCACATTATACTCTACTGCTAGAGTGTTTGCATTGAGTATATTTCTATGGCAAGTCTACTAACTAACACTATAGGGCTTCTACTATAGTCCATTTGCCACTGGTTTTTGCTGCAGTTTCAGCTCTCAGTCAGTCAGTTGGCTAGCTAGTTAGTTAGTTAGTTCCCTCTCGGTACATGGGAGGAATGAGGAAGTGGCAGTGACTTGCTTTTTTCTCCACGCAAAATGTACACGCAAGGCACCAATGATGTTCAGCCCGTGCACACTGTACACATTGAACAAGCCGTCATATAAAATGCATGCCACACATGCTTCCAAAGGGAAACTGGACTGTATGGAAGTAATGCATGGAAGGCAGGGTGACAGGAATGGAGAGACCTGGACTCGAAAAAATGCACATTACAGTCACAGTGAGTGAATGTCTGACTGACTATTGGCGTTGCATTCAAAATTCTAATTTTTAGTGTGCACACAGAACTATAACTGGGAGTGCAGTTTCGGCAAACTTTCAAATGCTGGATCCACAAGACAGTAGTGGCTGGTAGTAAAACGTGGTGTATAAATAATTTTACAACAGTTCATGTGCTGGACTATAACATTTTATGTTTATTTTTATAGTGGATACTTGTATTTCATTTAAAAGGCGAGTTCCCCTGTAGATAATTAATTGAAAAGGATGCTTTCATCCAAATGGTGGCAAATAAATGACCATTTATGGACAACCATTTTCTGTTATGGCTCCCTATATTGACTCTATGAATCAAATGTAAAAAGATTGCCAATTTTCTCTTCCATCCCATAATGTACACATTGTGTATCTCTCTCTGATCATATTGCTTTCCTTTTTTTAAAACGAATGTACATATGTACTACTAACCATCATATCTTTTCCTATTACCTGGTGGTCCGTCCTAATATGATATGTTTGAGTTTGGGGAGCGTAAATATGTTTCATCTCCACTTAATATGGATTTAATTTGTCATCGTGCACAGAGAAATGGTCTGGCAACGTGCTTAGTGGGACATTATTTTTATTATGTTGATGATGATGATGATGATTCGGTAAATTTGTATGGAAGGAAATGAGAGTACAAGAGAGAGAGAGAGAGAGAGAGAGAGAATATGAGAATGGGAAAATGTGAGAGCAAGGGAGCGAGGGAAAAGAATGTAAAAAGCATGGATACATGGACAGAATGTTATATGTGGAGCTAAAGGAAGGGGAACTATGGGATATAAAAAAAGAGTGCGTTAGAGCCACAAGAACCCCACACAGAAAATCGATCGGAGCCGCTCACCAGATTCAACTTTATGAAAGAACGGGAAACCCATAAAACTCTATATATAAGGAATAGCAAGTAGTAGTGATGGTGCTCACATGGTTCCTAACTAAAGTGATTCCAGTGTAATGCGACTCCCTATATAAGGGGACGGTGAACATGTTGTACTAGTAGGGACCATGATGATGGATACGCACGTACAAATTTCATAGACCACTCTCTCGCTCTCTCTACTTCTCACCAGTCTCTGTATACACAAAAGGAGCTGAAATTCAAGAGCTCTGTACTTAAATATCCATGTGCACCAAAAATCATACTTTCTTTCATCTGACACTCTTAAATGCATCCTTGCCAAATGTTTGCCCTCCACTTTTCACATCCATGTGACAAGGAAATGTCCAATTCGGCCCATTATTTGTACCAGCCACCGTTTAAAGTTAGCTATACACTAGAGTCTGCCGGCTTCTGGACTAGTCAACGTCAAGTACTGGGTACTGTTCCAACCATAGTACAGGTGGATCCCCAATTATTCATGTTTTCCCTTTATTTAGGTGGACCATTCTGCATAGTATGGGAACAGAGAACATGTGCACTAATAAATATTTGCTACTGCCACTCACTCAGTCAGTCACTGAATGTATATACATAGGTATGTGGAAATGAATGTTGGCACACAAAATGTGGTTATTAAAAGCGTTTACTTCTGTGTGCAACACGAAGGGAAGTATTTTTGCCCAAATGGTTTGTGCTCATGTCTGCACATCATATATATTGCGGGAGCCCACAAGTTTAATTACATGTTTTACCTACAATCTGCAATTTCATCAAGGCTTGCTCCTGTCAAAGATTTCACCAACAGTTTTAACACACATGCAAAACTTTCTCTCTATACTCACTTACTTACTGGATGGTTGTGGAGTCTATTATGTATGTGGCTATCTTCCATATGCTATGCTCTTTCTAGAGCACTCATATCTGCCAATGTTGAAAACTTATAGACTCGAACCAAACTCATCGTTAACAACTATGGGGAGGGAGTTGCCACTTGTTCTGTATTCATTACTGATATTAAATCTGGGAACGTGCTGCATATTTATTTTTTCCCTCCGAGTTGAAACCATATTAGTTGGAGCTGGAAATATTAATTAGTGATTCAAGTATACAAACTGATGAAGTACGTCTGTTTGTGCACCAAGTTTGCACTTTGAAAGTTTGGCAAATTTACCGCACACAGTAATGGGTAACTCATGATTTATTAATTTGAGCCATGCTAAGTGAGTTTGAGTTGACTACATAGGAGCGTCATTCACTACGGTCACGTTAACGTTACGTACTTATGTACTTATACTTACTTACACACTGCTGCTGCTGCTGCATCCACCCAAAGGAACTTTTATTTTTCCACTCATAATCCTACCTATTGTGTTATACTTTGTTGGCAACACATTTCTCTTTGGTATTCTCCATGCATTTATCTCTGTTCGCACAGAGATACTCATTTCATTATTTACTAAAAGTTTAGCCAGACTTGCAACTCAAATCCATGGTAATTGAGTTATTTACGATATGAGTGAATTCAGTGAGTGATCATTTTCTCCGTTTGGTCCACCAATTTGGTTTATAGTTAGTCTTCTATCCACCAGAAGAAATTCCTTCACCGTTGTTTCCTTTGCCCAATAAACAATGATGGTGTGTACTTGTCGTCCAATTGCGATGTTCGTGAATGACAGTCCATATAGAGCCTGTTGAGTTGAAATTAATTTCTTCCTATTGTCAATTCGTTTCGGACTGACCGAGCTGAGCTGATGCCTAGCCAAATAACTGCAGTTAATGGAACAGACGGGAGGATGAAGGTAAGTGAACGTAAAATGTTGATGAAAGGTAGCGTGCACTGCAGGTTCATATACCACCAACTGGATGGATGGCCATGTGTGGAAAAAAAACATTATTTCACCTTTTTGGTTGTGAAATATGGGTGCGATGATAGAGGAGGAGAGAGATAGTCTGTTCCACTCTGGTACATATCGTTTCCAACGCTGTATTTAAAATATGATGGAAGAAAAGGCTCCTAAATCAAATGGACAAGTATTACTATCCTCTTTTTTTCCACCATGTGGCATGAGAGTGCCGTTTATCATTTATTAATTCCATAGAAGATGACTTCTGCCTTTGTACAGATAAATGTTCATCCATCAAGATAAAAGTTTATTCCCCAAATTCATATACTTTAGTTAGTTTTCGTACAACAAAAAAGTCATCCGTTCGTTCGGGTGGTGCATAAATTTCCCCAAAAACAATTTGGATAAACATAGACGAATGCGATTTTGAAAGGAAATTCCTTTCCTGTGGAATCCATACGGACCATCTATCATAAATACACTGCTCTTTTCTAACAACATGCGCAAGGTTCCCAAATAATCTAAAAGTTTGCACTCTCCCCACTCATACGTACGTTGTGTATCAGCAGAAGGAAAGAAATACGGGACTAGGAATCGTCACTTGTCATTTCTCAAACTGTGTGGAACGAACAGTTGTAATAGTTTTAGATGCACACCCAAGGTGAGTGCCCATCATTATGAGAAAAAGGAAACAAGTAATTTTTATTATGATTATCATTATTATTATTATTATTATTATTATTGCTGGTATTCTCCATGTCCCACTGAGAACTGTATCCAACTGGCTACTAATCAAAATGATAACTTGCTTTGGCTCATCTAAAAGCTTGAGTTCATTTCTTTTGGAATGGCTCATTCGTACACACCTTCAAATGAGCCACAACAGGGTACATCATTATCATCATCCTGATTTCAAAAGACCATAGTCTACTCCACATCTGTACACTGTGTTTATGTGCAGTCAGTAGTGTGCGTAAAGCAACAAACTTTAGTACCAACTAACTAACTAACTAATCCCTTTTGTGTGCATACCAGCCCATAGTGTGTATACATACATTGTAGATAACATGCAACAGCAAAAAGTCACAATTGGAGTGAGTTCCCTAAAACTTCTTATACTTATATTCCTTAGGGATTTTAATGCACACCGGACTACATGCTATGCTCATCTTTTTGTCGGTCTTCGTATGTAATGAATCCCTAATTTGCTCCATTGACGAAACGCCGTGTCCATATGATAGTATAGTGTACCTGTAGTATACATATAATAGGGTTTATAGTGACTTGAGAAAACATTGTTGGATACATTGTATAGATTGTTGCCCATAGGTGAAAAGGAACTACATGGTCTTTATATTGTTTCAACAAAGGGACGGCTATTAACGAGATAAGAAATTATTTTAATTGTTTTGGGATCTTCCTGTGGCTTCTCATCACGCTTTCAATTTATTCTTATGGTTAGTTGGTTAGTTAGTTAGTGGCTCTCACCTGTTTCCAGTCCGTGTTCATTTTTCCACACGAGCCTTGGAGGTTGAACCGAATCAAATCGATTTGAACGTCAAGTGTGCTATAGATGTTTTCCCCTCGTCGTAATCTTTTGTTCTTGGGGACTTTGGAAATTTGTCGTATGTGATGTCATGGAAGGAAAGACGCACACACATATAGACACGCATTCTGGGAAACAAGCTTGACCACTTTATTTTTATGAGTGTATTATTGTGAGAGGTGGCCTTTCTCGTCCAGTGACTGACAGAGCATCATGTACTTGATAAGAAATGATGTGACCGGAACAAGCTCTGATGCCCTTGGCTATAGCTCCATACCATATTACGTGGATAAATGAGATTGGGAAGATGTTATTATAGGGCCTGTGATGGATATTTCCAGGCTACAACCATTGCCAAGTCCAATGAAATAGTCACTTACTCTGTATCTATCTACCATCATTATGCAAATCATTTTTTCCCTACATGTATGTGCATGTGCTCACTCCCGTATGCATTCTTGTTGTGCTCAACTCGACTCGTGCATATAGAGACAATAAAGCTTTTGTAAGCGATACTTTTTGGGTGTAAAAATCTGCACGAGGATTACTTTCATATGGTAATACCATGTAAGAGCCAATTCGAGCATAGAAATTTAGGCAGATAGAAAAAAAGGGAGACAGGGCCTATAGCATAGAAATTAGAATATGAGTGAACTTGTTTTTTTCCTCAACAAGGGCTTAGACTGAGAACTGGAAACTTTTTTCTCTCTCAGACATGGTTTGGCTGCAGCGTTAAGATCTAGATGTACAAAGCAATTTGTCACTTTAGTTTATCTCTCATGAATGCCCATTGTTTCAAAGAGAAGGGGGATTTTTTTTCTCTTTTTAGATACAACTTGCAACTATAGATATTTCTCAAGTCACTAACTTACTCACTTACTTACTTTGACTCATTCACTCACATTCGGTCCAGTCCGTGCACATGAAAAGGACTGTTTCCAACTAGTTTCCTAGATACGTTCGTGCAAGTGGATGGAATCCGAGAAAAGACTAAATCTCTCTCTCTTTTTTTCCTGAACACTTGTTCTCTCATCGTTCCTTCCCTGCACTCATCTAAATCAGTCAACCCCAGTGACACACATGTCGTGAATACAGGATTTATTTGCCACAAGGCTTCATATACTCGTTGCTCGTATTCGTACATGCAAATAAAAAATGGAGCTTCCTCGCTCCCTATTCCTCCTAAACATAAGCACACTAAAGACAAACAAATCTTGGTCTGTCATCTCGCTCACTCACTTCTGTTTGATGATAAAAAGTGTCACTGACTACACATTATGCAATTTTTCACTCACAAGGGCTCAACTGGATCGCTCATATACCTGAACTCAGTGACTGCTCCTGCTGATAAGGCCCAGATCGGCAAGGGGAAAATATGTTGCATTTGTTTCCCATTATTACACAACAGCCAAAGACTCACTCACAGTCAGTCAGTCAGTTAGCCTGTTGTCCCTTCCTGTGCTCTAAAATGTCATTTTCTATACCTCACGTCCCCATGCACATGCATGTGTGAGCCATGGAATGTGTAGTCACAGTCACAGGGTCATTGGCTAAACATTTTTGAGGTGCAGCACCGTTCAATTGCCTCCAGTTAGTTAGTTATACTTATACTTGGGTATGTTTTCCTAATAGTTGTAGTTAGTTGGTTTGTTTTTTGAAGGGCGAGGCATGGAGCCGTATTGGAACATTTCCCCCAGCACAGTGCAATGCATATTCTATGAGAGATGACGCCCAGGTGGTCTTTCTTTCAAGTGTCCATGTCAGGCCCATTTGGGGGCAAATGACTTTGACTCTTGTACTCTGAGTCTGACAAAAACAAAGACTGCGTCACATTTGCATTATAATTCCGCACTCACTCTTTCACTGGGCATTAGTACTGAGATGTGCACTCTGTTGGTTCAGCCAGCCAGTCAGCCAGCCAGTTTAGTCTCCCCGGGCTAACTAATTACATACAAGTAATAGCTAGCTAGTTAGCTAGCAAGACATGGGAACAAGAGTAAACTTTTAGTATAGTGGATGTGCATTATTAGTAGTCCGTATTTAGCTAGCTTATAGTTAGAGTGCACTTGCTTCCTCTGTTGTCCCGGACAACGCACTTAATTGTATGTCAAATTTTGCATAATGCTTCCTCCCTGAGCTGACAGCCCTATACTGGAATGAACTAAAGAGGATTAGTAGGAATAGGATGATGAAACGAGTCTGGTTAATGTGAGTGGACCGTAAAAGTTGTAATTCCTAGGTGAGCCTCTGTTCCTTGTCTCTTTTTTGGGACTTGGGATGATGAGCCATTTGGCTTTGACTTGTTACGTATTTAAAAGATGACTGTCTCATGCTATTATTACCTCATAATTAGTTAGTTAGATAGGACATAATTCAATGTGAAGGCAAACTTTTGTCATAAAGAGCTGTTGCCAACCATCAAATGGTTTTGTGAGTATTGACGAGTTGATCAAAGTTGCCACCTTGGATACCAAAAGTCTATGATTTACGGCCACGAAATGCCACAACTGTGGTGGTACAAGCCACTTGCTGGAGTAATCGTCCATGTTGTATGGAAGACAGAGCCGTCTAATTAATTTATTCTAAACTGAATGCACCGAATCTCATGACAGTTTAACCTTTTGCATTATTATTATTTTAATTATTATTGGCAGCATATGAGAAGGGAGTTGCTTAGTCTGTTCACTTATAGCTTGTGAGCATCCCATCTGCTCTCCATGATTTATTATTGACTGCGGCAGTCAGTTCAAATGACCACGACAAAATCAACATAAGGCAATTTAAATCGTCCCTGTATATTTTAGTATGGTGATGAGATTTGTGGTTCCTTCATTCCACTGTCCCTCCAAGTGGTTTCATTTTTTTCACTTTGGAATCCTATCGGATAAAATTGTTCACGCAGCATCTGCTCTACCTTATGTGTATAATCTGTGAACTCACCTTTACAGTGCATGCTATACATATATTGTATATTGGTTCGTTCGTGGGTGGCCTCCCTGCACTACTTACTAGTTTAGTTAGTAGTTACCTCTGGATAGCTATAGATTCACAGCTACTAACTAACTTTTATTTATTAGTCTGTGTAGTGTTCAGTTGATCATGTGATGAGATTCCAACTATCCAACTGGATTTCCATCCATGATCAACTTGCTTCCTTCTCCTTATGCATATCTGAAGAGCCACTTGACCGCCTCATTTCACAGCAGAGGCAATCCTTCCAATATATGTAACAACTAACTAACTACAGCAGTTCGCATTTGATAGCAGTTGTTCAATTCATTTCCCTTCTTTTAATCTGTCTTTTAAAGACACAATATAATGTATATGGTTGGGAAGGAGTACATTAGGATTAGTCGGGGCTCTTAAACTGCTCCAACACTTGTTTCATCTCACCTGGGAAACCATGAACCCAGCGGATTTGATAGACCAGGATTAATTGTCATTTACAATTTTTATTCGTTTCACTGGCCAAATAGCCGAGTTCCGGTAGTTTTAATGAGACCAGTTCTTTTGTACCGAGCAACGTGTGAGAGGAAACTGAATGCATTGAGAGTGAAGCTAGAGCTTGTATATATTCATTATGTTAGTTGGTTACAGTGGGAGTCTAAAGGGACACTGGGTCTTGTATAATTTGCATGAGTGAGTGACAGGACCAAGTAATTCATAAGAGTTTTTCGGATAAACTGGTTGATGGGAGCAAGTTTTTGAAATTAAAAATACATCTTGTGTGTGTGTGTGTGTGTGTGTGTGTGCCTTATTGTTAGCCGAGTGAGTTCAAAGAATGGGATGAGAAAAAAAGGAAGAAAGAAGAAGTTTCCAATAATCCATTCCTCATGGTTGGTCCGCAACAAACAAAGTATCAAGGTTATTAAAGGAGCAACTCATGAATAAAACATGGAGACACAAAGTTAACTTGTCTCATTTGTATGCAAGGGGAGCTGTGTCATTAGCTTCACCAAGTTTCCTTTTTTTTTCATCATCATCATGTCTCCTGCCTGACTGTGACTATGGTATAGTGCGCTCATCTTGCTCCCATTCTGGTGCATGTGTGTGGATGGGAGCAAAACTATCCTCATGTGCAGTGCAGTGTTCGGATGAGTGATATCATGTGTGTACATGCTGTACGGATCCGACAAATGGGTCTTATCCCCATGTAGCTCCCATTTTCGGCAACAAATTTCACATTTATTTTTGGAATGTGGCTCATAAATCCAGAATACTGATTTAATCTACCATGGTTGCTCCCGTATAGCATATACTATCCCATGTACTGTGTATGCAAATTTTGTTGTATGCTGCTGATCTTGTGATTAAATGGGGATCTCTTATTCAATTTTTCATATTCAGTTTGTGGATGATAAAAAGTCCCCAGTATGTTTTTAATACTTGGATCATGGCTACACGCGTAGTGGTGAGAAACAATAGAGGCGGGTCTTATGCATTCTCTGTGGATCCGGAATTTGTGAATTACGTATTGTGATTTTGAGCAATTTTTCCCCATTTGTATATGTAATGTATATAAGTAACATAAGGTTAGTTGGGGAGTTGGAGGGATTTTAGGAAACAAAAGAGTGGTAGTGGAAAGTAACTACACTTTGTGTGCTATTGCTGGTAATTAAATGACACTGAAAAATGCCTTGTTTTCCGTTCCTTCCCATTGCTATGTGTGTTGCAAAGCGTTTCTGCACGCTTTGGCGCCCCAATCTAATTTAAACGAGTTGAGTAGCCACTTTTTGGTCGTGCCTTCATGCTCTGACTGAAAGAATGTCCCATTTTTGCTGATGAGCTTCTCTTGTGCCCCAATATGTTAATGTGAGTTTGATTGTGTGTTTGTTGAGTGCTGTTCCATTGCACCACGACCATGTTAATGATGGCAAAAACAGATATACACTTGCAGATTACGCATTACATGTAGGGAGTACCAAGAGCACAGTCAGAGCTCCAAAAGTTTCCAACTTTTCTCCCAAATTAAAAGTCAACGAGTTTGTAAATAAGTTACACTTGGGCACGCATGCCGTTAACTTTTCTCCAGTTCCGCTAAATAATAATTCTCTTGTTCATATTTTCATCTTGGAGTCCCAGTCATCAGAAAAAAGGTCATTTCATCCAATTTATTACTTGTCGTAGAAAGAAAATATTCTCGTTTGCTTAGGCACTTGCCATTAAACGCTGTTTCCGAAATTTACACAATTTATTCATCCAACAAAATTGTTCGTCCGCCAAAGGGTTATGCTCAAGTGCTTAACCACTCATTAATGGCTTCTATATGTAATTATGCACTTGCTTTTTCCAGCCTCCTCCGCAATAATGCACACATAGTTTCCTTCAACGCTCACTAACGAACTAAATGCCGTTTCCGTAATTCCTCGCCGCTGCTGCTCAAGTCAGTCTACTGCTCTAAGTAGCTACACATAGTTTTACACTGTCACAAATGACAACGGCCTATATACATAACATACTGGCTTCTTCCTTTTTTTTGGCTTTTATAAATCTTTCACTTTTAACAATCTGGTTTGCCAAAAGATCCGACTCATATCATTTTTGGCAGATAAAGGAAGGCAACCGACTAACATATATACAGCACTATATTAAGTAACCCTCCACTAAACAACCCAAGATTGATAGCCTTACTATTACTGTTGCTGTAACATGCATTGTTTTGATTCTTTTTATAGAATAATGGGTCCAGCCAGGAGCTGTATAAATAGCATTTACTTTATTTGCACGCTTTTGTGGACTGCATTTCCATATGATAATAAATAATAATAAGTAATGCGTTTTATTCATGTGACTCCTATACTAACGTTGCACGTTGATTTCAATTCAGGGTCACTACTAAATCTACAGACTTATTCAACAAAAGTATAATGATGGGATCTTAAAAATATGCTAACTATACAGTTTACTTCTTCTTATAACTAAAAGTACTGTCTCTCAGTTTACTATCAAACTTGTTAAAGTTTTCCACAGTCTGAATGTGATGATTGAGATGGAAGTTTGTTCCATTTTGTTATGACAGCGTAGAGAGGAGACTTCTGTCCAGCAGTTACAGTATAGCAGCCTTTCGAAGATAAGTAGGGAGAATAAAGTATAGATTCGAGTTCAAAATGACCGCGTTATGCACAAATTTTAGTAAGTATAAAGTATTTCGTGTTTGCAAATGCACCCATCCGGCATCCAATCTATAGTCTAAATATAAAGAATGAAAAGGGAATTCCTTAATTTCCATGGCTAATGGAAATGGAGCAGATTAATTGCAATCCCGCTCGCCCCAATAATGCAATGCACGGGAAAAATGAGGCTGCTATAGAATGCAATGTTTCAGTTAAGTACGTAATGACACAAAGGGTGAATTCCGTACAACAGTTCCAGTGCTAATGCTCCAAAGTTTTCATTAACATTCCTTTGGCAGGGCGACAACCGTTTGTGAAATAATACACAATATATGCATACACTCTGACTATTAACACAGCAGTTGGAGCAGAACGCGAGAGCAATTACACAAATATTTGAGAGTCTTAAAAATAAACAGTGCAGTCGGGGTCCATTATTATTATTATGCTTTTCGGGTACAACTTTGCAACAATAATAATGATAGGGATATGTCATAACAAAGTACATGTTACATACAACTAGCATGGTATAGCCAAGTAACTAACTAGCTGGTTAAAAATGTTGTAGGTGGCAGCCAGTCGTCAGTACATTTAAAAGAGATTACCCCATTCAATAATAGAGCATTATAATAATACACTCTGGTTGTTCCCTGCCTGGCCTGACTACATATGATGGATGATATGATACGACTCTGGGAGATTTATTTTCGTCAGCAGCAGCATCTGTACCACCAGTCAAATGAAAATGTTGAGCCAGTGAGTGAGAAGAAGAAAAAAAAATGTGGAGGAGAGACCATAAAGGATTAAAATGTAGTGGTAAACATTAAAACATGAAGGGAACTTGGTGGATTCAGTGGCAGCTGCATCCTTCCAACAACTAACTAATATAACTCTCCTCACCAGATCACATGGCTTCTTAAAGGCTGCACAAAATTCAACCACTATACTCCTCAACCATATATCGTTCAATATTTGCTTTGCTCCCGTCTTCAAAAACGCGTTAAAAATCATCTTCCGAACTCATTTAAGATCTCGTCGTCTAGTTCAATGTTCATTTCTCGCTAGACACTATATACAGTATGTTTTGCGACTTGCTGGTTTCACCTGAGAATTTCACCAGGCAATTACATAATCTAAATATTCCCTAAGAATCTATGGATGTATAAATGTGTGTTCTCGCAACATGGGTCTATACAGTGGAATGTTGTATATTGATAGTAATGTGAGGACTGCACAAAATGAGTGAGTCAGTCATCAATGATGATGTGATGATGAAATTTGTCCGTGGCATAAGAAAGAGCGTGTAACTCTTTTTTTTTTGTTCCTCAACGGAAACCATATGGCCTCATACATTGATAGTGAGTGAGTGAAAGGAGTGCTCCAAATGTGTGCACACAGATGAATAAGTGGATTGAAAAACTGTCTTGAAGAAAAGGTCATGTCCCCCAGTCCATAATGCATAATGGTATTTATTTGAGCGCTAATGTGTTTGAGAAAGAAAAATAATGTGAGCGGTGAGTGAGACGGGCAAATGAAAATGGAGACCAAGTCGGCCAGATTTGGGATCCAAAAAGTGGAACTTGTGTATGGTAGACTAGAAATGTAAACTTGTTTGACACATCTTTGACTATGAGTGAGTGTTCTGTTCCATGCAATCTTATCACATGTGATTTTTATCACATAAGCTGGAGCAGGATTGCATTTGTATCCATAAGTAAGTTTGTAACAGAGCTCATCATGATTACAGTTAGTTATGAGATGCATACTGCAGTTAGTTAGTTAGTTAGTTAGTTAGTAAATGTTGCTCATCAATCCACCAAAGGCGGCTTGCGCACACCATAAAAGTCACTAGAGCCCACCATTTTAATTCAAATGTTTACACTTTCGGAAACGTAAAAACGTTTGGCTACTCCATTTTTGGTGTTGCTAACTAATTGACTAACTTTTCCCACACTAACTATATATAGAAGCTCGGCACCTTGCGTGCTACCGTTATAGACTTTCCTAAAGCTTCCCACTGCATAATGCACTCCGTGTGTATGAACAGTCTTCATCATGATAATATTTACATGGTGTCAAAACCATCCATTGGCGCTGGTTAACTTGAAAGCAATTTGGTTTACATCTTTTGGGTCCCTGCCATGGTCTATAGTATGGGCTACATGTTATACAGTGGTACTGGGATGGAAATCAATTATCCTTAAGTGCTCCCTTTGAGAGATGATCAAGCACTAGGAGTGCATATAATATATAGACAAACTGTGTGCATAAGTAAATTATTAGAGCTCAAACCCGAGTCAGGTTTCACGTGTAGTTCATCATCGTCCCAAGGTCTCTATGGTAGCCTCCTGTAGTAAGTGTTCTCCACGTATCTATACTAGACAGTCATATTTCCATCTATATATAGTTCTACTTCTATAGTTCCTTGGATCTGGATGGCTTCAAGTACCTCTATGCATAGTGGTTGGTTGGAGAAAACTGTGAAAAAAGACTCTTTTATTCCCAGTAGTTGCCGTTTACAAGCCAACCAAAGATATGGAGGAATCATTGTAGAATATTTGAGTAATCCTTCTTGAGCCACGTAATTTGATCCAGGATTGGCAATCATTGGATGTGGAGACAATTGATCCAGCTAGCTCCTTTTATTATTTGGCCCATAAAATAATGGAGTCTCCAGGGCTTGGTTCTGATGAAAACCAACAATTTATTCACTATCATGTTCCCAGAGTGGGTAAATGCCATTTTTTTACTACATCCCTAGTTCTGTTTGGCTGCGGTGATGATAGGAACACCAGGTGAAGGCTTTTATTAACCAAGCCCAATAACTTTATATGCCTGACATGCCACAGCATATGTAATAGCGTGTGTGTGAGGAAAAAATCTTGCTCAGTTATTATTACGGGAGAAAAATGCATGCTATTTCCACTGGGATAAGTGGTTCTACATACTATATAGTAGTTGGTTAAGAAAACGAAAATTGAGTTGCCCACAAAAAAAAAAAAGAACATTGTTCATTCATTTCATTGCCCACCTTCCACTCTTTTCTCACTCTCAGTCAGTGAGTCCATTAAGGATTTGAGTGGAACACTGCAATTTGAGGTTGAAACGTTTTTCCCTTCCCTATGTTTGCGTTCTGAGTAACGACGTATGGATCATAAATTTTGAAATACAATCCTTGTTAGAATCTGTTGGATTGTTTTAGAAAGCACACTTTTTTACACACTAATTTTTACGAAATGTCCTTCTGGTGGACCACACCACGAAAATGTTATCTCCTAGAGTCCAGCTGAGGACAAGTTGTTGTTAGTAATTGTCAAGTGTGGCCCACCTTTTCGTGTGGTTAGTATCAGTATATATAACTCAGTCAGTCTTTTGGGTAGCTATAGTACAAGGTTGGTTAGTAGTCCTAGTGGTGAACTAAATAAATGAGAGGTTATTTAGACTCGAGAATTATAGACCAGATCGTTTGCACAGATAAAATAAAAGAGTCATAAAAGGTTTACTTTTTTGCTTTGGCAATCAGAAAGCACTTAAAGAAAACTGAAGGGGGCTCCCAGAACTTGGAGGATGAAAAAGAGAGTCATAAAGTCAACAGTGGTTGGTTCCAGCCATGGAAAACTAGTTCAGTTTTTAGTTAGTATAATGCCAATGCGCATAACATTCGTTGGATTCAAATGGTGGCATTTTTTGTGGAACCACATTATTTGCTTACTCACACTTTGGGTCATGTTACAAAGAAAACTAACAGGGAAAGTATGTGCTATATGTGACATCCTTTGCATTCGTAGCCCAAATTTTCACGTTGTTAGCAAAAATTGAACCAATTTTACGAAACTCTTTTTGCATGGTACGCACGTTTTGGCTGCTCCATCAAAAGAGACAGGTCTTGAGAACCGTTTTAGGAGTTTCCTTCAGGTCCGTGCTCAAAAAAGATGCTATTATTTTGCCACTCGCTCAATTAAACCTACCAATACTGGCTTGCTCCCTGCTGGTGTATACTTTTTCAAATCAAAGGATTTAGCTTCCCATCAGTTTCCTGCGTGAGTGCGCTCTGTTGGATTTTTAGCATTCCAGTACTACTTACCACTGCAAACATAAATCCCTGTTGTAAAACAGTACATACAGATTCTAGGCAATTTTGTAAACGACAAAAGGAAAAGAGTAAGTTTCACGCTCAAAAACCTACTTTTAGGGCTCAAAAATAAATGAGTGGGTCCAACACAAAAACAAAGTGCACATATGTAATGTACTTGTAGTGTTTATAAAGTTATTTCTGTATATAGTCCACTCAAGGGCTAAAAGTTGGCATAAAAACTTGTACAAACACCAACTTAACCGTTTTCCAGTTGTGAACAACGAGGGAGGACTAACAATTCCGTCCAGACTTTGTAGCCGGAATTTGGGTAATTCTCCCTGTGGGGCTTAATGACCACCAAAGCTTGAGTTTAAGGCCAGTCTGTTTCTTAAATCTCCTCTATTAGTCAGCTTAGTTGAGATGTTGAGCCTGGAACTCAACTCATATGCATAACTTATGCGGAATAATTTGGGACACGAACAATGGTGAAGGAATGTGCCAGTATTGATTGAAATAGTAAGTAACGTAATCTGAGATTTGGGGCTTTAGCTCACTTTTTGGTGGCTCGACCAAGAAGCCTATGCACTATTTCACGTTTACGGATAGGAAAGTTTCCATGTTCAGAAGTTGAGATGCGTTTCTCACATAATTTATTGGCCTTTAAAGTTTGGCAAAATGTCGTCCTCATTCCCTTGTAGGGCTGCAAAGAGTTGTTCCAAACTCTCGCTCGCGTCAAGTGCTGCTCTGTACACTGTACCCACGAAAGGGCTTTTCCATACCTATTTATTATGACGGACGGACTGACTCACTAACTAACTAACTAACTAACTACACTATGGTCATGCCATAGGGGAAATGGTTAGTCGGAGTGGGGAGAAGAGAAAAAGGCATTAAGCCAAGAAATATTATTTTTATTGAGCCTCCAACAAGGTTTGTATAATTGAGAGACTGTGGCTCCATAAACTCTTTCAATTAGCCACCTTGGTTTAAAAAAAGAGAGAATTCTCTTCCCATTCTCTTTTGTTATTCTCACGTGGAATACATTTTTAATATTCCTTTTTACAAGAGGCCAAATTATATGGCCATTTTACGAGCAATAAGTAAATGGGCTCTTATCCTTCCCAGACTGTCTTCACGCATACCGTAAATTGTGCATTAATTGTGCAAAAAAGGATTTCCAATCAAATCAGGAACACTTGTTTCTAATACGCACTCCCAATATGGTTTCCCTAATCTTTTTTATTGAGTTTTGCTCATATCTGTATAATTGGGAACTGACTACACATGTAACTACCCTGTTGCGAGATGGACTTGTGTGCATTTGAAAGTCAAATTCCCTGACAGTTCAAGTAACTCTGGGTGGGAGAGAAGGACCAGCTAATAGCATTTTATGCCTGTGTTTGTGGGAATTCTCAGCCAGTCTCTCTCTCTCTGTGTAGTGTTTTGAGAGTCATTTCACCCTTATCTGCATGTTTATAGGGTGCGCTTAAATTACTTATTGACTGTGTGGTTTTCACACATGTGCACTTTCTGAACTCTGCAATTCTCATAAAAATGGAATGAAGAGGTTTTCCTTTACACAGAAAATATAAATAATGAGCGAGTGACTTGCTTTTTTACGGCCAATATTTTCCAACTTGAACAACTACGCGTATAATCCTATATAACGTCTATACGACTACAACACATATGGGCTCCAATAACAAAACTCTGGTCACATAAATTGAGCCAGCTGATGTGCCCATTACTTACTTACATATACTAACTAACCAGTCTACGTACTACGTAAGTCAATGCTCACTTGACTATGTACAGAAAAATAAAGTCCATTTGCAGCTCCCTTATGCATTCAGTATACTATGTCTTCCACTCCCGATGATGGAGTTACTCAATAATTTGTTTGTGTAAAAAATTGCTCCTTATTTAAATTGATGCTTACACTGTTTATGGGAGTCATGAATTCTGGATGGAGGAACCAAATAAATTTCAAGTTGGCTAAATGTGGCCTTGATTCAATGTATTTACCAAAGCGAATGTGCAAGGAAGAAGAAAAACATTAGCCCATTCAATATGAACACATTGTGACTGAAATAGTTGGACGCCATCAGAAATGCAAGGCGATTGGCCATGAAATGAACATTTTGTTACTCACATGACTACACAGTAAATATGGGAGGAATTTCGTATAGAAGACTTTTCCCAAGACATTTGGCAAAAGTAATGATGAAAATGTGAGCAAACGGCTCCATCAAGAGATTACAAAGCATGTTACTTGATGGAGACAGAATGAATTGGGTCCAAGTTAATCATACGTTTTGTTTATCAGTGCGCCCTTTTGCACTGTACAAAGCGTTATGAACGGACATTTTGTGTAATCCTTGTTTTTCCATCCCAATTTAAAATGCATGGGTAATGAACTGAGTCGTGAGGTTAACGATTCATTAAGTCTGTAAATTTTATATGTATGCACTTTTTTACTCTTCCAGCATCTATGATTGTGTAAATATCAGCTACACTAACTATGAGTAAGCAACTACATTTTCGGATGTTCATGTAAGCCGTGAAAATATTGGAATCGTATTTTTTGACACCATTTTGGCTCATGTTACAAAGTCTGAATCCAACAAACTCGTTTGGCTGAACAGATTACTATTTCTATGGGCGCACACAAGGATTTGTATAGTTAGAAATAAGATTAATTCCAAATGATTTGGAGGACCACCCTTGTTAATTTCCAGGGACTTTCTATAGATCCATTTGAGTTACTTGTATATACTGTGTCAGTGGAGTCGTAAGCATTTTCAAGACTTGTGCATTATGAGCTGATGATGGCACAATGGAGCATTCATAGTGCAAGTAAAGAGTTCCAAGTCCCTACAGAGACGAACAAAAATGAGCTTTTTTCCATTCCGTACGTTCAGGGAATTCCTCCGGGAGCTACATACATAAATGTGTTGCCCCATCCTCTTTGATTTCCCCTTACTCACACCATCAGTCAGTCTGCTAGTTAGTTAGCTTGTTTTCTAAAAGCTCTTCTTGTGTAGTATACAGCCCAACTAGCTAGCATATTTTCATCTCAACCTTAACATGACAAAAGATTTCAAATCTCAAATGCTACTTCCACCATCAAGCCTTCTACCTAATGTACTATCACACTAACCGCAAGGAGACATGATAAAAATTTGACAATTTATTCATTTCGGCTGTTGCTAACTTATACAGAGGAAGGAAAAACTAGCATCTTAAATAACAACTAACTAACTAGCTAAAATGTGAGTTGTCAACTCAAAAGGTTGTGTCCTATTTTGAACGACTGAACGACATAAAGATCTGACTGTGAGAGTCATAAAGACTTGTCGCTTCATAAATGCTCCCGATGACATAATGCACATGATATTAGTGTGTGCACTCTTTACAAGCTACGTTAATAGTTTGAAAATGTGAGACGAGTTTCTCCTCATTATTTGATACAATCAAATGGCTCGTCATCACATTTTATCTGAGCAGAGTTTAGGGGCTTTTCTAGTAGTGTACATTTGTACAAAAAATCTCTTTTGGGGTTGGCAGTGAACACAACTGTTTAACTGCCTCACCAAGTGTTTAAATGTTAAGTGACAACACTTGACAGTGTTTTCAAATCTTGGCAGTGTGAATGTCTACAAATGACCTTTTATGGAACTGACCTTTTTGTAACTTCTTGAGTCATATCTTAAGAATGCTCAATGACTAAATTATGAAATCGTGTTAGGTACATTTTGTAGTGCTAGTGAGTCTCCACTACTGGCAAATATTGACTCATTCTTTATCTTTGTTTGTTTTTCTTATGAACACTGCAAAACAGGTTCGGTCTTACATTTGTGGCTGCGTAAAGCTCCGTCATAAATCAAACGTTTTGCTTTTTTCATATGTATGTAACATGCATAATAATGTGCTATAAACACCTATCAGATCGTCTTGTTGGGATAGGATCATGTGCTTAGTCTGTTTTTCCCAAATACCATCAGAATAATGAATCATGATTATTTCCACATTCGAGCAAAGTTGAACCCTACCCAAATTTTCAATGCTCAGGGAATGATTAAAACCTGAAATGGCTTCCATTGGATGGAGAAAGTTGATCATCATCAGAGCAATGTTGGTTCCAAAAGTGTCAAGAACAGACCAACTGTTTTCTCCTATCTAGTATATTATACTACTACAAACTTATTCCTTATTGGAACACTAATAATAATGATGCTGTCCAAATGAGGATAACTATACAGGCATAGGACGTACTAGCATGTACTAACTAACTATATAAAGGAGTCCGTGCACTCTGATCATTAGTGTGGCTTTCAGTAATCCGTCTGATTTGCTAAATACTACTATGTGTGCCTGAAGATGGGTATAATGCAGTGTTTCATACACAACCCTCTGTGAGCTATATAGTAACAAACTATCGATGAGATGTGAGTAAACACCAACTCCTCGCATTCATAGTACAATAAGTATGTAAGCAAGTAATAATAGTAATGGAGAAGAATTGTCCTTCTTCTTATTATGGTGGGCTTTCTGGGCTCGTTAATCCCTTCCCCATGATTCATTACATGAATTGTGGGACGTCACAACTCCTACTTATAGTTTCCAGGGCTCTAGTAATTATTTTTCCAGAAATTTCAGTCCCTTTTCTAACTAACTAACTAACTAACTATAGCCAGTCAGTGCATAGTTAGTGTGCTTGTACGCGTGAGGGATATGTGTGGTTCTGGAAACAAGGGACCTGGAACTACTATAGGGGTATCCAGACTGGTCCGTAAATCATCAAGTTGCTTCTTCTGTTAACGAACTAACTAAACTTACTCTATTTATTTCCCCATGTCTATAATACGGACTAAAAGGAGCTCCCTGACTTATCCGCTTATACGTGAACAAGTGGCTCCTTAAATTCCTAGTTTGCAACAATAGTGGCACCCTTAGTTCCCGTATTCACGGATCCTGCCTTCACTCACAATAGATCATCTTGTCTGCGCACACATTAGAATGCACTGAGGGACAATGAGGCTGGCTAATCTCAATATCCCAGATATTGTCCTAGTATGCACTATATGGCAATGACAGCAGTCTGCAGTCAGTCTGTTTGTTGGTAATGAGTCGAGTCAGCGAATGGGCCTGATGAGAAAGGGGACCAAAAGAATCCAATAATGGGATGAATTGACTGCTGCCCATGACTTATGTTAGTCAGTTAGTTAGTTAGTTACTGGCATCCGTGTTGTTACTCCATGTACAGTGTGACCAAATGAAGAGAATGAATCACATTATTTGTTACGCTCAAATTTGCTCTTCATTTTCTAGGCCTAACTGCTCATTCACTCACTCATACATGATTCCCATGCCAATACGATTTCCATGTTGTTAAAGAGGTAAACAAAAAAAGTTCATGTCTCTCAAATACATACAAGGGCTAACTTGTTTATAGTACAGTTTCGTACAGCATATGTGAAGGCCATGTATTGTGCTACCGTAGGGATGAATTATAAATGGCACAGTCATCATTGGATTGGCTTTAGAGATGAGTTAGTTAGTTTTCACTAATTGTGCTTGCGTGTCCAATTGTTGTGTGCGAGTGAGCGAGGAGTGATGTTTGTCTCATACTGCTGCCTTGCATACTATGATGATGATGATGAATGGGAAGAGACGCGTGACCTCAACTCTAACTAACTAACTAACTAACTAACTAACTAACTATAACTAACAAACAAGATGGGTCTGGAAAGTTTTGTTGCTGACTTTGCATCATGGTCCTGCTCACTCACTCTCTCCATTGTCAGTTTTCTTTGGGAACAACTAATTTGCCCTCCAATGTAACTCTCCTTTGTATATGTCTATTTGGTTGGGACAAGGCAATTGGATCTTTGTATCAAACTTTTACAATACAGACGGTTAGTTAGTTGGAAAATAACTTTCTCTGTATGCTGACAAATTGGGAAGGAAATTTATTCTGTGCGGAACCCCTCTGTTCCAGTGATTAAAAGAATGTTGAGCTCAAATGTGTGTTGCTTCTCTAAATAGAATCGCTCTCTTTATTCTCAAGATGTCTGCAGTAGGGAAAAATAAAAGTGTTTAAGACTGCATAGCAAGTTACTACATTACTACATAGTATCATTAGGTGGACAAAGAAATCAATAAGATTTACTCGCTCTGTGTTTGTTTCCATCGTTTACATAGTGAATGGGGAGCAATAAATAAAGCACCTCATAAACAGTGTTCAACAAAAGCCCAGTCCAAATAAGAGTTGCATAGCATGTACATGGCAGGGTGTTTTTAATCGATGGTAAAAATGAGTAAATGTGGTGATAGCAGCCGCCCTGGAGACATGTTACTTCCAACAAACCCACTTGCCCAATGAATGTACCCGGAACACGAAAACCGGTCAATTTTTATTGTTCGTGTACTTTGGACAAGAACAATTGACTTCTTAAATGGAGGAGTGAACACAACACAATGTCTTCCCTCTACTACTATTATGACCAAAAGTTGCAGTTATAGTTTCTTAGTTGCCATCATTTTTTGTGTACATCATGTGAGCTGAGAGCACACGATAATATTTGGGCTCGTCACATTCACAAATAAAGTTAACTTGCTCCCTGCATGCATTCAAGCCGTTTAGAGGCAATAATCTTAACAGAACTTAACTAGCTAATATATTTACCTTTGATTCTTTCCTTTCACTTGTTTCTTTCTCTAATAATATAGCGGGTGGGGATGATTTAAAATATTTGAACGCATTTTCTGCTTTGACCAGTTTTGTTCGTAAATGTGCAGTTTTTTTTATGGATATTGATTTCTATTTAACGGCTGGTGAACTCAGTCCCAGTGTGAATACTAGAGAACGATAAATAAATGAAAAATTCTATCTGGTTTACAAGCTGGAGCCCGTACACACCTACCTTGCATATCTTTTACAGTGATTTACGGTGGCTATAGTTTAGTTAGTATGTGGGCTCACATTACGCCTTCCTTTCACATTGTAATTATAATTAGCACGCAATGGGCCTGTTTAACTTTGTGCGTTCTCTTGAAAGCTGCCCGTATATTTACTTACTATATGGCCCTGCTAACTAACTAACTCACTAACTAAATGTTAAGTCAACATGGTGCATGTAGTATGCATTATTATTACCCAAGGAAAGCCATTCACCAAGTTTAGTTAGTTAGTTACTTTTGTACACTTTTCACTTTGTCTACCTATCGTGGCGTACGCAAGTTCAAACGCCCCCGAGCTGGCAAACTATTTTCAACCAAGGGTCAAAAATCAATGTGGTCACGAGAGTCTTACTTTTTAATGTCCATCATAAATTATGCACTCCATTCTGCTTACCAACTGCATTCTTCATACTCATTAATTAATGACGATAATACCCCAATGACCTTTTCCTCCATGTGTTTGCGTAAAAGTTATACACACTGAACAATACTTACTTTTATGCTATTTAGCATGTAAAATGCTCTGTAGCAATTGCAAGTGTGCATCAAAAGCGCAACAATGGGATGCCTAATCTATAGCAACCAGTGTGAATGGTCTATGTATGCATATAGCGTTACAGCGAATCTGAAGTTGAGGACTACAAACGGAAGGCAAACATTTGATGTATTTTTTGTGTCTGTGGGAGTGTGTACGAAAGAAGGGAAAAATGTAGGGACTAGTGCAAGTGACTGACTGACTGACTTGAGTGAGTGGTGCAAAGGCACACAACTGGATGAAAAAGAGCTGTCACCAAGAGCTACATCCCAATTGTTCATCCTTAAGTTAGTTAGTAAGTTAGTTATTTTCCTTGGTTGGTTAACTTAAACAGTCACTCACTCACGTTGGTGGCAAAAAGGCAGTGTGAAAGCCTGATAATGAGATAGGCTAATGGAGGCAGATAATTTATTGAGAAGAATGTCTCTGTCTCTTTTACATGGTTTCAAAAATGGGGGGAAAGGGAAAAAAATATTCTACCATAAGCAAACAACTCAAGTTTTTTTACTATACCACATACTGGATACATACTAACTAACTAACTATAGATTAGAACACAACTGGGAAAAATATTGCAAGTAGTTAGTTTCCCATTTTTACCCCCATTTTTTGGTCGTGTTTAGCAAAAGAAAATGAATGTAGGGATGTTCGGAAATAGACGTAATGAAGAATAATGAAGTGAAGAAAGTGCATTGGTTGTTCGTTTTTTGTGTCTGTGGGAAAAAAGGGTGTTGAAAGATTCGTGCCCTGTCAATTCTCATCAAATGTGTACCTTGTTATGATTAGAGAAAGGCGCTTTCTTATTTTCTCCTTCATCGCGGGCCAACCATGAAAACAATAATAATGAGCATTCTTATTACATGGCACCTTTTCCCCACCCAACCTTGGGCTCTGGTAGCGCTGCTGCTCCATTCTTGTTACCATTATTATTATTATTATTTGGCTGACTGAGCTCTTGCATAAATCCTGCCAGTAAGTAAGTAAGTAACTTAATTTCCGTAGTTTTTAGGGAAATAACATTTTTCATACATACAGGCCCACTAACTTGGAGGCACTAACTAACTACTAATGTGTAAATGTAAAATGTAACTAATGTGGAGCTTATAATAGTTGAGCCACAGGAGCAGTTGAGTTCTATATGCTGTCCCAGATGTGAAACTTCAATTCCCTTCATAGGGTTTTTTTAATTGATTTTTTCCCTTTCCTTGTATGTGAAAAAAGGGCTTTTGTGCTCAGAAGTGTCCTATTTGCATACTGGGATTAAATAGAGGACTTGCGGTTATAGGAAATGTGGCAATCTCCCTACGCACGTATGGTTCCATTATGTTCTAAAGTCACAGACTAATCCTTTTTGCAATGCCCATATTGTGTATTATATGATGAGTTCTTTGTTCCATTTCCCTTTGATGAGAATGGGAGAAGTTTTTGGGGAAGGAAGCTCTTTTAGGGGGAAAAGTTGCATTACAATTTTCTCATTCTTCGCCTCTTCATTTGTTTTCATTCACTTTTCAAGTGCTTGCTTTTGCCACCACATTATTCTTCCCTTGTCTCCCAGTTTCATCCATCAGTCACTCCAGTCCTTCCTACTCTCTCGCTCTCTCTCTCGTTTATGCATATAACAAATGCTCGTCTCACTCACTCAGTCAGTGTGCAGTAGTATGTACATAGTATATGTAGATGGACGCAAAAAATCCACTTTGTTCCTTTAAATACCCAACTGGATGCTCCTCTACTATGGCCCGTTCCTCCATATTCAATTATTATTTATCCATTTCTTCACTTTTTCCCAATAATGGTCCCAACCACCACTTTCCCCCAAATTCCCTTCTAACTCTATACTCTAACAGCACATACTAGTTTCCGTCCATAGCTACACAATGTACTTCGTATGTATGTGTGTTAACCAAGAAACGGACAAAATACTTTACAGAATAGTTTTAATTCTATGAAAAGTTTCAATCCTTTCGATTCAGACCTTTCAATTTCCTCTTTCAAAATAGTTTCTTCTTCCCTTTTGTTCAACCCGTGTTCAAAGTTTCTTCCCCGTCTTGTAATATCTGAATTAACGGATCCCTTGATCATAAGTCTATACTTTGTTTCTTCAAATAATAAAGCGCCTAAAGTACACTGTATAGCTGGATATTATATAGGGAGTGATTCTTTCTTCATTGCTCTGCTGTCTTGCATTACAAGTTTTGCATTGTACACAACTACAATACAATATTGATCCCTTTGATTAGCCATCAATATAAGGGTCTGGGCATAGAGAACCGCACTGAATCTGAATATTTACAGACACAAAAGCCCATGAATTTTCATATCTTATCCGCTCCTTCTTTGTCTGGGACACCGTGTGCATAAGATATTATTCATTTTCTTGTGTGCACTTATTGCTCACATAGTTTGTGTACAACTTATTGACCATCCCAGCAACAATTTGTTCACAGATATTCCGGCTGGGAGAAATTTGCGTCATTTTCATTCATTTAGTTTTAGAATTAAATTGTGCAGATTTAATTAAGGACGAGGATAGAAGATATGGTGTGGTAAAGTTTCAATCTTTTGGTGGTTACACTATAGGCTGACTACAAAGAACATAATGTTTTGTAGACAACCATTTCGTTGACCAATAAATTAGCATGTGTGTTTTATCAGGCCATTTTACGGTTTGAACTACCCTGTGGATGATGATAATGAAAAAAGTTTGGCACTGTGCAGCGGTCATGTACACACAGAGTGCATACATGTGTGGTGTGCTCTGCTCCTTTATTGGGTTTGGAGAAGCGAAAACATTGGGTGGATGGTTGACTGGCTTTCACTACAGAACTGTGCTAGTGTACTGGAGACGTTCCCTCCGCTTTTTTCCTCCTTTTCATTCACTTTCACATGTTGTGCATAATATGAGAGACTGGAATTACAAAGTTCCACAAACAAACGGACCTAGGCATGTATGTGCATACAGCATGACATGCAAATTGATATTGGTTCCATGCCAGTCAATAAGTTACTTTGTGAATCCAGAAATCCCTTAAAATGTTCAATAGCCTTCCTGAAGTCATAATATTTATCCTTTTACAATTGCACACTCCTGGGGATCTCTCCAAGCCAAATTTTAGAATTTATTTCATAAAACAAATTGAATACTTTGAACTCACTCTCAGTCAGTAAAAAGCCAACTTGGATATTGATTTGTAGTCAGGGTGAGCAAGTTCATTAGAGGTAAGGAGCACCATGATTCATTTAAGGCGGCTTTACACGGAAGTCTTGTTCAGTACAACTATCCCATGAATTCACATATGCACTAGATAATTTAGGAACCAACTTGTACGCATTTTTGCGTGGCTCCCACTTTTTTCTCTTCACAAGTCAGTTTCCGTGGTGCACACAAGTGGATGCGTTCCTCACTTGATTCCATTTGTGCTCACCAAGTGCAAACACACTCCGTGTAGAATGATATGATGATCATGATGAGAGCCCACTCATAGTCAGTGTTAGTAGTTTTGGAACCCCTCTCTTGTATTTACTATTGTGTGAAGAGTCCAAAAAGTCCACTCGGCAGCCACCGTTTTGCATGCATAAGAAAATGTGGCCATTGGGTGTGCTATGCAATGCATGTAGTATGCATACACTACTACAGTAGTGAGTGAGTGGATTTTGAGTAAGTAGTAGTAAATAAATACCGTAAAAGTGGTCCCAGACTCTTGTCCCAATAGTTTTCACAGAGAGTGAGTGGAAGTCATATATAGTTGATCCCCATGTTGTCCAATACTTTTATCATGGTCAGAACTCACAATGGACGTACTTTGTCCAGTTAGTTAGTTGGTTAACAAGATTACTATGGAATACAGAAGAAGAGGAAAAATTTGATCCCAGTGAGCTGGTGGACCATAATAATAATAAAGAAGGAAAGATTAGACATGTACATATAGGGAAAGTGTGAGAGAGAGAGAGAGAGAGAGGGAAAAGAAAGGTAAGAAAGATGGAGAGAGAAAAAAAATTGAATGAAAGAAGAAGAGGGAGAATAGGATGACAGACCCTTCTCATCTCATTTTGACTTTGTAGGAAAATATTTGAATAGCAATATTATTATTGTGCTCAAGGATGGAGGAGAAAGGTTTCCCCATCTCAAGTGCCATCTTCATAGTGTGCAACCAATGTTGGTCTCTTTTCCCAACTCTTGTGAAACTTTACACACTGTGTTTGGCTATCCCTTATGCAGGCATGGTGTGGAACGTGTATACCCCTGGATGCACACATTCCATATTTATGAGAGCCCTATATACTGTTGAGTCTTGTAAATCATTTTATATTACATTTCCATCCCCTCCTCCTTTTTTCAATTTATTCTTTTCACTCACTCCAGCTTTTCTTTCTACTTCAATATTATTTTCTTATTATATTAGTGTGACTATGAGCTGTGGCACACAGTAGGTGGATACATTGTGTGTGCAACTGTGTAATTGCTGTGCCAATCCTTTGGTATTCCCAGTCCATCCATCCATTCACAAATCAATCCTTAATGCCGACTCTTTATTCCACATATATAGTCACAAATTCGTTCGTCAGCTACAGTTAGATAGCCCTACAGTTTTGTCACTCCGATACTAAATACACAATGCACTATATCGTTGGTTATAATCCTGGTAGTGATACATGATGGTATAGGATGGTGATAGAGTTTGCGAGTCGATTCAAGAGTTTGAATGCCCGCCCAAATCCCTGTTTCAATAATAATTCTCCTTTTGGGTGGATGCAGTATGCATCAAATGATTCTTTTTGCAAATACTGATAGTGGGTATGGAAAAGGGATGTGCTTTTTGTTGTGTCGATACTATGGCTGTGGCCAGCACATAATATGAGTGAATAAGTAATCCTTGCGGAAGGATTTCGTTCCACCATGTTCATGAATGAATGTATCTTTAATTTATCAGTGGTGGGCCGGAGAAAAGAGACTTTATTTTTATCATAACAATGGAGGCTTTCTTCTCTGAAAAGGGAGAAGCTTGACTTGTATCCAGGAAGCTACAGCTATATAGTAGTTGCTCCAGAAATCATGTCATAATGGAATTCCTGTGTGCACTGTACTACGTAGTATTGGTGGCGGCGCTACCAGACCAACCATAGTCAAGTTGGCCGCCATAGAAGTAGTTAATAATAATATGGCTTTATTGTAATAAGAAGGAGTTTGGGTCTCCATGTGCCTTTGTATCATGATGCATGAGTGAGTGAGTTGGTGTATACAGTGTGTAGACATATATACTGCCGTTAGTGTGTGAATAAAATTCACTTTATTGTCCACATTTGGGAGTCAGACCACGTTTTTGGTCGTTCGTTACAAGTCCCCCCTCTTAAGTGAACCTTCCTGTACACAATATGAAATATGGGCTGGAAGTAATGTTCCAAGTTTTTGAAAAGTTCATCACATTGTTTATAGAGACTGGATTTCAGCTAGTTATGATATTCGGCTCTGTGGTATTTGCTCAGTCAGTCAGTCAGTTAGTCAGTAACTAGCAACAGTGTTTGCCAGCCGACGGTTGGACTAGAAAGTTGTATGGTTAGTTAGTTGCCATACACGGAGCTCTGTTTTATTAAGAACATGATTAAAGGAGCTCAGCTTTTGTCACTGGAGGAGTTTAAAGAAATGACAAAGTGACTGACTATGAGACACTAAATGAATTTGTTATAATCCCAGAAAAGGCTCCTTTATTATAGCAAGTGTGCTGAAATGAGAAAAAGGAAATTAACTATTATTATGCATCGGCAACATAGGCAAAACATTGCCTTTGTCTGTGTAACTAGAATAGGAGAAGAAAAAGTAAACTAGCACTGAAAATTTTGCTTACTCAGGAAAACGAAGATCCGATTAAATAGAAAGTTGGGAAAAAGGCTTTCCACTTTCTTCCACGAAAATTGGAATGGCTTTTTCAAACCATCTTCTAATGAATATGGAAATATTGTAGTCAAAGAATTCATCATGATTTTTTTAACAGAAAGGCAAAAAAAACTGTTGAAAATCTTTATCTACACCACAGTGTTTTTATTCACCAATGTTCAAATGTGTACATTCACGAGTGCAACAGAATTCCTGAAGCAATTCTTGAAGCTCAAGATGATTGAATCATTTTTTAAAACATTAGGACTTGACTTGGTTTCGGTAATTTTTCAAGTGTAAAGCTCGGATCTACAAATCCAAATAAAGTCATGCATTATTAAGGAGAGATTTTTGTGTCTACCTACCTGAGAAGAAAAGGGCATATCGTATCATGCATGTAATCTGGAGGCAGTACAAATTGAACGGGATGATAAAGTGGTTGGAAGACTGCAAATGGCAACCACGAATCAACATCATATGTCTCAACTTGTTTTCCCATCTTCTATTATTCAAGTTCAATTGGATTTGTTAAAAGTACCTTATTTTTCCTCCTGGTTACAAGTACCTCTCTAGATAGTCCTTGTCCTATTGGAAATACTGCAGTCTTCTATCCAACCAATAACTAATAGTATTTATATCATCCTGAGTAGAGATAATATATAAACAAATGAGCCTGCATGTGACTAAAAGGCACAACATGTACCATGGGTACTCATTATACCAGCTTCAACCTTGTCAAATAAGAGAGGGCAGCCACTTTTTCACAATCATATTATTTCTATATTTATTATTCATGGTAATCAAACTGGGGAACAATGGTTTGTTGGTTCCATTCGTTTGTTCCTATTTTTTCCTCTCTCTCTCTCTCCCCGCTTATCTTTTTACACTAACTACACAAGTTGACAAAGCTTTTGTTTACTGAAGCGCATTCTTGTAGTGTTATTACTTTTGGTTCACCGTGCATTGGATGCATTGCGTTCCGTTGGTTACTAACTACAAGAAAAGGTACTCACTTCACTGCCTGCCTGCCTACCCACCTTATATATACAAGACCCGTTTTTTTTCGCTCCAACTTCCTTTATAATTTTTTCATCCACAAAGACAAAAGAGACGTTATCTTTTCCCAACTCTCCATTCATGTGCACACGGATTCTTTTTTTTTTTAATTCTCTTTTTTTTCATCCTTTGTTAGTTCTTGAGTCCAATTCAAGCCGCTTGGTTAAAAACGTACAATTATTTATCTGATTGTCATCTCCTTTTTTAACATGGCAATCAACTTTTAGAATATTACTTTAGCATAGGCAGTAACTAAATAACGTTCCTTTTACTCTGCCTGTGCTTACAATAGTTGCAAAGACATTTTGTATTTATCTTGAACTGGTACCAGTTTCCAGGACTTGTGAAAAATGAAGAGACTGACTGAGCCACCAATTTGTGGTTCCTTCTCATTCAATTTGTATTCAATCAAGAGATTTGAGCCTCCTGTTCTTGGTCTATTTCCATGAGCTCAGTCAGTCAGTAAGTGAGTAACAAATGAGTGTACATGTGGGATGTGCATGCATGTGAGTAAGCCTGGAGGAAAGTGAGACGCCACCCTGAACATTAATATGCACATCTTGTCCTCTCACTCTCTCATGTGACTGTCACATTCCCTTCCATATAGACAATAATAAATGACATGAGACTTCTTTATCATAAGCACTCACATTTCTAACTCACCATAATAGACAATGCCCATTACTGACTAACTAATTTCTCCACTTTATTACGTGTACAGGTACATACATGTAGTACTACGTGTATTTCACTAACTAGTGATACAGTAGCCAGCAGTAGTAGCCAACTAACTACTATATATGTATGGCTTGTCATATTATTTATCAATTATATTATTAATAATATTGAGGATCATGGACCGAGGAACGGAAACAAGTTTCCTTTTGGACAATAAAAAGGATCCCAGTCCTGAAGAAAGATATTTTTAGTCCAACATTATTTGTTTCCCGTGCTCATTAGCATTCTCTTATTGACTTGACAGGTCCATTCATGAACTATTGATCAACCAAGGATTACATTTCTCTGGGAATGACTTATTATCCTTCGTCAACTAGTTAGCTTGCTACAGAAGGGCCACTCCTTCATTATTGCTATGCTAAATGAGAGCCCAACACAGAGCCCTTTTCTCTCTCTAATTTCCTTCAGCCCCAAACATCATTAATCTGTATTCCTACACATCAAACTACGCATAGGAACTTGGTGCACACACGCATAGAATAACAAACAGCAATGGCAGCATTATTTATTCTCATTTGTACTTAGATGAAAATCATATGTACAAGCTCCAACAATTTGTCCATTTTGAAACTCATCCATTCTTTTTTCTACATGTACAGGTAGTGGCGTGGGCTACGGTGGGGGCAACTACCACCTAGGTTCGGGGGAAGCCCTTGACGGCGTCACGTACCAACAAGTTCGAGAAGGCAGTGGTTCCGATGGCGATGGGGAAGACGACTCTCCGCCAACTCAGCACAGACTAGCTCTAGGGATGCATCCAA
>Ga0210040_10001676_pt1 | contig 32916 bp, 27 predicted proteins | sample CryGeyCG12114_NA_FD_185462 | JGI IMG/M metagenome (GOLD analysis project Ga0210040, IMG submission 185462) | Groundwater microbial communities from aquifer - Crystal Geyser CG19_WC_8/21/14_NA (SPAdes) (version 2) | ecosystem: Environmental > Aquatic > Deep subsurface > Groundwater | place: USA...
GGCGGCGAAGGCGTAGAGCCCGGACCACTTGGTCCCGATGGCGAGCCCCAGGCACACCGCGGCCACGAGGCGCCAGGGCCGTGCCAGCAGCCACGGGCCCAGGCCCGCCAGGCGAGCCCCGGCGGGTCCTCGGCCCGCCACCACCCGCGCGAGGCGGGCGCGGCTGGCGTCGCGGTCCAGCAGCAGGGCGCCGAAGGCCGCGAGCACCCAGAGCATGACGAAGACGTCGAGCAGCCCGGTGCGCGAGTGCACGAGGTGCTGGCCGTCGACGGCCAGCAGCAGGCCGGCGACGACGCCGAGGAGGGTGGAGGAGAAGAGCCGCCGCGCGATGCGCGCGACCAGGAGGACGGACGCCGTCCCCGCCACCGCCGCGCCGAGGCGCCAGCCGGTGGAGCTGTCCTGGCCGAGCAGGAGCTGCCCCAGCGCGAGCACCCACTTGCCCGCCGGGGGGTGCACCGGGAAGTCGGCGCCCTCGAGCGGGGACGGCGCGCCGGCGGCGAACGCCTCGTCGGCGCCCTCGGGCCAGCGCAGCTCGTACCCCGCGACGAGGTAGGAGTAGGCCTGCTTGACGTAGTAGGTCTCGTCGAAGACCAGCTGCCGGGGCTGCCCGAGGTCCACCAGGCGCATCACCGCGGCGAGGGCGGTCACGGCGAGCGGGCCGAGCCAGCCCCAGAGCACGTCGGTCGGCGTGCGGCCGACGAGCCGCGCGCGCAGCGAGGCGGCGTCCTCGGGCACCCGGGGGTCGCGCGAGGGGCCGTCGGCGCCCGGGGCGGGGGAGCCCGCAGGCGGGGCGGCCGACGTGGTCGTCACGGGTCGCATGCTAGGTGGGGCGCCCGACCGCGGGACGGTGGTCCGCGGCGCGCGCCGCTCGTGCGCCCCGGACGGGTGCGGCCGTGCGCGCGGGCGGGGTGGCGGCTGCTGAGAGACTGACGCGGTGACGGACAGCGACGACCACGGCCGCGAGGAGGAGGAGTCCGCCGCCGAGCGCCTCGGCGAGGCGGGCGTCGACGGCAGCGGTCCCGAGCGGGACGGTCGTGACGGGGACGGTCCTGACGTCGACGGGGACGAGGACGACCCCGAGGAGGACGACGGGCCGACCCCGCCGCTGGCGCCCGTCGCCCCGCGCGCCGGGGGACGCCTCCTGCTCGCGGCCACCCCCATCGGCGACGCGCGGGACGCTCCTGCGCGCCTGGCCTCGCTCCTCGCCACCGCCGACCTCGTCGCCGCCGAGGACACCCGCCGTCTGCGCCGGCTGCTGCGAGCCCTCGACGTCCAGCCGCGCGGGCGCGTCGTCTCCTGCCACGAGCACAACGAGGCCGCCCGCGCCGAGGAGGTGGTCGCGGTCGTCCGCGCCGGGGGCACGGCGGTCCTCGTCAGCGACGCCGGCATGCCGTCGGTCTCCGACCCCGGGTTCCGGCTCGTCCAGGCGATGGTCGCGGCGGACCTGCCCGTCAGCGCCGTCCCCGGGCCGTCGGCGGTGCTCGCGGCGCTGGCCGTCTCCGGGCTGCCCACCGACCGCTTCACCTTCGAGGGCTTCCTGCCCCGCCGCGACGGCGAGCGCCGTCGCGTGCTCGGCGAGCTGGTGGACGAGCGCCGCACGATGGTCTTCTTCGAGTCCCCGCACCGCCTCGCCGCCTCCCTCGCGGTGATGGCCGACGTGCTCGGCGGCGACCGGCGCGCAGCCGTCTGCCGCGAGCTCACGAAGACCTACGAGGAGGTCGTGCGCGACGACCTCGACGGGTTGGTCGCGTGGTCGGACCGGACCCTGCTCGGGGAGATCACCCTCGTCGTCGCCGGGGCCCGCCCCCGGCGCCCGGGCCCGCAGGAGCTGCTCGCTCTCGTCCTCGCCCGCACCGAGGGCGGCGAGCGCCTCAAGGACGCCGCCCGAGCCGTGGCCGCCGAGCACGGCGCCACCAGCCGCGACCTCTACGACGCGGCGGTGGCCGCCCGCAAGGGGTGACCTCCCGCCCACGGGGAGGACGAAGTCCTGCCTCCGGCAGCGTCACCGCAGGTCGGGCGGCTGGTCGGGCAGCGGCGTGCGGGTTCTTCCGGTCCGTGCGCGGCCGCCGGGCGCTGGCCGCGACGCCGTCCGCGGTGCGAGCCGTCCCGCGGCGGTGGAGGGGGCGGGTCTACCCTCCGGCCATGGAGTTCCGCCGCATCCCGGGCCTGCCGCCGTACGTCTTCACGATCATCGACTCGCTGAAGATCGAGGCCCGCCGAGCCGGGCGCGACGTGGTGGACCTGGGCTTCGGCAACCCCGACATCCCCTCGCCGGACCTGACGGTCGAGAAGCTGGCGGAGGCGGCGCGCAACACGCGCAACCACCGGTACTCCTCCTCGCGCGGCCTGCCGAAGCTGCGCCAGGCGGTCGCCGACCTCTACCAGCGGCGCTTCGGCGTCACCCTCGACCCGGACGCCGAGGTCATCAGCACGATCGGCGCCAAGGAGGGCTTCAGCCACCTCATGTGGGTGCTGCTGCAGGCGGGCGACGCGGCGCTCGTCCCCTCGCCCAGCTACCCGATCCACATCTGGGGCCCCTACTTCGCGGGCGCCGACGCCCGCCAGGTGTCCCTCAACGGGCCGGAGGGGCCCAGCGGGCGCGCGTACGTCGACAACGTCATGGAGGCGTGGGAGATGGGGTGGCCCAAGCCCCGCGTCGTCGTGCTGTCGTTCCCGCACAACCCCACGACGGCGACGATCGACCTGCCGGACCTGCAGCGCCTCGTCGACTGGGCCCGGGAGCGCGACGTCGTCCTCGTGCACGACTTCGCCTACGCGGAGACGGCCTTCGACGGGTGGATGCCGCCCTCGATCCTGCAGTGCGAGGGCGCCACGGAGTGCGCCGTCGAGCTGTACTCGATGACCAAGTCGTTCTCCATGGCGGGCTGGCGCGTGGCCTTCCTCGTCGGCAACCGCGAGGTCGTCGGGGCGCTGGCCAAGCTCAAGAGCTACCTCGACTACGGCACCTTCCAGCCCATCCAGATCGCGGCGACGGTGACGCTCAACGAGGCGGCCGACTACCCGCTCGAGGTCAACGCCGTCTACCAGTCGCGCCGGGACGCCCTCGTCGAGGGCCTCGACCGGGCGGGCTGGCCGCTGCCGGCGCCGCGCGGGACGATGTTCGCCTGGGCGCGCATCCCCGAGCCGTACGCGCAGATGGGGTCCATCGAGTTCGCCAAGCACGTCATCACCGAGTGCGACGTCGCCGTCTCACCGGGTGTCGGCTTCGGCCCCGAGGGCGACGACCACGTCCGCTTCGCCCTCATCGAGAACGAGCAGCGCATCGCCCAGGCCGCGCGCCAGCTGCGCAAGGGGCTCGTGAAGCTGGGCTGAGGGGCCCCTCTCCGACGCCACCCCCTCCGCGGGGGCCGGCGCGCCCGCCGGCGGCCGGGACCGCGCCGCCCGGCGACGTGCTGCGGGGCGTCGTCGACGAAGCGGTCAGAGAACTCGTCCCCGGAAGTTCACGACAGGTCTACCCGATCGGGCGAACGATGCCTAAGGTTCCCGCGGTGCGGGGGGACCCCCGTGCGACATCGCTCAAGGGAGACAGATGCGCAAGCTGACATGCGGCCTCGTGGGCCTGGCGCTGGGCGGCAGCCTGATGGCCACTGGCGCGGGCCAGGCCCTGGCGGCACCGGCCGAGGGCGCTCCGCCGCTCGGCGCAGCCACGGAGCCGACGGCGGCCCCGGTGGACGACCTGCCCAACCCGCTCGAGGACAAGCGCCGCGCCCTGCGCGAGGCCGCGGTCACCGGCGTGCTCGACGGCGAGCTGGCGACCCAGGAGATCAACGGGAGCACCGTCGTCAAGGTCGGCGACGAGGCTGCCGCCCCCGCCGCGGGCACGACCACCACCGCTCGCGCCGAGGAGCCCGCGGGCCGGGCCCAGAGCCAGTACGTGGAGCTCGCCCGGGAGAGCACCGACAAGATCTTCGTGATCCTCGCGGAGTTCGGCGACGAGCGGCACCCGGACTTCCCCGACCAGGACACGGACCCGGACACGCCCGGCCCCACGACGTTCACCGGGCCGCTCCACAACGAGATCCCCGAGCCCGACCGCAGCGTCGACAACTCGACGGTCTGGCAGCCGGACTTCGACCAGGAGCACTACCAGGACCTGTACTTCGGCGACGGCGAGGAGACGCTCAAGACCTACTACGAGACCCAGTCCTCCGGCCGGTACAGCGTCGACGGCGAGGTCTCGGACTGGGTCAAGGTGCCCTACAACGAGGCCCGCTACGGCCGCCAGAGCTCCGGCGCCTGGTACCTGGTGAAGGACGCCGTCACCCAGTGGGTGGCCGAGCGCCAGGCGGCCGGCGCCACGACCGAGGAGATCAAGGCGGAGCTGGCCGAGTACGACCAGCAGGACCGTTACGACTTCGACGGCGACGGCGACTTCAACGAGCCCGACGGCTACATCGACCACTTCCAGATCGTCCACGCGGGCGGCGACGAGTCCGACGGCGACCCGACCTACGGCGAGGACGCCATCTGGGCGCACCGCTGGTACGCCTTCGGCACCGACCAGGGCCGCACGGGCCCCGAGACCAACAAGCTCGGCGGCGCGCAGATCGGCGACACCGGCATCTGGGTCGGCGACTACACGGTCCAGCCCGAGAACGGCGGGTACTCCGTGTTCGCGCACGAGTTCGCCCACGACCTCGGCCTGCCCGACGACTACGACACCTCCGGTGGTTCGAACAACGTCGAGTACTGGTCGCTGATGGCGCAGAGCCGCCTCAACGACACGGGTGAGCCGATCGGCTCCCGCGCCGGCGACATGGGCGCCTGGGAGAAGCTGCAGCTCGGCTGGCTGGACTACGAGACCGTCGTCGCCGGCCAGAAGCGCTCCCTGGTCCTCGGGCCGCAGGAGTACAACACCGAGGACGCCCAGGGCGTCGTCGTGGTGCTCCCCGACAAGGAGGTCACGACCGAGCTCGGCGCGCCCGCTTCCGGGGACCGGCAGTGGTGGTCCGGCGAGGCCGACAACCTGGCGAGCACCATGACGGGCTCGGCGGACCTGACCGGCGCGTCGTCGGCGGCGCTGTCCATGCAGGCCCGCTGGGACATCGAGGAGGGCTACGACTACCTCTACGTCCAGGCCTCCACCGACGGCGGCGCGAGCTGGACCTCGCTGGACGGCACCGCCGACGGCGAGGCCTTCGGCACCGACGCCTCCGGCGCCCCCGCGATCGACGGCGTCCAGGAGGACTGGGTCGACCTGGAGGTGCCGCTGGACGCCTACGTCGGCCAGCAGGTGGCCCTGCGGCTGCTGTACCGCACGGACGGCGGCACGACCGGCGCCGGCTTCTTCGCCGACGACGTCACGCTGACGGTCGACGGGCAGGACGTGCTCGTCGACGGCGCCGAGGACCCGGAGGCCTCGGTCTTCGAGCTCGACGGCTTCACCTCCGTGGCCTCCAGCTCGACGGAGGAGTTCGACAACTACTACATCGCCGGCCACCGCAGCTACGTCTCCTACGACAAGTACCTGGAGACGGGCCCGTACAACTTCGGCTGGCCGTCGACCCGTCCCGACTGGGTCGAGCACTTCCCCTACCAGGAGGGTCTGCTCGTCACCTACTGGGACACCTCGCAGGCCGACAACAACGTCAGCCAGCACCCCGGTGAGGGCCGCAACCTCATCGTCGACGCCCACCCGCGCCCGATGTACAACCTGCAGGGCGACGCCTGGAGGACCCGCATCCAGTCCTACGACGCGACGTTCTCCACCCGCAAGGCCGACTCGTTCACGCTCCACGTGGACGGCCAGCCGAGCTACGTCCGCGGTCAGGCCGCGGCTCGCGTCTTCGACGACACCGACCAGTTCTTCTACGAGGAGTTCCCCGCCGGTGGCGTGAAGCTTCCCGCGGTCGGCGTGAAGATGCGCGTCCTGGCCGAGAACGGCACCACCATGCGGATCCGCGTCAGCTGACCCGCACCACTCGCACCACCCGCACCAGCTCGGACCCGAGGGCCCGGCGGCACCCGCCGCCGGGCCCTCGGCGCGCCCGGCCCGTCGCCGAGAGGCCGGGTCGGGCGCCGGGGTCAGCCGCGGGCCTCGACGCGGCGGCAGAACCGCTCGAGGGCGGCGGTGAAGACGGCCGGCTGCTCGGAGTGGACCCAGTGACCGGCGCCCTTGACCCGCAGCAGCTGCGTCGAGGGGAACAGGGCGTCCATGCGCGGGCGGTCCTCGTCGAGGACGTACGTCGACGTCGCTCCGGCCACCCACAGCACCGGTCCGTCGTAGCCGGCGCCCCCGGGGGGCTCGGGGAACCCCCGGAGCACCTCGAGGCCGTCCGCCAGCACGGGCAGGTTCAGCGCCCAGCGCCAGCGAGGGCCGTCGCCGTCGGCGGAGGGCTCGCGCAGCAGGCTCTGCAGGAGGAACCCCCGGACGGCGTCGCTCGGGACGACGTCGCGCAGCGCGTCGTGCGCCTGCTCGCGGCTGCCCAGCGCCCGCAGGTCGACGGCGCGCATCGCGGCGATGTACTCGGCGAAGGGGGAGGCCTCCTCGCCGGGGTCGTCGGTCCGGCCACCGGTCAGGGGGTACTCCACCGGTGCGACGTCGACGACGACGAGGGCCCGCACGAGCTCGGGACGGCGCAGAGCCAGCTGCATGGCCACCTTGCCGCCCATCGAGTGACCGACGAGCACCACCGGCTCGTCGAGGCGCTCCAGCTCGACCGCGACCTGCTCGGCCATCGCGAGGTAGTCGACGCGCTCGCTCCGGGGCGAGCTCCCGTGGTCGGGCAGGTCCAGCGTCGTCACCCGTCGCGGGCCCTCGGCCAGCGACCGGGCGACCGTGCTCCAGTTCCGGCCCTGGCCGAAGAGCCCGTGCACGAAGACCACGCGCGGGCCCTCCCGGCCGACCGTCCTGCTCGCGAGGGGCTCCGGGGTCCTGGTGGGCTCGGGCATGCCGCGATCCCACCAGACCGGCGAGGGCGTCGCACGGGGCAGTCCGGGCCCCGGCGCGGTCTCCCGGGAACCGCGGGGGGTGGCTCGTGCGTCCGACCCGCATGAGCACCGCCAGCCGCACCGTCGTCCTCGCCGCCACCGCGCTCCTGGCGCTCGCCGCGTGCGGGCAGCAGCCCCCGGCGGCAGGCTCGGCGTCGTCCCGGCCCACCGCCCGCACCAGCCCGACGACAGAGACCAGCCCGACGACAGAGACCAGCCCGACGGCAGAGACCAGCCCGACGACGGGGAGCAGCATGACGACCAGCCCGTCCGAGCCCGGCGGTGCGACGCCGACGGAGGCCGGTCCGTCGTCGCCCTCGGCCGGGCCCTCGCCGCGGCCGAGCGGGGGCAGCCTGCCGCTGCTCCCCCGGCCGACGGCGCCCCCCACCGCACCGACGGACGTGCCCCAGCCGGTCGTCCTCGTCGGGGAGGTGGTCGAGCCGTCGGCACCGGGCTGCGTGGAGATGTCCTCCGGCGGCCAGGTCTTCACGCTCAGGCTGCCCGAGGGCGTGGACGTCGCGGTGGGCGACCGGCTGCGCGTCACGGGCACCCCCAAGCCGGTCGAGCGCGGGACGGCCTGCGCCGGCACCCTCGTCGTCGCCACCGAGGTCGCGCCCGCCTGACGCCCCACCTGAGCCCCGCCGGGCGCCGGCGGACGCCGACCGGTCGCCCCGGCCGCCCTCACTACGCTGGCCGCATGAACCACGTCCTCGCTGCGGTGGCCTGGCCCTACGCCAACGGCCCCCGCCACCTCGGTCACGTCGCCGGCTTCGGCGTCCCCTCCGACGTGTTCGCGCGGCAGCAGCGCATGGCCGGGCACGACGTGCTCATGGTCTCGGGCACCGACGAGCACGGGACGCCGATCCTCGTGCAGGCCGAGCGCGAGGGCGTGACCCCCCAGGCGCTCGCGGACCGGTACAACCGCGTCATCGCCGAGGACCTGCAGGCGCTCGGCCTGTCCTACGACCTGTTCACCCGCACCACGACGCGCAACCACCACGCCGTCGTGCAGGAGATGTTCCGCACCGTCCACCGCAACGGCTACCTCGTCGAGAAGACGACGATGGGCGCCGTCTCGCCGTCGACCGGGCGCACCCTGCCCGACCGCTACATCGAGGGCACGTGCCCGATCTGCGGCTTCGACGGCGCCCGCGGCGACCAGTGCGACCACTGCGGCAACCAGCTCGACCCGGTCGACCTCCAGAACCCCGTGAGCCGGATCAACGGGGAGACCCCGGCCTTCGTCGAGAGCCAGCACTTCTTCCTGGACCTGCCGGCCCTCGCCGAGGCCGTCGGCGCCTGGCTGGAGACCAAGACCGGCTCGCCGTCCTGGCGTCCCAACGTGCTCGGCTTCAGCCGGAACCTGCTGGAGGAGATCCGCCCCCGCGCCATCACGCGCGACATCGACTGGGGCATCCCCGTCCCGCTGCCGGGGTGGGAGGAGAACCCCACCAAGCGGCTCTACGTGTGGTTCGACGCCGTCATCGGCTACCTGTCGGCGAGCGTCGAGTGGGCCCGGCGCACCGGGGACCCCGAGGCGTGGCGCCCGTACTGGGCGCAGGACGCGCGCAGCGCCTACTTCATGGGCAAGGACAACATCGTCTTCCACTCGCTCATCTGGCCGGCCGAGCTCGCCGGCTACGCGGGGCGGGGCTCCCGCGGGGGCGAGCCGGGCGCCTACGGCGACCTGGCCCTGCCGTCGGAGGTCGTCGCGAGCGAGTTCCTCACCATGGAGGGGCGCCAGTTCTCCTCGAGCCGAGGGGTCGTCATCTCCGTGCGGGACGTCCTCTCGCGCCACCAGCCCGACGCGCTGCGCTACTTCCTCTCCGCTGCGGGCCCGGAGAACGCCGACACCGACTTCACCTGGCGGGAGTTCAAGCGCCGCACCAACGACGAGCTCGTCGCCGGCTGGGGCAACCTCGTCAACCGCACCGCGAGCCTCATCGCCAAGAACGTCGGCAGCATCCCCGAGGCCGGGGAGCTGCAGCCCCTCGACCGCGACCTGCTCGCCGCGACGTCCGGCGCCTTCGACGTCGTCGGCGGCCTGGTGGCCACCCACCGGCAGAAGCAGGGCCTGGCCGAGGCGATGCGCGCGGTGGGCGAGGTCAACCGGTACCTGTCGGAGACGGCTCCGTGGGCGCTGCGCACCAGCGACCCCGACCGCATGCGCACCGTGCTGCACGTGGCGGCGCAGGGGATCTCGGACTGCCGGACGCTGCTGGCGCCCTACCTGCCGCACAGCGCGCAGGCCGTGCACGAGGTGATGGGCGGCACCGGGCTCGTCTCGCCGATGCCGCAGCTGCGGGAGGTCGACGACCTCGACGGCGGCCCCGGGTACCCGGTGCTGCAGACGGACCGCCCCGACGCGGCCGCCCCCGCGTGGGGCTCGGTCCCGGTCGTGCCGGGGACGCCCGTCGCCAAGCCCACCCCGGTGTTCACCAAGCTCGACGACGACGTCGTCGAGTCCGAGCTGGACCGGCTCCGGGAGGAGCAGGCGGGTGGCTGAGCCCGCCGCCGCGGCCCCCCGCGCGCGCTCGGCGACGGGGGCGGACGGGCGGCGCCGTGACCGGAGCTGGCCGCCCGCGCCCGAACCGCTGCCCGTGCCGGTCGTCGACGACCACACGCACCTGGACATCGCCGACGGCCCCGGGGCGGGGGGCGGGGAGGGCGAGGAGCACCGGTCGGTCGAGGACCTGCTCGCCCTCGCCGCGGCGGCCGGCGTGCCGCGGGCGGTCCAGATCGGGTGCGACCTGGCCGCGGCGCGGTGGACCGCCGAGGCCGTGCAGCGCCACCCGCAGCTCGTCGGGGGGGTCGCGATCCACCCCAACGAGGCGCCGGTGCTCGCCGCGCGCGGCGAGCTCGACGACGCCCTGCAGGAGATCGGCCGCCTCGCGCGGGCCGATCGGATCCGGGTCGTGGGCGAGACGGGGCTGGACACGTTCCGCACCGACGCCTCCGACGCCGCGGCGGTGGCCGCGCAGGAGGAGTCCTTCCGCGCGCACATCGCCCTCGCGAAGGAGCTGGGGCTGCCGCTGCAGGTCCACGACCGCGACGCCCACGCCGACGTCCTGCGGGTGCTGGCGGAGGAGCGCGCCGAGCGGGTCGTGCTGCACTGCTTCTCCGGGGACGCGCAGATGGCGCGCGAGTGCGTGGCGCGCGGGTACTCGCTGTCCTTCGCCGGCACGGTGACGTTCAAGAACGCGGGCGGTCTGCGCAGCGCCCTGTCCGTCGTCCCGCTGGAGCGGGTGCTCCTGGAGACCGACGCGCCGTTCCTGACGCCCGCCCCGCACCGGGGCCGGCCCAACGCGAGCTACCTGGTCCCGCTGACCGCGCGCGTCGTCGCCGACGTCCTCGACGTCCCCCTCGAGGAGCTCTGCACCGCCGTCGCGCGCACGTCCGAGGAGCTCTACGGCCCCTGGTGAGGGGTCCGCGGCAGGCCGCTCCCCGGGGCAGCCGCACCGCTGTCGCGGGGCTGCCGCACGGCGTCCGCGGCGCGCCCGCACGGCCCTCCGGTGTCGCGGGTGCGGCCGGCAGGCGGCCGGAGGTGTGACACCAGGTCTCGGATCGGTTACGGTCGGCGTGTCAGCCGGGGCTGGGGAAGGCTCCGGGCGACGTCCTCGCGGTGGTGCAGGCCCCCGGTGCGCGAGCACCGCACGGGGCCTGCTCGGCTGCGCGCGGCCCGCCCCGCCCCCACGTGCGCCCGGGAACGTGCGACGTCAGGACCCCATGACCTCCTCGCCCTCCACCCCCGGGCCCGGCACCGACCGCCTCGACGCCCTCCTCGACGAGGCCCCCGCGCAGGACCCGGCGCCCGCGGGCCCGGCCCGGCGCTCCCGCGGCCGGCGCGCGGCCACCACGGCCGTGCAGGGCGCCGCCCTCGTCGCCCTGCTCGGCGGGGCCGCCGTCTACGCCGCCGGCTCCACCACCGTCGACCTCGACGTCGACGGCACGAGCCAGCAGGTGCGGCTCTTCGGCGGGGACGTCGAGGACGTGCTCGCCGAGGGAGGGGTCGAGGTCGGCCCGCGCGACCTCGTCGCCCCCGCGGTCGACGGCGACGTCGAGGACGGCGGCACGGTCGTGGTCCGCCACGCCCGCGAGCTCGAGCTGACCGTGGACGGCGCGACGACGACGCACTGGACGACGGCGCTGACCCTGGACGAGGCCCTCGACGACCTCGGGGTGCGGTCGGAGGGCGCGGCCATGTCGGCGTCCCGCTCCATGCCGCTGGGCCGCGGCGGCGGCAGCGTCGCGCTGACGACGCCCAAGGCCGTCACCGTCGTCGCCGACGGCGCGGCCCGCCCGCTGACCAGCACGGCGACGTCCGTGGAGGCGCTGCTGTCCGAGGCCGGCGTGGCCCTCGGCGAGCAGGACGGGGTGTCCGTCGACACGTCCTCGCCGCTGACCCCCGGCCTGGTGGTCACCGTCGTGCGCGTGGCCACGGAGGAGGTCGTCGAGGAGCAGCCGGTCGCAGCGCCGACGCAGGAGCGCGAGACCGACGACCTCTACGTCGGCCAGACCCGCGTGGACGACGAGGGCGCCGCCGGCGTCCGCACCGTGCGCTTCGCCCAGACGACGGCCGACGGCCAGGTGGTCTCCCGCGAGCAGGTGGCCGACGACGTCACCACCGAGCCGCGGGCCCGGGTCGTCCTCGTCGGGACCGGCGAGCGGCCCGCGCCCGCCCCCGAGCCCGCGCCCGAGCCGGCGCCCGCCGCCAGCAGCGGCTCGTCCAGCAGCAGCTCCTCGAGCAGCCGGTCCTCCGGCGCCAGCTCCTCGTCGGGGTTCTCCAGCAGCGCCCCGGCCCCGGCCCCGGCGCCCGCGCCCGCGCCCGCCCCGGCCCCCGCGCCGGAGCCGGAGACGCCGTCCGCCCCCGTGGCCAGCGGCAGCGCCTGGGACCGCCTGGCGCAGTGCGAGGCCGGTGGCAACTGGTCGATCAACACGGGCAACGGGTACTACGGCGGCCTGCAGTTCGACATCGGGACGTGGCGCGCCTACGGCGGCTCGGGCTACCCCCACGAGAACAGCCGGGAGCAGCAGATCGCCATCGCCGAGAAGGTGAGGGCCGACCGCGGCGGCTACGGCGCGTGGCCGGCGTGCTCGCGCAAGCTCGGGCTGTGAGCAGCCCGCGGGGCGCGCTCGCGACCGGGTGCCCCCGAGGTGCCCGCTGAGCGGGTCGGACGCGGTCGGAGGGGCCCAGGAGCAGGAGAGCCGGCAGCACGCGCTGCCGGTGTCCCCGCTCCTGGGCCCCTCCGACGTGCGCGCCCTCGCGACGCGGCTGGGGGTGCGCCCCACGAAGACCCTCGGGCAGAACTTCGTCACCGACGGCGGGACGGTCCAGCGGATCGTCCGCCGGGCGGGGGTGGGCCCGCAGGACGTCGTGCTCGAGGTGGGTCCGGGGCTGGGCTCCCTCACGCTCGCGCTGCTGGAGCGCTGCGCCGGCGTCGTCGCCGTCGAGCTCGACCCGGTGCTGGCCGCCGAGCTGCCCCGCACGGTGGCCGCCCGGCGCGGGGACGCCGACGCGGCGCCCCCGCGGCTGGCCGTCCTGGGCGCGGACGCGCTGCGGGTGGCTCCCGAGGACGTGGTCGGCGCGGGCGCCGGAGCCCCTACGGCGCTGGTGGCCAACCTGCCGTACAACGTGGCGGTCCCGGTGCTGCTGGTGCTGCTCGAGCGGCTGCCGGGGCTGCGCAGCGCGCTCGTGATGGTGCAGTCCGAGGTCGCCGAGCGGCTGGCGGCCGAGCCGGGCAGCCGTGCCTACGGCGTCCCATCCGTCAAGGCCGCCTGGTACGGCGACGTCGCCCGTGCGGGCTCGGTCGGGCGCACCGTCTTCTGGCCCGCGCCGAACGTCGACTCGGGCCTCGTCTCCCTCGTGCGGCGCGACCCGCCGGCCACCCGCGCCGGGCGCGAGGCGGTCTTCGCCGTCGTCGACGCCGCGTTCGCGCAGCGGCGCAAGACGCTCCGGGCGGCCCTGTCCGGCTGGGCGGGGAGCGCCGCCCGCGCGGAGGAGGCGCTGCGGGCCGCGGGCGTGGACCCCTCCCTGCGCGGCGAGCGCCTCGACGTCGCGGGCTTCGTCGCCGTGGCGGACGCCGGGCTCGACGTCCTCGGCCTGGCGGAGCCCGGGCCCCGCGGCGCCACGTCCGTCGGCCCGCGCCGGGGCTGACGCGCGGCGGGTCGTCCGTCCGCCCCCGACGGCTGCTGTCGGGGGACGAGCCGTCGCCGGCAGGCGGGTGGGGTGGCGCCCCGCCGCGGGCGCGCGGGCGCCCGCCGGGACGGCGGGTGCGTCGTCCGGGCGTCGCCTAGGGTCGCGGCATGGGGAGCGGTGGCGTGCGCGTCCTCCCCGGCGCCGGGGCGCCCGTGCTCGCGCGGGCGCACGCCAAGGTCAACCTGGCGCTGCGCGTGGGGGGCCTGCGCCCCGACCGGTCGCACGACCTCGTCACCGTCTTCGAGACCGTCTCCCTGCCCGAGGACGTCCGCGCCTCGCCGTCCCGCGGGCTCGAGTGCGCGGTCGAGGGCGAGGGCGCCGAGCACGTGCCCGTCGACGAGTCGAACCTCGCCGTCCGCGCGGCGCTGCTGCTGGCCGAGCGGGCCGGCGTGCCGCCGCGGGTGCGGCTCGACATCACCAAGACCGTGCCCGTCGCCGGGGGCATGGCCGGGGGCAGCGCGGACGCCGCGGCGGCGCTGGTCGCCTGCGACGCGCTGTGGGGCACGGGCCTGGCGCGCGAGGACCTGCTGGCGCTCGGGGGCGAGCTGGGGGCCGACGTGCCCTTCGCGCTGCTGGGCGGCACCGCCGTGGGCACCGGCCGCGGGGAGCAGGTGGTGCCCGCCCTCGCCCGGGGCGAGCGCTCCTGGGTGCTGGCCCTGTCCGCCACCGGCCTGTCGACGCCCGCGGTGTACGGCGAGCTCGACCGGCAGCGCGCAGCGCGGGGCAGCACGGCGGCCGGCGCCGCGCAGCACGTCGACGAGACCGCCGTCCACGTGCTGCTCCAGGCGCTGCGCGCGGGCGACGCCTCGGCCGTCGGCGCGGCCCTGGTCAACGACCTCCAGGAGCCGGCGCTCGCGCTGGCCCCGCACCTGGCGACCACGCTGCGGGTCGGCCTCGAGGCCGGCGCGACCGCCGCGCTCGTCTCCGGCTCCGGGCCCACGACGGCCTTCCTCGTCGACGGGCGCGAGCAGGGCCTGGCCGTGGCCGTCGCGCTCGCCGCCTCGGGCGCCGCGGCGGACGTGCGCCGCGTCACCGGACCCGCGCACGGCGCCCGGGTGGTCGACGCCGGTCGCTGACCCGCCCCTCCCCGCGAAGCAGGCGTCTCCTCCACCTCGTGAGGCCCCTCCTCCGCGAAAGAGGCGTCTCCTTCACCTCGTGAGGCCCCTCCTCCGCGAAGGAGGCGTCTCCTCCACCTCGTGACGCCGACCTTCCGCGGAGGAGGCGTCTGCTTGCGCGTCGGGCGGTCTCGTGCCGTGGAGGAGGCGTCGCGTTCCCCGCGGAGGGGTGGCTGAGGCGGAGGAGGCGTCCCAGGCACGCGTCCGGGCGCGTCGGACGCCGGGTCCGCGGCCGGAGCACCGCCGGGCGTGCGGCAGGCTGGGAGGGTGGCGCACCTGCTGAACGCGGAGTCGGTCTCCGTCGTCCTCGGCGCCCGCGACGTGCTCGCGGGCGTCTCCCTCGGGCTCGACGACGGGGACCGCATCGGCGTCGTCGGGCGCAACGGCGACGGCAAGTCGACGCTGCTGCGCGTCCTGACGGGCGAGCACCAGCCCGACGTGGGGCGGGTCACCCAGACCCGCGGCCTGCGCATCGGCGTCCTGCCGCAGGCCGACGACCCGCACGCCGCGGGCTCGGTGCGCTCGCTCGTCGTCGGGGACGCCGCCGACCACGAGTGGGCCGGCGACGCGCGGGTGCGCGACGTCGTCTCGGGCCTGCTGGACGACGTCCAGACGTCGGTGCCGGGCGGCCTGGACGCCCCGCTCACGGCCCTGTCCGGCGGCCAGCGCCGCCGCGCCGCCCTGGCCGCCGTCCTCGTGGGCGACCACGACCTCGTGGTCCTGGACGAGCCGACCAACCACCTCGACGTCGAGGGCGTCGCCTGGCTCGCCGACCACCTGCGCACCCGGTGGCCCGCGGGGCGCGGGGCGCTGCTGGTCGTCACGCACGACCGGTGGTTCCTCGACGCCTGCTGCACGGAGACGTGGGAGGTCACCGGCGGGGGCGTCGAGGCGTACGAGGGCGGGTACGCCGCCTACGTGCTCGCCCGCGCCGAGCGCGCCCGCGTCGCCGCCGTGACGGCCGACCGCCGCGCGAACCTGCTGCGCAAGGAGCTCGCCTGGCTGCGCCGGGGAGCACCCGCGCGCACGAGCAAGCCGAAGTTCCGCCTCGACGCGGCCGCCGAGCTCGTGGCCGCCGAGCCGCCGCCGCGCGAGGGCGTGGAGATCACGGCCACGGCCAGCGCCCGCCTCGGCAAGGACGTGCTGGACCTGGAGGACGTCGTCTACCGGGTGCCCGCCCCGGAGGGCGGCGGCGCGGCCGGTGGTGAGGGCAGGACCCTGCTGGACGGCGTCACCTGGCGTCTGGCGCCGGGGGAGCGCGTCGGCGTCGTGGGCGTCAACGGCTCCGGCAAGACGACGGTGCTGCGGCTGCTCACGGGCGAGCTGGAGCCGGACGCCGGCCGGGTGCGGCGCGGGAAGACCGTGCACGTGGCGGTGCTCTCGCAGTCCCTGCGCGAGCTCGAGGAGGTCGCCGACCTGCGCGCCCTGGAGGCCGTGGAGCGCGAGCGCCGCTCGCTCGTCGTCGACGGCAAGGAGGTGAGCGCCAGCTCCCTCGTCGAGCGCCTGGGGTTCACCAAGGACCGCGCGTGGACGCCGGTCGGCGAGCTGTCCGGCGGGGAGCGCCGCCGGCTGCAGCTGCTGCGCCTGCTGGTGCACGAGCCCAACGTCCTGCTGCTCGACGAGCCGACGAACGACCTCGACACCGACGTGCTCGCCTCGGTGGAGGACGTGCTCGACGGCTTCCGGGGCACGCTCGTCGTCGTCTCCCACGACCGGTACCTGCTGGAGCGCACCACCGACCACCAGGTCGCCCTCCTCGGCGACGGCCAGGTGCGCGACCTGCCCGGCGGCGTCGAGGAGTACCTGGCGCTGCGCGCCGGGGCCCGGGCCTCCGCGCAGGGCGCAGCGCTGCCCGGCGGGGCCCAGGCCGGTGGAGCGGCGACCACCGCCTCGGCCGCGGAGGTGCGCTCGGCCCGCAAGGAGGCCTCCCGCCTCGAGCGCCGGCTCGAGAAGCTGCAGGCCTCGGAGTCCGCCCTGATGGGTCGCATGGCCGCCGCGGCCACCGACCACGAGGCCGTCACGGCCCTCGACGCCGAGCTGCGGTCGGTGCAGGCCGAGCGCGAGGAGGTGGAGGAGGCCTGGCTCGTGGCCGCCGAGGCGGCCGGCTGAGGGCCCCTCAGCGCCGGCGCCTCCAGGGGGCGGGCTCCGCCTCCAGGCACCACCGGAGCCGGTGGGTGGCGAGGGCAGCGGTGAGCCTGTCCGTCTGCGCCTCCCGCACCGTGCCCGGCGCCCCGGTCAGTCCACGACGCGGGCGGCCTGCGGGGTCCGGGCCGTCCCGCGGCGCCGTATCTCACACCTCGGGCGGGGGAGCCCCCCGGCTCGCCGCGGGGGCGTCGAAGCCGCTGGACAGCGAGCGCAGGACGTCGGCGAGGCGGGCCTGCTCGTGCTCGGCGAGGCCGGCGAGAAGGCGCCGCTCGCGGGAGAGGAGGTCGGCCATCGCGGCGTCGACGCGCGAGGCGCCGGCGGTCGTCAGGCGCACGAGCACGCCCCGTCGGTCGGCCGGGTCGGGATGGCGCTCGACGAGGCCCGCCGTGACGAGGCGGTCGACCCGATTCGTCATGGTGCCGCTGGTCACGAGGGTCGAGGTGACGAGCTGCCCCGGCGTCAGCTGGTGCGGGGCGCCGGAGCGGCGCAGCGCGGAGAGGACGTCGAAGGACCACACCTCGAGGCCGTGCTCGGCGAAGGCCGCCCGCCGCGCGAGGTCGAGGTGCCGCGCCAGCCGGCTGACGCGCGAGAGGACCTGCAGGGGCGAGACGTCGAGGTCGGGCCGCTCCCGGCGCCACGCCTCGACGATGCGGTCCACCTCGTCACGCGCGCCCACGGGGCGCGCTGGCCGCCCTCCGGTCGTCTCCAGAGCCACGTCCCGATGCTACGCCGGGTCTCTCGACGTCGAGATTCTCGACGGGCTGGGCACGCGCACGCGGGCGCCGAGATGGAGGTCTGAGTCATCGCTACCGCCGTCCCGTGACGCAGGCCTCCATCTCGGTGGCGGGAGAGTGTCCGCGCCTCACAGGGCAGCCCTGACCATCGCGGCCACCCGGCCCGGCGTGCACGTGTCCGCCCACGTGCAGCGGATGACGTCGTGACCCAGGGCGACCAGCGCGTTCGCCCGGTGCCGGTCGTGGAGGAGCGCCTCGGGTGCGTCGTGGAAGCGCCGCCCGTCCGCCTCGAGCACGAGCAGTCCTCGCCCGGGTCTGCGTCGGCGGCGGAAGACGATGTCGGCTCGGGCGACGACCCGGCCAGCGCCGTCCTGCACGACGACCTGGAGGTCGTCGGGCGGCACCCCGCCGTCGACGCAGTCGAGCCGCGCCCGGCTCTCGAGCGGGCTCTCGGCGCGCCCGTCGGCCAGCAGCCACAGGTCGTCGACGGCGCGGCACCCGCGGCGGCCGCTCACCATCACGCGGGCGAGCGCGAGGTCGCGGTGGTCGACCTCGCCACGGGCCAGCGCCGCGTCGAGGAGCGCGAGCGCGTCCCCCCGCGGGAGCCGGGGGGCGAGGTCGACGAGGGTCCGGAGCGCAGACGTCGTCGGGAGGCCGCGCACGCCGACGACCTGGTCGTGGGCGAGGACGTCGTGGTGGTCCACCAGGTCCTCGCGGTGGCGCTCGCGCAGCCCGGGGGGCACGAGCACGTGCAGCGGCGTCGGGGCGTCGGGGTCGACGAGGCCGTGGAGCGCCGCGGCCGTCCCGTGGCTGAGGACGGCGCCCGGCACGGTCAGGCCAGCAGACCGGGCCCACGAGCGCAGCAGGCGCGGCCCCACCCGCTCGGGCCGTACGAGCCAGGACCCGCGCAGGAGGGGCGACCAGTCGCCGCGCCGCACCAGCGTCGGAGCGTCCGACGGCGTCGCCCCGGCGCGTGCGAGGTCGGCGCGGGTGACGACGGCGTCCTGCCGGGCGGCGACAGCGGGGAGGGACCGGAGCGACGCGTCGTCCACGTGCGGAGAGTGTCCCGCCACCGGGAGGTGGGCCGGGCGTCGTCCCCAGGGCTGCCGCCGAGATGGAGGTCTGCGTCACGTCGACGCCCTGCGCGTGGCGCACACCTCCATCTCGGAGCTGGCTCCATCTCGCCGCGCCGTCAGCGGGGCGCGACCTCGGCGACGAGGTGGGGCTCGCCGTCGCGCTCGCGGCGGACGGCGAGGAGCAGCGCGCCGTCGGCGCGATCGTCCAGCGGTCGCCAGCCGTGCACGGCGCGGCCGGGCAGCGAGAGGGGGCGCAGGAAGCGCGCGGAGACGTCGTGGGCCGCGGGCAGGCGGCCCTCGAGGTCGAGCAGGGCGCGGGCCAGCGTCCACACGCCGTGGGCGATCGGGCGCCGGAAGCCGAGCAGGCGAGCTGTGGGGCGCGAGAGGTGGATCGGGTTCGGGTCGCCCGAGACGGCGGCGTACGCCCGACCCGTGCCGGCCGGGACGAGCCACCGGAGGCTCCCGTCCGGGAGGGGCGCCCGCGGGTCCGCGGGGGCCGCACCGGCGCCGGGCGAGGCGCTGCCCGGCGTCGGCTCGCGGTGCAGGTAGGTGCTCGTGCCGCGCCACACCACCTCGCCCGCGGCGCTGGCCGTGGCGACGACGTCGAGCTGGCGGCCGCGGCGGTGCGGGCGCAGGTCGCGCGCGGTGACGGCGAGGTCGAGCGCCTCCCGGGCGTCGACGGGCCGCAGCACCTCCAGGCGCTGGGCCACGTGCACGAGCCCCAGCGGCGGCAGCGGGAAGGCCGGGTCGAGCAGCAGGCGCATCGAGGCGCCCGACGCGAGGACGTGGCAGAAGGCGCCCGGCAGCGCCCTGGGCACCGTCGCGTCGGGTCGGCCCGCGCACACCCGCACCCACGCGTCCAGGTGCGCCGGGTCCACCCGCACGCCGCTCGCCCCGACGACGCGGTCCGGGAGGGAGGCGGAGCGGCGGCGGGGCAGCAGCGCCCCGGTGAGCTCCCGCGCGGAGGGCGCCAGCGGCACCGAGGCCGCCGGGCGAGGGCCGCGGAGGAGGACCACGCTCAGGCCCCCAGCAGGCTCTGGCCGCACACGCGCAGCACCTGGCCGTTGACGCCGGCCGTCGCGGGCTCGGCGAACCACGCGATCGCCTCGGCGACGTCGACGGGGAGCCCGCCCTGGCCCAGGGAGGCCAGGCGGCGCCCGAGCTGGCGCGTCAGGGGCGGCACGGCCGCGGTCATGCGCGTCTCGATGAAGCCGGGCGCCACGGCGTTCACCGTCGTGCCGGCCGCGGCGGCGCCCGGCGCCAGGGCCTCGACCATGCCGATGACGCCGGCCTTGGACGCCGCGTAGGAGGTCTGGCCGTCGTTGCCGGCGATGCCGGCGAGGGACGAGACGCCCACCACGCGACCGCCGCGGCCCAGCAGGCCCGCGCCGAGGAGGTGCTCGGTCAGGCGCAGCGGCGCCCCGACGTTGACGTCGAGCACGGCGGCGAAGGCCTCGGGGCGCATGTTGCGCAGCCGCCGGTCCCTCGTGATCCCGGCGTTGTGGACGACGACGTCGACGCCGCCGGCGCGCTCGCAGCGCTCGGCGAGGCGGCCGGGCGCCAGGTCGGAGGTGATGTCGAGCACCAGCGGCTCACCACGGACCGCCCGCGCCGTCGTCGCGAGGTCGGCCGCCGCCGCGGGGACGTCGACGAGCACGACGTGCGCGCCGCGGGCGGACAGCAGCTGCGCGACCGAGGCCCCGATGCCGCGGGCCGCGCCCGTCACGACGCACCGGCGCCCGGCCAGCGGGTGCGGCCCCCGGGCCTCGTCCCCGGCCGGCAGCTCGTGGACCGGGTCCTCCACGCGCACGACCTGGCCGCTGACGAAGGCCGAGCGCCCGGACAGCAGGAAGCGCAGCGTCGACCCCAGCGCCTCGACCCCGCGGCCCGAGAGCAGGACCAGCTGGACGGTCCGGCCGCCGCCGACCTCCTTGCCGAGGGAGCGCGCGAAGCCCTCGAGCCCCCGCTGCGCCACGCGGACCGCGGCGGGCGCGCCGGCCGGCAGCCGGTCGGGGTCGAGCCCGACGACGACGACGTGCGCCCCGCGGGCCAGCTGCCGCAGCCGCGGCGTGCAGGCCCCGACGAGGCCGACGAGCTCGGCGGGCGAGGTCGCGGTGGTGGCGTCGACGACCAGGCCGCCCAGCCGCTCGCCCGCGGACAGCCCGCCGTCGGTCGCGGCCGGGTCGGGCCCGAGGACGCGGGCGCCGGCCGCGGCCAGCTCGGCCGCGGCGACGCCCGCCGCCTCGCCGGCCCGGGCACCGGCCGCGCCGGGCGCCACCAGGCCGGTGACCAGCACGGGGCCGGGCGCGAGGGGGGCTCCCGGGGCGTCCCGGCGCAGCGGGAGCGGGTCGGGCAGCCCCAGCCGGGGGACGACGCGGCGGCCGAGCCCGCTGCGCGCGAAGGCGGCGTAGCGGTCGGCCGGCGTGCCGGGGCCGTCGAGCGGCTCGACGGCGGTGCCGGTCGAGGTCCCGCCGTCCCCGCCGGGCGGCGCCGTCGACGCCGGTGCGGGCGGTGTCGTCTCGGGCATGGGGCGAACCTACCGCCGCGGGGCGAGCAAGTTACCCGTGGGTAACACCCGCCGTCCGTCCGTGGCACAGTGACGGGCATGGCAGATCCCACCGGACGCCCGACCCCGCGGCCCTACGGGTCGGCGCCGTCCCCGCGGCCCGTCGCCGTCGTCGCGGGCACGCGCATCCCCTTCGCCCGCTCGGGCCGGGCGTACGCGACCGCCTCGAACCAGGAGATGCTCACGGCGGTCCTCGACGGGCTCGCCCGTCGCGCGGACCTCGTCGGGGAGCAGGTGGGCGAGGTCGTCGCGGGGGCGGTGGTCAAGCACAGCCGGGACCTCGTGCTCACGCGCGAGGCCGTCCTCGGCTCCGTCCTGGACCCCCGGACGCCGGCGCACGACGTCGGGCAGGCCTGCGGCACGGGCCTGCAGGCGGCCCTCGGCGTGGCCGGGAAGATCGCGCTGGGCCAGATCGAGGTCGGCGTCGCCGGTGGCGCCGACACGACGTCGGACGCGCCGGTCGTCGTCTCCGAGGGTCTGCGCCGGGCGCTGCTGCGGGCGAACCGCGAGCGGACGACGGCCGGGAAGGTGCGCGCCCTCGCCGCCGTCCGCCCCCGCGACCTCGTGCCCGTGCCGCCGCGCAACGCCGAGCCGCGGACGGGCCTGTCGATGGGGGAGCACCAGGCGCGGACCACGCTGGAGTGGGCGATCACGCGGGAGGCGCAGGACGAGCTGGCGCTGGCCAGCCACCACCGGCTGGAGGCGGCCTACGAGAGCGGCTTCCTGGACGACCTCGTCGTGCCCCACCGCGGTCTCGAGCGCGACGACGTCCTGCGGCCCGGGCTGACCGCCGAGCAGCTGGCGGCGCTGCGCCCCGTCTTCGGCCGGGGGGAGACCGCCACGATGACGGCCGGCAGCTCCACCCCGCTCACCGACGGCGCGAGCGCTGTGCTCCTCTCCTCGCCGGAGTGGGCGGACCGGCGCGGCATGGAGCCGATGGCGTACCTGACCGCCTCCGAGACAGCGGCTGTCGACCACGTCAGCGGCGCGGAGGGTCTGCTGATGGCGCCCGCGCACGCGGTCTCGCGGCTGCTCGCGCGCACGGGGCTGGCGCTGGACGACTTCGACGTCGTGGAGATCCACGAGGCGTTCGCCAGCCAGGTGCTGTGCACGCTGGCCGCGTGGGAGGACCCCCTGTTCTGCCGGGTGCGCCTCGGCCGCGACGAGCCCCTCGGCAGCGTGGACCGCGACCGGCTCAACCCGCACGGCGGGTCCCTCGCCGCCGGGCACCCCTTCGCGGCCACCGGCGGCCGCGTGCTCGCCTCCGCGGCGAAGGCCCTCGCGGTGCGCGGCGGCGGTCGGGCGCTCGTGTCCGTCTGCGCGGCAGGCGGTCAGGGAGTCGTGGCGGTCCTCGAGCGCTGAGCGGCCGAGCCGTCGTCGTCCGAGCCGTCGTCGTCCGAGCCGTCGTCGTCCGCGTCGGCGACGGTCCGCGGGGTCGGGCCCTGCGGCCGGGGCGTGCGCGCGGCGGCGGGGCCGAGGCAGGGATCGACCTCCAGCCCCGAGAGGCCGTTCCAGGCGAGATTGACCAGGTGCGCGGCGACGACCGCCTTCTCGGGCTGGCGGCTGTCGAGCCACCACTGCCCCGTGAGGGCCACCATGCCGACGAGCATCTGCGCGTACATGGGCGCCGTCTCGGCGGGCAGCCCGCGGTTGGCCATCTCGCGCGCCATGAGGTGCTCGACCTGGCGGGTGATGTCGGAGATCAGCGTGGCGAAGGTGCCGGCGCTGGTGGCGACGGGGGAGTCGCGCACGAGGATCCGGAACCCGTCGCTGGAGTCCTCGACGTAGTCCAGCAGGCGCAGCGCCGCTCGTTCGAGGACCTGCCGCGGGTGCAGCCCGCTGACGTCGAGCTCCTCGGTCATGGCGGTCAGCAGCCGTCGCACCTCGCGGTCGACGACGACCGCGTAGAGCCCCTCCTTGCCGCCGAAGTGCTCGTAGACGACGGGTTTGGACACCGCGGCGCGCGCCGCGACCTCCTCGACGCTCGTCCCCTCGAAGCCCCGCTCGGCGAACAGCGCCCGGCCCACGTCGAGGAGCTGCTCACGGCGCTCGGCGCCCGTCATGCGGGCGCGCCGCGGCGCGGGCGGTCGAGAGCTCACCCGGGCATCCTGCCCCGACGCAGAGCGGGCATCTCGCCCCCTCGCCGGTCGGGAGGGAGGGCACCCGGGCGCCGGGGCGCGACCGCCGGGCGGCGGGGTCGCGCCCCGGGCGGCGATCAGGCGCCGGTCCGCGCGGCGCGTCGGGCGGCCGACTCCTCGCGACGGGTGACGAAGCGGGTCGCCTGCTCGTCGAGCTGCTCGAGGAACTGCGCCATCTCCAGGCGGGCGGCCTCGCCGCGAGGGCCGAGGTCCGTGCGCTCGAAGACCTTCCAGAAGCGCAGCACCGGCATGAGGACGTCGTCGTGGTGGAGCTTGAGGTCGTAGATGCCGGCCTTGGCGATCATCATCGACGACCGGGCGAAGCCCGGCATGCCCGCACCCGGCATGGCGAAGTCCATGACCTCGTTGCGGATGGCCTCCATCGTCTCGTCGGGCGCCTGGTCGAAGGCCGCCGCGAGGAGGTTTCGGTAGAAGACCATGTGGAGGTTCTCGTCCTTGGCCACGCGGGAGAGCAGGGCCTCGGCGACGGGGCACCCGGTGGCGCGACCGGTGTTGCGGTGGCTCACGCGGGTGGCGAGCTCCTGGAAGGAGACGTAGGCGAGCGTCTGCAGCATGCTCTTGTCGCCGTCGTCGTACCCGGCCGCCATGTGCTCCATGCGCAGGCGCTCGAGCTCGACGGGGTCGGTGCCGCGGGTGACCACGAGGTAGTCGCGCAGCGCGATGCCGTGGCGGCCCTCCTCGGCCGTCCACTGGCCGACCCACTGCCCCCACGCGCCGTCCCGGCCGAAGCTCGTGGCGATCTCGCGGTGGTAGCTGGGGAGGTTGTCCTCGGTCAGCAGGTTCACGACCATCGAGGTCCGGGCCACCGGGTCGAGCTTGGAGTCGCCCGGCTCCCAGTCGGTCCCGCCGAGGTAGGCGAAGTTCTGGCCCTCGCTCCACGGCACGTAGTCGTGGGGGTTCCAGGCCTGGGTCGCCTTCAGGTGCCGCTCGAGGTTCTCGGCGACGACGGGCTCGAGGTCGCGCAGCAGGCGGCTCTGGAGCTCCGCCGCGGCCTCCGGGCTGTCCGTGGTGGTGGTCACCTACGGAACCGTAACCTACGCAGCCGTAACCTGCGCTCCCGGAGGCCGGGCGGTCGCCCGGCCCGCACGGGTGCGCGAGCGCGCCGGCGCGGGGCCCGCACGCGCGCGGGTAGCGTCGGAGGCGGCGGCCCGGGGCGCGGGCGCGCCGCCCGCGGGCCGCCCGGCCCGGCGGTCCCCCGTGGTCCAACGGCAGGACGCCGCTCTTTGGAAGCGTGAGATCGAGGTTCGAGTCCTCGCGGGGGAGCTGCGCGCCGCAGCGGGCCGGGGCCCGGGCGGCGCGCCGCGGAGGCGCTCTGACCCCGGCGCCTGCGCCGGACGGGGTGGTCGCGACCGGGCGGTAGGGTCGCCGCCGTCCCTCGCCCGCCGCCTCCGTCCCCCGTCAACGCCGCCCCGAGGAGCCCGCTCGCGTGAGCAGCCCCAGGCCCAGCGCCGTCGTCGTCCTCGCCGCCGGCGAGGGCACCCGGATGCGCTCGGCCGTCCCGAAGGTCCTGCACCCCCTGGCAGGCCGGAGCCTGCTCGCCCACGCGCTGGGAGCCGCCCGCGGGCTCGACCCCGACCACCTGGTGGTGGTGGTGCGGCACGAGGGCGAGCGCGTCGCCGCCCACGCCCGCCAGGTCGACCCGGGCGTCCTCGTGGCCGAGCAGGACGAGGTGCCCGGGACCGGCCGCGCCGTCGTCTGCGCGCTCGGCGCGCTGCGCGACGCGGGGGTCGAGCCGGTCGGCACGCTCGTCGTGACCTGCGGCGACGTCCCGCTGCTGGAGGCCTCCACCCTGCGCGCCCTCGTGGCCGCGCACGAGGACGGGAGCAGCGCGGTCACGGTCCTGACGGCCGTGCTCGAGGACGCCACCGGCTACGGGCGCGTCCTGCGCGGCCCCGACGGCGGCGTCGAGCGGATCGTCGAGCAGAAGGACGCCACCGCGGTCGAGCGGGCCGTGCTGGAGGTCAACAGCGGCGTGTACGCCTTCGACGCGGCGGTGCTCGCGTCGGCGCTCGAGCGCGTGGGGCGGGACAACGCGCAGGGCGAGGTGTACCTCACCGACGTCCTCGGCATCGCCCGGGCCGACGGGCTGGCCGTCGCCGCCCTCCCGGTCGCCGACGTCGCGCAGACCGAGGGCGTGAACGACCGCGTGCAGCTCGCGCGGGCGGGCGCGGAGCTCAACCGCCGGCTGCTCGAGCGGTGGATGCGCGAGGGCGCCACCGTCGTGGACCCGGCCACCACCTGGGTGGACGTCGACGTCGAGCTGGAGCCCGACGTCCGGCTGGAGCCCGGGGTGCAGCTGCTGGGGGGCACGCGCGTGGCCCGGGGTGCCGTCGTGGGGCCCGACAGCACCTTGCGGGACTGCGTCGTCGGCGCCGGCGCCTCGGTCGTGCGCACGCACGGGACCGGCGCCGTGGTGGGCGAGGGCGCGTCCGTCGGTCCGTACAGCTACCTGCGGCCGGGCACCAGCCTGGGCCAGGACGGGCGCATCGGGGCCTACGTGGAGACCAAGAACGCGCAGATCGGGCGGGGCTCGAAGGTGCCGCACCTCTCCTACGTCGGCGACGCGGAGATCGGCGAGGGGACGAACATCGGCGCGGCCACCGTCTTCGTCAACTACGACGGCGTCTCCAAGCACCGCAGCAGGGTCGGGGACCACGTGCGGATCGGCAGCGACACGATGCTCGTCGCGCCGGTCGAGATCGGCGACGGCGCCTACACCGCGGCCGGCTCGGTCATCGACCAGGACGTGCCGCCGGGGGCGATGGCGGTCGCCCGCGCCCGCCAGCGCGTCGTCGACGGCTGGGTCGAGCGCCGTCGCGCCGGCAGCGCCTCGGCCCGGGCGGCGGCCCGCGCCCGCAGCACCCAGGACAGCACGACCACCAGCCACGGCGAGACCTCGGGAGACGTGCGATGACGGGCATCAAGGCGACCGGCGAGAAGCGGCTGGTCCTCGTCAGCGGGCGGGCGCACCCGGAGCTGGCGGCGGACGTCGCGGACGAGCTGGGCGTCGAGCTCGTGCCGACCTCGGCCTACGACTTCGCCAACGGCGAGATCTACGTGCGCTTCGGGGAGTCCGTCCGCGGCGCCGACGCCTTCGTGCTCCAGAGCCACACGGCGCCGATCAACCAGTGGCTCATGGAGCAGCTGCTCATGGTCGACGCCCTCAAGCGGGCCTCGGCCAAGCGCACGACGGTGGTGGCGCCGTTCTTCCCCTACGCGCGCCAGGACAAGAAGCACCGGGGGCGCGAGCCCATCTCCTCGCGCCTGGTCGCGGACATGTTCAAGACGGCCGGCGCCAACCGGCTCATGAGCGTCGACCTCCACACGGCCCAGATCCAGGGCTTCTTCGACGGGCCCGTCGACCACCTGTGGGCGATGCCGCTGCTCGCCGACCACATCGCCTCGCGCGTCGACCGGTCCGAGCTCACCGTGGTGTCCCCGGACGCCGGTCGCGTCCGGCTGGCCGACCAGTGGTCGGACCGCCTCGGCGCCCCGCTGGCGATCATCCACAAGAGGCGCGACCCCACGGTCCCCAACCAGGTCAAGGTGCACGAGCTCGTCGGGGAGGTCGAGGGCCGCACCTGCGTGCTGGTCGACGACATGATCGACACCGGCGGGACCATCGTGCAGGCGGCCGAGGCGCTGGTCGACAACGGGGCGAAGCAGGTCCTCGTCGCCGCCACCCACGCCGTCCTCTCGGGCCCGGCGGTGGAGCGCCTGCGCGACAGCCCGGTCGTCGAGCTGGTGACGACCAACACCCTGCCGATCGCCGAGGAGCGGCGCTTCCCGCAGCTCACCGTCCTGTCCATCGCCCCGCTGCTCGCCCGGGCCGTCCGCGCCGTCTTCGACGAGGGCTCGGTCACGAGCCTGTTCGACGGCAACAGCTGAGCTCCCGGCCGCGACGGGGGAGCCCGGGAGGAGTGCCGGCGTGCGCCTGACCGCCAAGACCGACTACGCGCTGCGCGCCGTCTGCCAGCTGGCCTCGCGCGCCGGCGGCGCGACGAGCGACCGCATCTCCGAGGCGGAGGCCATCCCGCAGCGCTTCCTCGAGGCCATCCTGCGGGACCTGCGCCGCGCCGGTCTGGTGACCAGCCGGCGCGGCCCCGACGGCGGCCACGCCCTGGCCGTGGACGCCGAGCAGCTGACGGTCGCCGACGTCATCCGCGCCATCGACGGGCCGCTGGCGCTCGTGCGCAACCTCCGCCCGGAGCAGCTCGACTACCAGGGTGCCTCCGTGGCGCTCCAGGACGTCTGGGTGGCGCTGCGCGCCAGCGAGCGGGCCATCCTCGAGGCCACCACGGTCGCCATGGTCGTGCGCGACGACCTGCCCGACGTCGTCCTCGACCACCTGCCCGAGCGTCGTCCCTCCTACGAGATCGGGATGGACATCTGACCCCGCGCCCGCTCGGCGACGTCGCCGGGCGGCGACCCGTCGTGGGGCCGGACGCCGCCCCCGCACCGCCGCTGCGGCGCGCAGGTCCCCGCGCCCGCGTCCGGGCGCCCGCCCTCCCGTCCTCGCGCTGCGGCGCCGGCGCTCAGGTGCCCGCGCTCGGGACCGCGCTGCCCGCCGCGCCACCCGGGAGCAGCGGCCGGCGGTCGAGCACGAGCAGGTCGTAGGGGACGGCCTCGTGGGCCCGCTGGAGGTCCGCCACGGACAGGAGCACCCACGGCGCGTCCGCCCGCCACCACGCGTGCAGCCGGTCGACCGCGGAGTACACCAGCAGCGCGGTCCGGCCGTCCGCGAGCCGGAGCATCTCGAGGTGGTGCCCCCCGCCCCCGTCACCCGCCGGTGCGGTCGGTGCGTACACCACGGGCGGGAAGCCGCGGAGCGCTTCCGCGGCGCCCGACGCGCGGTCGTCGGCGGTCCGCGGGCCGGACGGCTCCTGGTTCACCGCCCCACCCCCCAGGGGTCCGGCCCCGACGGGCCCGCGTCCCAGAAGTCCGGTCGCAGCGAGGCCGGCGTGCCGAGCTCGCGACGCGCAGCGGGGTCCAGGGCGCACACGGAGAGCGCGAAGGCCAGCTCGTCCGGGTGCACGGACAGCTGCCTCGGCGTGAAGCGGACCCGCCGACCGCTCGAGAGCCGCACGACCACCCAGCGCCTCAGCGACACGAGCACGACCTCGTCCCAGTCGGCCCGCTGGGGGCGCCCGTGGTGGACGACGGTGAGCGCCCGGGCGCCCAGGTGCACGCCCTGGGGGACCACGTGCGGTGCGAGGAGCCACCAGAGCGCCGCGGCGACGGCGGCGAGGACGCCGGCGAGCGCCCACCGCTGCCCCAGGAGCGCGAGCAGCGCGCCCAGCGACGTGGGCACGACGAGGAGCAGGGCGGCCCACCACCGCAGCAGCCCCGACCACGGCGCGCAGGCCACGAGCGTCGACGGGGCGCCCGTGGGGTCCGTCGCGAGACGGGGGCCGGGACGGCGTCCGTCCCAGCGCTGCTCCAGCACGGCCGTCGTCCCCCCGGCGGCGCCCAGGGCCAGCACCGCCAGCCCGAGGAGGCCCGCGAACGGCATCTGCGGCGCCGCCGCGACCAGAGCGCCTCCGATCAGGAGGATCACGACGGCGCCTGCGCACACCAGCACCAGCCGCCCCGGTGTGCGCGTGGGGGACGTGGACGCGCGCCGGGACGACCAGGGACGTCCCGGCGGGCCGGCGGGGTCGCCGCGCAGGCTCAGTCGAACCACCCCCCGACCGTGCGGGCCAGCGAGCCGGCCCCGCTGAGCGCCGCCGCCCCCGTATCCCAGACGGCCTCGAGGCCCTCCACGGCGGCGTCCCCCACGTCCGGCCCGTCCTCGAACAGCGAGTCGACCATGCCGGAGGTGAAGATGCCGACCCCGGCGCCGACGAGCGCGCCGACCGCGGTGCCGACGCCGGGGACCGGGATCGCGGTGCCGATCATGGCGCCGGCGGCGACCGAGGCCGCGAAGCCGGCGGTCCCGGAGACCACGGCCTGGGTGGGGTCCTCGCCCGAGGCGATGTCGAGGGCGATGCCGGCGCCGGCCAGCACGCCACCGACCTCCAGGGGGAACGTCCTGCTCCTGCGGGCGAGGTCACGCCCCTCGCGAAGCAGGTCGTCCGCCGCCCCGGCACCGCGCCGCGCGTCGTCCAGGTCCGCGTACCACCGAGCCGGCCCGGTGGCCGCCGGGCGCGCCGCCAGCGCCTGCCGCTCCCGGACGACCGCCTGCGCCGCTCGCCACTGCGACTCGCCGCCGAGCGCGAGGGCGTTGTACTCCATGACGGCGCCGGCGAGGCCGCCCAGGGTGCTGCCGGCCGTCAGCACGCTGCCGTGCGCGGACAGGGCGAGGTCCTCGTCGTCCTGCAGCTGGAGGTAGGCCGTGACCATGACGGCCCCGACCCACCCGAAGCGCTCGAGCAGCTCGTCGAGCAGGCGCGAGGCGCCGGCGGGGACGGGGACCGCGCCGTGGACGGCGGCGGCCGCGGCGGCGCGGGCGAGGCTCGTGACGGCGGCGGCGACGGCCTCGTGCGCCCGTCCGGCGGCCGGGGCGAGCGCGTCGTCCCCGCCGGCGGCCGCGAGCAGCGCCTCGAGGTCGTCGAGGTCCCGCTCGTCGACGTCCCCCGCCGCAGCGCCTCGGCGCAGGGCCGCGACCGCGCGGTCGAGGTCCTCGGCGACCTGGTGCCGCCGGGCCAGGGACAGGTCGGCGCGCTCGGTGGGCGGAAGGGGGCCGAGATCGGTGGTGCCGGTGGCGAGGTAGGTGCTGACGGTGCGGTCGGGCACGGGCACGACGACGGCGGAGGCCAGGGCGTGGCCGGTGCTGCGGGTGCGGGCGCGCAGGTCGGCCATGACCTGGTGGTAGGTGGCCGTGGCCGAGGCCTGGGCGCCGGCGCGCTCGGCGGCGGCCGAGCTGGTGCGGGCGGCGTGCCCGGCGTCGGCCTCGGCCTGCCACGTGCGGCGCTGGGCCCCGGCGTCGGCGGGGATGGCGTCGAGGTCGGCGCTGCGCCGGGCCGCGGAGGCGGCGAGGGCGTCCGTGCACGCGGCCTGCGCGTCGGCCCAGCGGGCGCGCAGCGCGGGCAGGGTCTCGTCCTGGGCGGTGCGGTAGGCGGCGGCGAGGTCGCCCAGGGCGGTGGCGGCCGCCTCGAGGTGGCCGCCGAAGGAGGCCATGTGCTCGGCGAGGGCGGTGGCCTCGGCGGTCACGGCGGTGGCGGCGGTGCCCTGCCAGCCGTGGGCCCAGGCGGCGGGGGGGCGGCGACGCCGGCGCGCTCGGACTCGAGGTCGCCGGCCAGGGCCCGCAGGCGGGTCGCCGCGAGGTCCACCTGGTCCGGGTCGACGTCCAGGGGGAAGCCGCCACCGCCGTCGCTCACGCGGCTCCCTCCGGCTCCACCCCCGCGAGTCGCGGGCCCCGCAGCCGGGGGACCCCGCCGGCCGCGCCCACGGTAGGCGAACCAGGCGCTCCCGGGAGGCGTCAGGCGGCCCAGCTGCCCCGGACGGGGCACCACCTCCCGGGAGGAGGCGGTCGAGGTGCCTCCGCCGTCGAGCGCCGCACGTCGCCACCCGGTGTTGCGGCGCCGCAGGCGCGGACGGCGGTGCGGCCGGAGCAGCCGAACGGGTGGAGCCCGCACGACGAGGGGGGTGCCCCCGCCTAGTCTGGCCGGGTCGAGACGCGGCCGAGACCACGAGCCGCTAGACCATGAGGTGCGCTTCGAGCGGGCGGCGCCTCGATCGGCTGACGGTGACGGAGCGTAGCGCTTACCGTGGGCGGGCTCTCACCTCCCGACCCCGGTGACTGCAGATGTTCCCGCAATCGACGACCGCGGGTCGACGGAGGTTCTCCATGTCACTCACCATCCACCGGTCCGCGCTGTCGAGACGGGAGTCGCGGGCGACGGCTCTCGCCGGCACTCGCGCCGGGGACGTGGGCGCCCTCGAACCGGCACCCCCCGGTCCCTGGACGGTGACCCACGACTTCGCCTTCGTCGACGGAGGTGCGGAGCTCGTGACCCGCGCGCTCGCCGACGACGTGCTCGGCGGCGCCCCGGTCACGGTCCTCGCCGGTGGCGACCCCGTCACCAGGAGCCTGTCCACGGGAGAGGTGACTTCGCTCCTCGCGCGGGTGCCCGTCACCGAGCGCTCCCACCGGCTCCTGACGCCGCTGTACCCCGTGGTGGCTCGGGTCGCGCCGGTGATCGAGGGCAACGTCATCGCCTCCTCCTACGCCTTCAGCCACCACCTGCGCTGCACCGGGGCCAAGGTCGTCTACTGCCACACGCCGCTGCGGCAGGTGTGGAGCGGCCGGGCGATGTACGAAGAGCACGGCTCCTGGGCCCAGCGCCGTGCCCTGGCGGCTCTCGCGCCGGCGCTGCGCCGTGCTGACGTCCGAGCCGCGCAGCAGGCCGACCTCTACCTGGCCACGAGCGCCGCGGTGAGGGAGCGCATCGAGCGCTGCTACGGCAGGACGGACGTCCCCGTCATCCCCCCGCCCGTGGACACGTCGGTCTTCCGGCCCGACGGCCCGACGGAGCCCGCAGCCGAGGGATCTCTCCTGTGGGTCGGCCGGGTCGTCGAGCCGTACAAGCGGCTCGAGCTGGTCATCGAGGCGGTGCGCGGCACGGGGCGTCGTCTCGTCGTCGTGGGAGACGGGCGGGACCGCGAGCGGCTCGAGCGCTCCGCCCCCGCGGAGGTCGTCTTCCTCGGGTGGCAGGGGCGGTCGGCGCTCGCGCGCCTCTACCGCGCAGCACAGGCGGTGGTCTTCCCGAGCGAGGACGACTTCGGCCTGGTCCCGGTCGAGGCGATGGCCTGCGGGACGCCCTGCGTCGCGCTGCGCCGGGGAGGTGCGGTCGACACGGTGCGCGAGGGGCTGACGGGCACCTTCTTCGACGAGCCGGCGCTCGAGCAGCTCCGGGAGGCGATCGACCGGTGCGCCGACCGCACGTGGGACCCCGCAGCCGTGGCCGCCTGGGCGACGACGTTCGGGCGCCAGCGCTTCGTGGAGCGGGTCCGAGGGGCGATCGGCCACCTGGCGCCCGTCTCGACGCCGACCGCGGGAGTCGCGCCGCTCGGGCTCTAGCCGAGGTCGTCCCGCCACGACGACCGCGGGCGACGGGCCGGGAGCGCGGGCCGCGTCACGACGGGCGGGGCGCAGGCGGGCCTCCCCGGCGGCTATGCTCGCTCGGTTGCCTCGGCGAGGGGCGGCGCCGACGCCTCGTGGGGCGGGGCCGCCCGGACTCGACGCGGTGGTCGCGGCCCCGCTGCGCGCCGCGCCGCCGAGGAGGACCGGCGCGCAGGACGCCGGCCACCGCCGCGAGACCACCGCACACGAGCCGTCAGGAGCACCCCCATGGCCGACGAGATCCGCCTCTCCGCCCAGACCCGCACCGAGTTCGGCAAGGGCGCCGCCCGCCGCATCCGCCGCGCCGCGATGATCCCGGCCGTCGTCTACGGCCACGGAGAGGCGCCCCGGCACCTCACGCTCCCGGGCCACGCCACGATGCTCGCCGTCAAGCGCGAGAACGCCGTGCTGACCATCGACGTCGAGGGCGACGAGGTCCTCGCCCTGGTCAAGGACGTCCAGCGCGAGCACCGCCGCCGCGAGATCGAGCACCTGGACCTGGTCCTCGTGCGCCGCGGCGAGAAGGTCGAGGTCGAGGTGGCCGTGCACGTCGAGGGCGAGCCCGCGGTCGAGACGGTCGTGACGGTGGAGAACCAGAGCCTCCTGCTCGAGGTCGAGGCCACGCACATCCCCGAGAACGTCGTCGTCGACGTGACGGGTGCCGAGGCCGGGACGCAGGTCACCGCCGGCCAGGTCCCGCTGCCCGCCGGCGCCGCGCTCGTGACGGACGCCGAGTCGCTGGTCGTCAACGTGACCGCCGCGCGCACCGCCGAGGAGCTCGACGCCGACCTGGCCGAGGCCGAGGGCGAGCTGGGCATCGAGCGCGACGAGCCCGACGTCGACGCGGACGCCGAGGCGGCCCCGGTCGCCGCCGGCGACCAGGACTGACCCTGGCTCCCGCACCACCCGC
>Ga0210040_10001677_pt1 | contig 32903 bp, 2 predicted proteins | sample CryGeyCG12114_NA_FD_185462 | JGI IMG/M metagenome (GOLD analysis project Ga0210040, IMG submission 185462) | Groundwater microbial communities from aquifer - Crystal Geyser CG19_WC_8/21/14_NA (SPAdes) (version 2) | ecosystem: Environmental > Aquatic > Deep subsurface > Groundwater | place: USA...
GACTACATTGGTTAATGTTCTGCTGAATGATGATCGTGAAAGGAAACGGTGGGGCCATTAGCAAGAAGATGCCCCGGAGTCTTATTCATATGGAGGTCCTAGCATCAGTTAGCTCGATAGCATCCATGTGTACACTCCATACTCTCACGTGAGCGGTGCAACTCTATGTCTGGTTGCCAGATATCGGTTGATCTCTACATAGTTCCTTGCGCTATGTATGGTCTCGTTACTCGAAGGAGAAGCACCGGCGTCCGTGAGACCTATGGTCACCTGTAGGGAGTAAGTAACGTACGTGCTCTAGATTAGTTCTATATAAGCTTATTACTAAACTTTAAGTATACTTTAGTATAGGAAGTTTAGTATAACTTTAAGCTATAATAGCTTATTAGTTTACTAATTAATTTTAAACTATAAAAGTTTTTAAAAATTATATAATAGTAAGTATTTATAAGTTTTTATAACTATTTAAATAAATATTATAGTTTTTATAAAGTAAAAATATTTTAATTACTATATAAGCTACTTATTATTACTTTAACTTCTTTTTTTTTTTTTTCTAGTATAAACTAACTTTTATAAACTAATATAATAATAATAATAAATAATAATATATAGCTTATTAGGATATAGTTATAAGGTAGATATAGGAATAAGTATAAAGTAAAAATAGTATATAATTATTAAGAAAGATAGACTAATTACTACTAAAGAAAGTAGTAGAAAGTCTATCTTATATAGTATAAAGCTACTTTTTACTATGTAAGTAGAACTAGCGCTCTCTATACTATAGTTCTAATAATATCTTCTTTTTTATACTTAATTACTCTAATTAAAGTACTTATAGATACTATATAGTATAGTAAATATAGATAGCTTATAGTAAGCTAAATAAGTATAGAGTAAAGAAAAGAGAGTATAGATATATAGTAAAGTACACTATAGGTATATTACTTTAATAAAGTAATAATTTACTTTTACTTTTTTTTTTACTTTTTATTTTTACTTATAGTATATAAAGTATATAGGCTAAGTAAATAAGCTAGTAGTAAAAGTATATAAAAAGATTTTTTAACTTTTTTACTTTATTACTCTTATACTTTACTTTTAAACTTTAGTAAGTTTTTTAACTTTTATCTTTTTTAGTAGTTAATATACTTAAGTATATAATAGCTTATTATAGCTTAAAGTACTTTTAAGTACTCTATAGTACTACTATTAGAGTAAAGTAAAAGCTAATAGTATAATAAAAGCTACTAGCTATTTATTATACTTTATTATAGCTTTATTTATACTTTTCTTACTTATATTACTCTTATAAGACTTCCTTTACGCTACTATAAATTATTATAAAGTTTTTAACTTTATTATAGCTAATAATATACTAACTTATTACTATTATATATACTATATAGCTTACTTTAGTAAAAGTACTCTCTTTATATTTACTAAAGTTAGTTACTATATACTTAACTATAATAAAGATAATTTAAATAAGCTCTTTTTTACTTAAGTTACGTAAGTTAAAGATAGTACTACTATCTAAGATATAAAGTATATTAGCTATTTCTTTAATAATTAGCTATATATTACTATAAGTTAACTTAAAGTAGCTTAATATAGGCTATTATAAGCTTATCTAATATATACTAATATATTCTTAAGTCTTTAAAGCTCTTACTAGTAATTTTAAAGAGATCTATACTCTACTCTATAAGATTAAAGCTAAGAGCTATATAAGCTATAAGCTTAATTTTAAGTATATTACTACTATTATAGCTTAAGATAGCTAGCTTATTATAACTAATAGTAGTATTAGTATTTTTTTTTATATTAAGTATAAAGTTTACTATACTAAAAAGTAGCTAAATAGCTTTAAAGTAAGTATTATAATACTAGTACTACTAGTAGTAACTACTCTAGACTAGTATAAGCTATTATAGTCTTATATAAAGTATAGTAAAGTTAACTACTATATAATACTCTATATATTCTTTATTTAAGTAAGTTTAGTACTTACTTTAGTACTATTAAAAAAGATAACTCTTTTTACTTAAGTATTACCTTTAAGAGCTATAAGCGCTTTAAGCTAAATATTACTATTAAGAATATAGCTAAGTACTTTCTTTAAAACTCTAAAGTTACTAAATATACTTATAAGTACTCTAAAGATAGTAAAACTCTTAAGAAAATAGTAAGTTAGCTTATATTAGCTTATATTAGCTTATACTAACTCTCTCTTAAGCTAAGTATACTAGTAGTAATTATATTAATACTACTAGTAAGATTTATTATTTTAAAGCTATAATTTAAAACTTAGTAAATAACTTTATAAGTAAGTTAAGTAGTATAAAGAGCTAAATTACTAAGAAGATTAACGCTACTAAAAAGAAGTTAAGTAACTTTAAGAAGTACTTTATTTAAGCGTTATTTAGTATTTTATATAGATATAGTCTAAACTAAACTATTTTACTTTAAATAGAAGTAGTTAAGCTAAAATAACTTAAAGATTTATCTTTAGCTTACTAAAAAGTTTCTTTCTTTTAAGATACTTAATAAGAATTCTATTTTTCTTTTTATAATAATCTTATATAACTACTTTTTTTCTTAATATAAGTTCTTTTATAATTATCTTTAAGCTTAATATAATAGTATTCTAAAAGTTTATTATTATATATTATCTATAATTATAAGATTATATAAGCTTACTTATTCTATATTAAGCTATTCTAGTCTAATTTATAGTAGTATAGCTTAAAATAGAGCTTCTAGCCTACTAGTAACTTAATCTTTATTACTTTTACTTCTTTTTTTCTTTAGTAGTTAACTTTAATACTTTACTAGCTTTACTATTTTTACTTTTTATCTTAGTTATATACTTACTTTATTTTAGAACTATTTAATTATAGTTTTTAAAATATTTAGCTTTAGTTTTTATAAATTCTTTTTATTAGAGTAACTACGCTATTTAACTAAATACTTTTACTAGTTATCTTTATTCTTCTTTTAATTAACTATTCTATTTACTTTATATACGTTATTTTTAAAATTATAGAGTATATTTATAATTAGGATATTAGAGTATAAGATAAGTTCTTTTAGATTAAAAGGCTCTAGTAATAAAGTATAAAATACTAAGTAAATACTATTTAATTTAAGTAGTATTACTTTAAACGCTAATAGACTAATTTTAGTTTTAATAGTTCTTAAACTAATATACTTCTAGTCTAGCTTATATTTTAGCTTTATAGACTATATATAATATATAAAAACTATTACTTTATTTTCTTTTTTAAAGAGAATAAGTAATCTTTTTTTATTAGTATATATTTTTTAATAAGTATTTACTATAAAGATCTTTTTATAGTATTTTACTATAGTTTTAAGTACTTATATAGTAAATATATTTACTATATATAATTCTTTTTCGCCTAAAAGTATATTAAGCTATTCTAGACTAGTTAGGCCTATACTATAGTTAGCTATAAATAGTATTATACTTATAGTAGAGTATATACTATTATTATATATAAACTCTATAAGTAATAACTATAATGCTTAATTATTTTACTTAAGAGTATAGTAGTAGTAAAGATACTATTTAAAAGTCTAGTTCTACTTTTTAGTCTACTTATTTATTTAAAAGTAAAAAGCTAATAAGAAAACTCTCTTTAAGTTAAAGTAATATTAGAAAGTATTTTAGTATTTTACGTTTATAATAAAACTATAATTTAAAATTACTCTCTTTAGGATACTATAAAAATAGATAACTTCTTTAATCTATACTTAAGTTAAGTTAGTACTATTTTAGTTACTTTATACTAGTACGTAGTATACTATCTTAGTTAAGTAGTATACTATTATAAGTATTATATTATATACTAGACTAGAAAACTTACTTAGAAAGAGTTCTATAATAAAATTTATTATAATATCTTTTTATAGTCTTTAAAGTAGTAGTAAAAGAGTAAGTAGCTTATATAGCTTATATTAAGCTAAAGTTACTTTATAATAAAGTATATAGGCTTAATAATAGTTAATAATATTTTTTTATATCTCTTTTTAAGTATATTAGTATTAAAGCTTTTTTAATATATATTATATACTAAAATAACTAGCTATTAAGTTATTATAGTATAGCTTTATAGCTTCTACTTTTTTTTTAGTAGTAGTAAGTATCTTTATACTATTATACTTTACTATAAAGTAGTTTAAGCTAGTTTAGCTTACTTTTTTTAATAATTTATTAAATATACTTTTAAAAGTCTTTTTTAGTGTACTTCTTTTATTTATAGCCTCTAGTTCTCTAAGTGCTATTTATTTAGCTTTTTAGAACTAGTAAAAAGCCTTTTTTAGCTTAGACTATTTTTTAGTCTACTTTAAAGCTTATATAGTAATAGCTACTATTAGAAGTATATTTTTTCTTTACTTAGATAGGATATTACGTAATAATTATATAAATACTTAATTATACTTCTAAGCTAGCTTTTAAACTTTTACTATATAGTTAGGCTACTTTAAAGAGCTATTTATAGAGTTAGTAGCTTTAAAGTAATAGCTAAGTATAAAATTATATTATATTAATACTAGATATAACTATATCTAGTAGTAGTTAAGAATTTTAGTTTCTATAAACTACTTTAAGTTCTAATAATTAGTTAGAATCTTAAAATAGATACTTTTAAAGTATTATTACTAGTATTTTAGACTTTTAATAATTATAAGTAGCTCTTAATTATACGTATTATAGTTATACTTTACTATAATTAGCTTATATAAAAAAAAGTTAATAAGCTGCTATTAGAGCTTCCTACTTTCCTTTAGTACTAATTAGCTTAAAATACTATATATAGTACTACTAGAGGCGTTAACTTCTACTCTTATTTTCTTTCTTTACTTAAAATAAGCTAAGATAAGAACTTTTAAAAATACGTCTTTAAGGCTTTAAAAGGCAGCTTTATTTTCTTTTTTAATATTTAAATATTAACTTTCTTTTTTCTTTATTTAAAGGCTGCTTTTAGCTATACTTAGGCTTTTCTAAGTTAGAATAGTTAAGAGTAATACTAATTTAAAGAAACTAGTAATAAATTAGTAGTAGTAGTTTATAAAGCCTATAAATATATAGATATTATAAACTATATATAGTAGTAGCTATTCTTAAATAGTTTTAACTTTTTCTAAGTTAATACTAATATCTTTTAGTATAATAATATAGCTAAAGTACTCTATATACTACGTATACTATTTATACTTCTTAAGCTTAATATATAGCTTTATATAGTATAATTTTATAAATACCTCTTTAATATACTCTATATACTATTCTCTAGTATTAGAAAAGATAAAAATATTATCTAAGTAAATAATATAAGATATATTAATTAGGCTAGCTAACGTTTTATTAATAAAGCTTTAAAACTAAGTAAAAGCGTTTATAAAGCTAAAAAGTATAATAGTATACTTAAAATAACTATACTTTATATAAAAGATAGTCTTTTATTTATTACTTTCTTTAATTTTAAGCCTATAGTATACTTCTTAAATATTAAGCTTTATAAACTACTTAGCTTAAGTAAAATATTCTAAAGACTCTATAATTAGAAAAAGAAAACTTTAGTTCTTAATAGTAATCTTATTTAAACTTTAATAGTCTATATAAAGGCGTAAGCTTTTATTTTTCTTTTTAGTAAAGAGTATAAATACTTTTACTAAAGATTTAGATTATTAAATCTATCTTTATACTATATATTTTTTTAAGTACTTCTTTAAGATTTCTAACTTAGTTAGTAAGAAGTTATATAAAAGTTAGTAAAGTAGTATAGCTTTAAGTACTAGTTTAATAGCTAGATTATACTTACTATACTTAGTAAAGATCTTAGAATTATCTTCTAAGCTTATATTAGTAAACTTAGTATACTTAAGTAGTACTTAGCCTATACTAAGTTATTCTAGCTTAGTTTAGCTTATAAAGTTAATAAAATATATATATAGATCTATAGTAGAGTTATATATAATCTTTTTAAACTTAATAATATCTTTACTAGCTATTTTCTAGAACTAAACTATATTTTTAGTTTTTATTTTATAAAAAAGTATACGCTAGCTAGTATAGCTTATCTTAGAATTAACTATATTAATCTAAAGTAAGCTAAAGTATACTTTATACTTTACTAGTTCTACTATAATAAATAGTATATAAAAGATTTTAACTTTTTTATAAAAATTAGTAATAGTAGTATCTATAGTAGTAGTACTATATACTAAAAGATTACTTTTATTTATACTTTTAGTAATAAGCTTTAAAAGAAAGTTAATTAGAAAGTTTAGCTTTTTAGCTAAGTTAGCTAAAAGTAGATTAAGCTAAGAACTTTTATTAATTAAAGTATCTATAGAAGTACTTAATTTTACTAATAGTTTTACTATTAAAAAATATAATAATATTAAGTATAGAGCTTCTTTAAAAGTACTAAGGTCTTTTTTTTTAAAGTTTTATATAATATAAGTAGTAAAGTAAGCTTTTAGTCTTTTTACTTTTTACTTTTTCTTATAAAAAATTAGCTAGAGCTAAACTATAGCTTATTAAACTTAAGATAGTTTAGCTTAATATACTCTACTTCTTTATACTTATAGTAAGTTAGCTTTAAATAGTTTATATTAGCGCTACTTACTACTAGCTATCTTAAGCTATTCTAGCTTAAAGTAGTATACTTAGCTTTTTTTAAGAGTTTTTATATCTTTTCTTTTTTATTTAAATTTATATAAAACTAGTACTTACTCTTTTTTACTAAAGTATTTTAAAGTTCTTTTACTTTATAGTTTTAATAATAGCTAAGATTAGTAGCTTCTTTTAGTAGAGTAAACGTATTATATTACTTTACTAGAAGCTTTATAAGATCTTTATAGATATCTTCTTATAGTACTACTATAAACTCTAGTACTTTTATTATTTTACTATATAATAAACTAAGTTTTTTTTAATATAAGTAAAAGTAGTTTAATAAGTTTATTAGTAATTAATTTATATACTATAAAGTAGTATATAACGCTTTATAAGCGTATTATTAGTATTCTTAAAGTATTCTAAGAGAATTAAATATAATTTACTTAAGTTTATACTAAATTAGAAGTACTAGTATAGTAGAGCGTTTATTACCTCTAAATACCTATTAAGTATTAATATAAATATAGTTATATTATTATTAAGTATATTATTAGTCCTTCGCGTTTCTTAAGCGTCTAATCCTTTTTTAGATCTATTCTACTTACTTTAACTACTTTTTTAGCCTTCTAATTACTCTTTAGCTAATTATCTTTATATTTCTTTACTATATTCCTCTTCTACTAAAAGGAAAGAAGCTTTTTTTTTTTTTTCTTACTAAGAAGTATTTAGAAGAGTACTCTTTAGTTATTCTTTACTTAATATTATATAAGTTACTAGCTTATACCTCTAACTACCTATTAAGCTACTAATATAATATTCTTAATATTAAAAAAAACTTATACTAGTAATATATTCTCTACTTCTTATAGTTATCTTACTTTTCTAAAATACTTAGTCTTTAGTCTATAGTCTACTTCTAAACATCTTTTAATAGCTATTTTATTCTTTTTTACTATTAACTAATTCTACTTTTTATATTAGCTTATTCTCTAACTTTTTATAATATCTATAATAATTTATAGCTATAAAGTATTATAAACTCTCCTAGATCGTAGCCTTAAAGTTTATAATTAACTTTTTATAGTTCTTAAGCTTCCTACTCCTATATTCTTTTTTTTTAATAGTATATCTTATAATTTAAATCTATATATTACTAAACTACTCTTAGAAAAGTACTACTAGCTCTTACTTTTATTATTAAGTACTTTACTTAGCTTATATATAAACTCTAGTAATTAGACTCTAGTAACTAATAGCGCTTTAGCTATTATATTATAATATTTTACTTTACTTTTACTAGAACTTCTTCTCTTCTTTTACTATATACTTCTTATCTTTTATTATACTATTATATCTACTATACTTACTTTACTTACTATACTTTACTATTTTACTTTACTTTATACTTACTTTAGACTTTCTAATTACTTTTTATATACTTTTTTTACTTTTTTTACTATATATACTTCTTTTACTATACTTACTTAGTTAAAGATTACTATATAACTATTATATATAGTTCCTAGTAGCGCTAGCTTATAATACTTTAAGTTCTTTAACTATAAGCGTAATATTATTAGCTATAATTACGTAACTAAGTAGTATATATATTTATTTTTTTTATACCTTTTCTCTTAAGAGCTATTTAGCTAATATTTTCTACTATAGTCTTTAAATATAAAAATAATAAAATCTTATACTAATTTATTAATAACTTTATTAACTTTATAGAGATTAAATACTAATAAGATTTCTATTTTAGCTTTTACTTTATATTCTTCTTTACTTAAGAAAGTAGTAATAAGATACTTTATAACTACTATATTCTTAAAGACTCTACTTACTTTATTAATAAAAGCTAAAAGATAGTTAGTAGCTATTTTAATCTTAATAATAATACTAAGTATAGATTTTTTAATAGTTACGTAAAGACTTTTATCTTTAGTATATCTTATAGTACTATTATCTTTAGTTTTATAGTTTAGAAAAGTAAAAAGCTTTTAGAACTTAAAAAAAATCTTATAAAGTTATATAGCTACTACTTATCTATAAATTACTCTAAAGTATACTCTTATTACTTCTAAGTTATCTTTAATAGTAAGCTAATACTTAGTAAAGTATATATAAACTATTTTTTTACTAGTTTACTTAATTACTACTTTTTTTACTATAAGTTTTCTAATAGCGCTTTTATTATTACTTTCTTTAGCTTTTTAATCTTTTTACTAATTTCTTAGATAAAGTTTACTACTATCTTTTATACTCTCTAAGATATACTAAGTACTAAGTATTTTTTAAAAGATAATATTTTTACTACTTTTTAAGCTTTACTATCTAAGTCTATTTATAGAACTTAGAAAAACGCTATTATTAATTTTAAGAAGGCTCTAATAGCTACTTAAGAAAAAGAAAATACTATTTTTAAGTATAGTACTAAAAATAAAGTATTTAAAGAAGAAGATAAGTTTATTTCTACTACTAAAGATAGTTTAGGCTTAAAGTTAGAACTTAACCTTATTATACTACTTATATAAGTAAGTTTTTTTAAGTAAAAGTAGATATAATATAAGCGTAATTACTACTTAAGTTATATACTTCTTTATAACTTTACTATTTTTAAGAGTATTAGCGCTATAAATAATAATAAAATTCTTAGTAATAATATTAGTAATATTAGCTTACTAGAAGAGCTTTCTAATAATAATAAGTATAATCTTACTACTAAGTTCTAGACTAACTTTTATAAAACTTTCTAAGTTCTAGCTTTACTTTATACTTCTTCTTCTTATTCTTCTACTATTAGCTCTAATAATTAGTAAGTAGATAATTATAATCTAAGTAGTATTACTTTTAATAAAGATTAAGTAATTAGAAGTAGTAATTTAGCTTTAGTAGCTTTTAAGACTTTTATATTACTTATTTATAAGCGCTATAGAAGCTTTCTAGAATTACTTTCTAAGTAACTTAGTTACTCTTATAATATTTAAACTTATTAGCTATATTATATTAATATTACTTATTTACTTAGTTTTTTAAGTCTTCTTTAGCTTACTATTAGCTCTATAATTATACTAATATACTCTCTTATATAGTCTTTTTAGATCTTATAATTTAATACTTCTTTACTCTATTCTCTTCTTTCTTTAGCTCTTCTTTTCTAATTCTACGCTTATTTAGTACTCTTTAAGACTTTATTTAAACTTCTTTTAGTTAGCTTCTAAGCTTTATACTACTTACTATTATTTATTTTTATCTTTTAAGTATAGCTTAATACTTTTATTACTTTTTCTCTTCTTTTTCTTATACTTTTTTTTCTTTACTTTACTATTTATAGAGTGCTTTTTTTTTATTTTTACTAAAGCTATTCTTAAAGGCTTTTTAGTTTATCTTTCTAATAAGCTATCTATAGAATACTTTATTTAAATTAAGATATTTCTAGTTTCTTTTACTCTAACTAAAAAGCTATTAAATATTCTTAAGCTATTTAGGCTTAAGTAATACTTTCTCTATTTAGTTATTACTTAGCTATATAGATACGTTAGTAATAGATATAATTATAATAGTTATTTTAAGTAAGCGTAGTAGTCTAAGCGTATTATAAATACTTAATTATTATAGTAGTAACCTTCTTTACTTAGTAAGTTTTCTAAAAACTTAGTTAGAGTTTAAGCTATAATTTCTTTAATCTAAGTAGTAGTAGTAAGTAAGAAGTAGTTCTCTTAAACTTTTTTAATTAAGTATTTTTTTCTTTATACTTTACTTTACTAAATAGCTTTTAGCTATAACTAATCTATAGCGTAGCTTAACGCGTTAATCTTCTTTACTTAAAGAATTATTAATACTATATTTCTTTTTTATAATTAGCTTAAGTATCTACTCTAGAAAACCTAACTTATTAATAAGTTATATAAGCTTATTTATACGCTTAGTCTTCTAAAATAAGCTTATAGTACTTTATTAGTACTACTATAGTCTTTTAAGCTTTTACTAGCTTTAACTTCTACTTAAAGCTTTTAAGCTAGTAGCTTATAGCTTATACTTTTAATAGCTAGTTATTATTTTAAATATAAGATTACTTAGTTTATATATATAGTTATTTTCTATTCTATAAAGAGTAATTTATATCTATATATAAAAAGTCTCTATATTTAAGTACTCTTTTATAAGTAGTTTACTACTACTAGATTTACTATAGTACTCTTATACTATTATCTTTCTTTACTATACTAGTTTATCTTTAGAAGTATAGTTAAGAGCTTCTTAGTAGTCTTATTCTCTTCTTAGTATTAAATCTAATTTATAATTAAGCTTAATTTTATAAAGTAAGGCCTTAAATACTTTTACTCTACTATATTATTATTACTTTAGAGTTATTATTTATATATTATATTTTTTTTAGTTTTATCTAAGCTTATCTTTCTTCTTTACTAAAAAGAAAAAAGTTTTTTCTTTTTCTTTAGTAGCTAAAAAGTACTTAAAAAGCTATATAAGAGCTCTTTTTTAGCTAATATTCTAACTATTTATAGCTATTACTATTAGAATCTCTTTAGCTTACCTAAAGAGTATTAAAGTCTAAAAAGTACTTTTATATTTTTTATATACTAAAATCTTTTTACTATATTACTATATTCTTTCTCTAGTCTAAGTTCTATAAAGTATACTCTTTTAATAAGCTTTTAGTTCTATAGTAATATTACTATCTTCTATAAATAATATTACTAACTTCTAGCTACTAATTTTAGTAAAGTATAGAACTAAAGTTTTATAGTCTTTACTTTCTTATTAGCTTTTTTTTCTATTATAAACTCTTTTTATTCTATAATATTACTAGCTTCTAACTCTATATTTCTAACTTCTTTTCTAACTATCTTTTAGCTTTATACTTACTAATTTCTTAGACTTTAATTTTTCTTACTATTATTATAGAGCTTATATAGGTCTATTACTTTATTTACTTAGACTTTAATAACTAATAGCTTTTTAGCTATAATAATATTATGTTTTATAATAATAAAAACTTTCTACTTCTATCTATCTTACTTTTACTATCTTATATATTACTATTATACTTACTACTCTTACTTTATTTACTATACTTTACTACTTTATTTTACTTTATATTTACTTTAAACTTTCTAATTACTTTTTACTTACTTTTTTATCTTTATAATAGTACTACTTTAGACTTTTAAGAAACTTTACGCTACTACCTCTAAGCTTTCTATACTATTAAAATAAGTTTTAATCTCTAGTAATTCTAGTAACTATACTACTAAGCTTTATAACTATAGTATACTACTATTTACTTATAAGCGTATTTAGGTATACTATAAGTATCTTTTAAATTTATAGGTCTTCTTTTAAGAGTTTAGTAGCTAATATTTTTTACTCTAGTAAATAAGCGTATAGATAAAGAGATTAATATTATATTTATTATTAACTTTTAAAACTTTATATACTATATTTACTTAAAAGATTCTACTTTAAGATTATAGCTCTTTTAGCTTACTTTTCTATAAAGCGCTTAAGTATTATAGACTAGCCTTAGAAGTACTATAATAAGTATTAATAATAGATTATATCTCTTAAGGAGAGAGAGAGAGAAGAATAAGTAAGTATAAGTAGAAGATATACTATATACTAAGGTATAGGCACTAGCTTAAGCCTATAATATACCTCTATCTATACCTCTTTAGTCTATCTTTTATTTATATATAAAATATATACTATACTATTTTAATTACTAGCGTTATATAAGATAGCTATTATTATAGTATTAGCGTATTAGAGTTTAGCTTATTTATAGTATTAACGTATTAGAGCTTAGCTTATTTAACTTATAAGTATAGTAACCTTACTTAGCTATTAGTATATACGCGTAGTACTTTTATATTACTAGTACTAGATTATCCTTTACTTCTCTATCTATACTTTCTAAATTATATACTACTCTATTTTATACCTACTACTCTACTAATAGGTATTTATACCTCTTTTATACTACGCGCGTATATATAACTTCTTAATTACTACTATATACTAAACTATTTATAACTAGAAGTACTAAGAGTTTACTAGTATCTAGTTAGGTATTAGTAGTAGTAATAACTTAAGTAATAACTCTCTTAATTATCTAAATAGTAAAGATAAGCTACTAGAATATAATAAGCTAGTAAGTATATTACTATAAGTATATAATATATACTAATTATAAACTATAGCTTCTTATTCTATATAAGAAGTTAAAGAAAGCTAAGTATATTAAGTAGTTTATTACTAAAGGTAACTCTAATAAGTTAGATAAGATTCTTAAGTACTATAGTTATATCTTTTACTTAACGTATATTACTTAGTTAAGGCTATTTAGTTTTACTAACTACGTCCTAAGCCTAAGTAAAAATTACTAGTACTACTATAATAGCTATAAGTAGTATAATATAGACTTAGATCTTTTTATATTATACGTACTATTATACTATACTTTTACCTAATAGCTAAACTTTACTAACTAAGTATATACTTATAGTAATATTTATATAATAAACTATAGTACTTATAGTAAGTAGTATAATAGGCGCTATACTAAAAAGTACTTTAAGTTTATTTTATAGTTCTATAAGCTACGCTAAGACTTTAAAGCTATATATAAGGCTACTAAGTATTAAAACTATACTTCTTATATTATAAGTAACTAGATTACTTATATATATAGTTCTAGTACTACTCTTTCTACTACTTCTTTACTATTAGATAGTCTTAAAGTATTATCTTTAATATCTATATAAAATATACCTTTATACTATAATAGCTACTATAATAATAATACTATATAGGCTATTTAGAACCTTATAATAGTAATATAGATAGTAGTCTAGTATATTATATATTACTTAGATAAGAACTTATACGTAATTAATAAAACTAACTAGAAAGTTATAAATAATTAGGATTAGATTATAGTAAGTAGGGTATAATTATAGTAGAGTAGTATAGCTATATAATTAACTTTATAGTAGAACGCTATTACTTAGTTTAGTTATTAGATTAAGAAAGTACTAGCTATACTAAGTCTATACTATATCGCGCTACGTCTTTAGGTTAACTATACTCTATTACTAATTTATTTATAGCTTATATCTTCTTATTATAGCGCCTTATACTTATTTACTATTATATTATAAGTAAGTTCTTTTTAAATCTATACTTTACTACGTAAGTATAAGTATACTTATATTTATAAGTAAAGTCGCTAGCTTAGCTACTTTATTAATAATTTAGAAGAGGAGGTTAAGCGTAAGAGTTAAGAAAATAAGTTCTTTAATCTTAATAAGTTTAACTTTAATAGTTATAAGAATTATTAGTACTAGTAGTACTATATATATAGTAAAAACGTAAGTATTTTCTTTTATTTAAAGCTAGTACCTTTAAGTACTATATAAAGAGTCTTCTCTTACCTTAGGCTTTACTAAGTTAGCTTTTACGCTTTATATATATTTAGTTTATTCTAAATAGCTATAGTAACGCTATAGCTTTAATATAATAATATTATTTTATTTTTTCTTTTACGTAATATACGTACTAGGCTATTATAATATTAAAGGTTACTATATAAATTTTCTTACTTCTATATTAGAGCTATATTAATAACTTCTTTAAGAAGTTCTTACGTTAGCTTTATATATCTTACCTATTTTATAAGCGCTTTTCTCTTACTTTATCTTTATATATTCTAGACTTTTAGAATTTTCTCTACTTTATACTTATTTAGAGCTAGATTATCCTTACTTAAAATAATAGCTAGTTTTAGTTTAGAGTCTAAAAGTACTTATAATAGTAGGAGATCTACTACTATATATTTAACTAGATTTATATATATAGTCTTATAAAAGTTACTTAGTAAGTCTAGTATAATAGTTAGTAGAAAGAGAATATTAGTTACTTTATACTTATATTAGAGCTAATTTAGCTTCTTCTTAAGTCTATTAATAGCTAGATTATAAGTAGAGAACTAAACGTAATTACTCTTTTTAAATACTTTAGCTAGTTACTATAATTAATTTATAGACTCTTACTACTATTATTAAGTAAATATAATAGTAGCTTACGTAAGCTATACTCTTTCTTAAAGATAGTAGATAAACTAAATAGTAAAGCTTTTAGGTATATATATTAACTTAAGTAGAAGCGTAGTTTACTATAAGAAATCTACTATAAAACTATTAAGTAGTAGGTTTAGGCTTACGCTAGTAATACTAGAATTTCTATTATTTAATACTAGCTAGTACGTAAAGAGATATTAAAGCTAGTCTATTTACTTAAAGTTAATTATAATATATAATATAGCCTATATCTTCTAGTTAGCCCTTTCTATACTACTATTAGTTTAGAAGTAGTATAATATAGAGAGTAGTTAAATAATACCTATAAGCTTATATAGCGTAGACTAGAATTCTCTAAGCTAATTTAAGCTATAATCTATAATAATACTAGAAGAGAAGCCTTAGAAACGCTACTATATATCTTAAAATACTTTTATATAGTATTTAGACTCTATTAAGACTATAGCCTTAAGTTAGATATACTTAGATAAGTAGTCTATAATTACTAATAAGTAGCGTAGTAAGCTCTTATCTTTTATAGATAGGTCTACTATAAAGTCTATTAATATTTATAACTAGTAGTAGTTTATAACTAAGATTAGTTATAAAAGCTTTTATTACTACTTTCTTTAAATGTAAGTACTAAAGTAATAGTAGTTCTATATATATCTTATAATATCTTAAGATATTCTATTCTAATAGTAGTCCTAGTATAGTATCTAGAATATAGTATTCTTACTTAAGTAGCCTACTAGTAGTAAATTATATATATATTAGATAATAGTAGTTATAAAAAGTTTCTATAATAGTAACTATATAACGCCCTACTATATAAAGACTCTATAAGTATTAATAGTATAATTACTAACTTATTATCTTATATTAGCGTTTAGAAGAAATACTCTAGTACTATCTTATACTACTTTAAGTTAATATATATACTATAAGTTAGCCTCTATAGCTATATCTTATAGATTCTATATATAGCTATTAGTAAAAAAAGTAGTACTTTATAGTAGTAGAGTAAACTTATTATATCTATTTATATATAGTAGTATAATACTAATTAGGACTATAAAAGACTATCTAGTAGTAGTGTAATATTTAACGTCTTAGAGTTATCTACTTAATATATCTAGCCTTTTAGTAAGCTTACTTAAGTAAAACTAGAGCCTAAAGTAGAAATAAGAGAGAAGTTTAAACTAGTAGCTCTAATACTTACTTAACTTATATACCTTTATAAAATACTTAAAGTTCTTATAGTTTATAAGTATTATAAATAGCCTATATATACTTTAAAGCTCTAAAGACTATACTTTAATATAGTATACTACTATAAGTAACTTCTTATTATAGATAGTATAGTTACATTACTTTTTTATAAAAGTAGCTAAGTAGTAAGCTACTAAGCGTAGAACGCCTCTAATAAACTAAGATAAGTATCTTCTAAATACTACTTCTAAGTAGTTAGCTTTAACTATAGTATCTAGTACTAAGTTCTACTATATAAAAATTAGACTTAATATAAATACCTTTTTAAGAGTAGTAAAAGCCTAATCTTACTTAATAGTTTATAAGAATAGTACGCCTTTACTAGTTAATATATTAAGTAGTATAGTAAGATAAGAAAAGTATAGTATAAAATCTTTATAGAAATTAGTAAATCTTAAGAAACTATAGATACTTTAGATTATTATTAGTACTTTTTACTCTTATATAGTGTATAGCTTTTTTAAGTCTAGTCTAACTAATTTACTAGCGTAAATAATATAGCTAAAATACTTAACTTCTTTTACTATAAAGATATACTTTTCTAAGTCTAAATTTAATCTAGCCTTTTATATAAAGGTAAGTATATAATATATATTATTAAAATATACTTCTTATAACTTATAGTAAGAGTAAATTAATATATTATTTATATACGCTATAGTAGTCTACTCTAAAGTCTCTTTAAGCGCTAAGTTAATATATTACTAAAATAAGGCTAGTATACTAGATAAGCTAAATAGGTATACTTACTATTTAAATAACTTAAACTAAGTATAAAAAGTAGTTAAAGTCTTATTACTTTTAGCTATATATAACTTATAGAAAGCTATATAAACGTTAACTTTTATAAACTAGTAAGTATTTATAAGTATATAAAGCATCTCTTTAATTAAGAGTAAGAAGTAGTAGTTTAGAATTATAATCTTATTAAGCTCTTAGTAATTAACGTAAAGGCGCTAGCTACTTAAGGCCTTATAGAAAGTAGTATAAGTACGCTAGCTAATAATAAGCTTACTTAAATCTAGTCTTTATCTATAAGCTTAGTAAGTTAATAATATAATTCTAAGAGCTAGTTATAAAATATTAAGTATAGTGCGCTCTATAGAAGCTCTAGCTTCTTACTATTCTTATTATACTAAAAATAGATATAGTAGTCTATCTAGTTCTAATATAGTAGTAATCCTATAGCCTTACTAGCGTTAAATAATAGATAGAACTACTCTAGCTCTAGTAGTAAGATACTCTCCTCTAAATAACTATTTTAAGTACTTTAAGTAGTGCCTATTATTATTATATCTATAGCTTTTATAAAGTCTATAAAGCTAACGTAAAAGAAGTAAGTAAAATTACTATTCTACTAAAGCTAGCTAGCGTATAATATAGCTTTAACTTAAGTAGTATTAAATAGGTTACTTTAAGAAGATAAGCTATAGATTATAAAACCTAAGTAACTCTATACTATAAGCTAGCTATATTCTAAATCTAATATAATACTATAGTAGACTATTTATAAGTTACTTAAAATTAATAAGTAAGCTAAGCTTAAGATAATATATATAATAAGTTAAGTTTACTATCTATCTATATTATAGTTAGAGACGAATAGCTAAGAAATCTTTATATTCTAAACTAAGCTTATAGTATTCTATAGTAAGCGTAGAGGAATATTAATAAATATTCTTCTAATTTTATTTATAAGGTCTTTATAAATTATATAAAAATACTAGTACTCTAAGTTAACTAGTATATCTATAAATTATACTTTATTAAGAAGTATAAGGATAAAGAATAGTAAACTATCTATTTTAGCTTAGATAGATTCTACTATATCTTTACTCTTAATATATTATTACTTTCTTACTATAGTATTCTTACTTAGCTTCTAACCTAAGTTTAGACTAAAGATTACTCTTTTTCTTAGTTTTCTCTTTTTTATACTATATTAAGAGCTGTAATAAGTAAAATAGCTTTAGTATAATTCTACGTATAGTATTTTTTACTACTATAGTAAACGTAGAGATTTTTTACTATATACTAGCTATATAGTAGCTTAAAAATATAATTAGCTTACTAAGTATTACTCTTACTATAAGGCTTACTACTTAGCATATATACTATCTTTACTACTCTTATATAAGTTATAACTATATTACTATTAGAGTCTTTCTTAATTCTCTACTAATAAGAGTATAAATACGCCTTATCTTCTAGTATTATTACTTTAAAGTCTATAGTAATACTTTAGTATATAGTAATACTATTACTATAGTTTATTTTAGTAATACTATAGTTTAGGGCTAAATTATATATTATAAGATTAAGCGTATAGTAAAGCCTATTTAATTTCTACTTATTATTTTAAAGTATCTTTCTACTCTAAGTTAGTAGTTATTAGAAGTATATAAAGAAGTCTAAAAATAGCTCTTTTATACTCTAACGTAGTACTTCTAAATAAGCTTATACTTTCTCTTATTTATAATTATTTACATAGTAAAAGCTAAAGTACTTAAGAAACTACTAAAAGTTAAAGTTAGAGTAAGTACTACCTAATTTATACTATAATACTATATCCTTTTAAATAGTAGCTAATAGATTTACTTAAATAAAAGTAAACTAATTTTATACTCTCTTAATAAACTCTATATTAGTATAAAGTTTATACTTAATTATAATCTTCTAGGCTTTAAACGCTGTCTTATCGCTTAAAAAGAGTTTACCTAATAGTAGTAGCTTACGTTAGCTTTATTTTATAAGTAGTTAATAAGTAATAGTATATAAAGTTAGTACTAAAGCTACTACTAAGAGATCTAGTATTATACTAAGTATACTATAAAGCCTATCTAACGTTATAGCTAGTATTACTACTACTAGTATTAAAGCTAGAAAAGAGTTAATAGACCTATAGAAGTCTTTATACTACGTTTATATTATATTAAGTATAGCTATATTACGCTTATAGGCTTCTATAAGATCTATAATTTAGTTTAAGAGCTTACATACCTACTAAAGAAGAAAAGAAAAATAAGTATTCTAATTAGAAGCTATCTCTATATCTTCTATAGTATAAATTAAAAGAAAAAATATAAATATTATAGACTAGCTTTAGAAGTACTATAATAAGCATTAATAATAGATTATATCTCTTAAAGAGAGAGAAAGAGAAGAATAAGTAAGTATAAGTAGAGGATATACTATATACTAAAGTATAGGCACTAGCTTAAGCCTATAATATTAAGAGACTACTAATAATACTTTACTTATAACTAGACCTTTTCTTAACTTTATTATATACATAACTATAGTTTTAGAGTTTTTTTACTTTTATAAGTCTTTAAAGCGTAAGTTCTTAGAAGCTAATATTATTACTCTTATTAGCTAGTATTATAAAAGCACTACTAAATATACTATTAACGCTTTTAAGAGTAAACTCTAAGACCTTAAAATAAAATATAGCTATTACTATAGTAAAAAGAATAAGAAGGTTTTTAAGAATTACTAGTTAATAGTTTTTAATAGTAATATTATATTCTAAGGTATATATATAAATTATATATATAAGAATAATTCTACCTACTACTTATTCTTCTATAAGTTTTCTAATAGCTTTTCTATTTAGCTTTTCTTAGTCTTCTTAATATTCTTACTAACTTCTTATTTAGAACCTAAATTCTATCTTATAAGTAATCTTAATATACTTACTTTAAATATCTTAGACTATTTTAATTTATAGTAGTATAATCTAATAAGCGCTTACTTTATCCTTTATAACTATTATACTTAAATAGCCTTTAGTAAAGCTCTTATTCTAAGTATAGCTATATAAGTTTAAGCTTCTAAAAAGTTCTTTATTTAGATACTTTTTTAGTAGCTTAAGGAAATTCTAGCTATTAAAGCGTAAAAGCTATAAGAAGCTAAAGTTACTATAGAAAAAAACGCGTTTACTATACTAACTACTAATAATTACCTTACTAACTATAATCTAATTACTACTTATACTACTTCTAAAGATGCTTTTAATTAAATAGTAGATAAAAACTTAACTCTTTTTTACTTATAAGAAGATAATAATCTCTAGCTTTAGATTATAAATAATATAGCTACTAGATCTAATACTTTTAAACTTAAAGCTAATAGTAATAGTATTAACGCGCTTAAAAAAAGCTTTAATACTAATAAGTTCTTTTTTATAGTTAAGTTCTTAACTTTTTTTTAATAGTCTCTTAGTCTTTTAGTTTACCTTTTTTATACTTTATATACTACTTAAGATACTAATTTAAGTAAAGATAATCTAGATATACTTAAAGCTAAGCTATTATTAGAAATACTTACTAAATTTTACGTAAGTCTTACTACTAAAGAATTATAAAATATAATTCTTACTAACTCTACTATAGCTCTTTTAGTTTACTTTATTCTCTATTTTAGTTTTACTTACTATATTAAAGCTAGTAGTACTAAATTCTTTTTTTACTTTTCTTTAAGCTTTAGCTTTATATACTATATAGCTACTAGTAGCTTTTAGAATACTACTTATACTTTTTAAGTAAGTAGAATAGCTTTATCTATATATAGCTTAAATATTATATCTTTTTAGTAACTTCTAAATACTCTTTACTTAGCTTTTAATTATATAACTTTACTTATATAAACTACTACTTATTTTCTTTTTTTTTAATAAGCTTTTACTTTACTTTCTAAAGCTCTCTTTTTTTCTCTACTTTTATACTTTTTTAGCTTATATCTATACTTTACTTAAATTTTATTTAACTCTTTTTTAGTAGTACTCTAATCTTTATTTATTATAGTATAGTCTTTTTTATTAAAGCTAGCTATTAGTAATAGCTATATAGCTACTAGCTTTCTCTTTACTATTCTTATATTCTAGAAATTTACTTCTTTATAAGTATCTACTTCTACTTACTACTAAAGGCGTTTATTATAATACTCTACTTAGTTTTTAAGTAAGTATTATTTAGAGATATCTTATCTATATAGTAGTATATTATTATTACTAGCTTTTCTTAAGTAGTCTTTAGTTTAATTTTTTCTTAGTAACTAGTTAATAAGTTCTAGTTTTATCTCTATACGCTATTAGAACTTCTTTAGCTAATTACTTAGTATTTAGCTCTAAAATAAAGTTCTATTTAGTTTTTTAAAGTTATACTATTTTTTTTCTCTAACCTTTTATACGTAGTAAAGCTCTTACTATTTTAGTATAAACTTAGTAAGTATAGATTAGTCTTTCTCTTAGTATAAGTCCTTTAGTAATACTAAGTCTTTTTTTAAAAGGCGTTTAAGTTAGATATTATAAGCTTTATTAAAGTAGTCTTTATTTTTATACTTAAGCTTTACTATATAAGTAATTACTTCTTTTAATTATATATCTCTTTACTTAAATTATTATACTTAAGTTACTAATAAGCTTAGAGTATTATTAACCTCTAACTAGAGTAATACTTACTAGGTTAGAATAGATATTTTAATTAGTAAGATATACTCTTAGCTATATACTAAGTAAGTAAGTATCTTATTAGTTAATTATTTAACTATAACTTAGTCTACTTAAAGAACTTTTAAAAAGTTATTAACTTAATTTCTACTTATCTTCTTAAAGGCTACTACCAATACTATATATCTTTACTTAATTAGTCTCTACTTCTATAAGTAATATATACTAAAGATAACTTAATTAATACTAAATTACGCTTATAAGTCTTATACTAATTCTTTATTTTTAAGTTTACTATCTATAGATATCTTAAAAAGGAGGTCTTAGTAATAAAATACTTCTTTTTCTAAGAACTTAATAACTAAAGCTAAATTAGCTTTTATAAAAGCCTTAGCTTTTACTTAGTTAAATATATAGTAGTAAACTACTACTAAGAACTTTTTCTTATTATATCTAGTAAGTATATAAACTACGTCTATAGTTATTTAGCTAAAGAGAATTAAAAGTAGATTAGTAAGCTATAGCACTTCCTTAAAGATATAAGAGAAGTAAACTTAATATTTATAGTAAGTAGCTATATATTACTTAACTTATTTATACTAGCTTTTTTAGTAGTACTATAACTAGACTTTTCTCTATATACTTTTTTTCTTATAGTATCCTAACTTATTATATAGTACTATAATAATTTTTAACTACTTTTTAGAGCTATTAACTACTTTTTTTAGTAGCTTCTTCTCTAATAGTAATATAAATAAGTATTAATTTTAGACTATTATTTATATTACTTTAGCTTTAAACTTTTTTAGTTTTATTCTTAAGAAGTACTTAAGCTACTTCTTAAATAATATCTATCTTATAATTTCTTAAGACTTACTACTATACGCACTATCTAAGAGGTTTTTAGTAAATAATAGATCTACTAGATACTAACTATATTATAGTCTTAGTATATAGTTAGCTACCTCTCTAATACTAAGCTACGTAGTACTTAAGTATATATTAATAAACTTCTTAATATCTTCTTTAAGTTTATCTAGTAGCTACTATCTTTCTTTTTTTAGCTATTATAAAAGAGTATTAGTAATTATATTCTTTTTACTTAAGATATATATAATATTATAATCTTATAAGTTAAGTAAAGCTAGCTATTATATTACTAAAGCTTCTAGAAGATCTATTATACTATACTAGAGCTATATAACTAGAGTTTTTATATCTATTTTTATAGTAAAGCGTACTTTATAAAAATATAATTAAAACTTCTTTAGTATAAGTAGTAAGGCCTTATACTTATATTTACTTAAGTTCTAATTCTATTTAGAGTTAGACTATATACTACTCTTATACTTAATTAAGTACTAATAGCTATTTAGGTCTAATTATATAAAAATAGCTCTTTACCTCTTCTTACTTTTATCTATAGCTATAATAATTAATTAAAGAGGTTTATTATAGCTAATAGAGACTAGTATAAGTATTAAATATAGTAACTCTTTAAGAATTACTATAGCTTATTACTACTCTAATTACTATTTAAATAAAGCGTTCTTTTGTAGTAGTTAAAAGAGTAGTTTAGTAATAATAGTAAAATCTAGTATCTATACGTAATAGTATACGTATACTTCTAGAAATATTTAAGTTTCTTTTTAGTCTTAGTAATTAGGCTATAATATAATTTTTATAATCTTTTTCTAATTTAAGTAATATCTATCTTTATTAATTTAGTAACTAATAACTACTATAGAAAAGTACTTAAAATCTAACTTATACCTTAATATAGTTACTCTAGCTTACTTAATATCTATAAAGATTATATTAATATTTAAGAAGTATTTAGCTATAAACTTCCTAATACTAAACTTAACTTCTTCTTTTTAGTAGTTTATTTTAGATCTCTTTACGTATATATTATTTAAGTATAGTATATACTTATAAAGTATATAGTCTTAATAGATCTTTATTATAACTTTTATAAACTCTATAACTAAATTTATTATACTTATAAGTAGTATATACTACTTAACTAGTTTAAGAAGAGTATAGAATACTATTATATCTCTAGAGTCTTAGTATAGTATAACTTAGTTATACTTAAAGAAGAAGTCTATTAAGCTTATAATAACGTAGCCTATAAACTTTTTTAAGAACTTATTAAGATTAAGTAGAGAGTTTATATCTCTAATTATAACTTTATTAATCTTTTAAGCGTTATTAATTAAGTAGTAACTTTTATTTTTCTTTACTACTAAGAACTATAAGTTATAATATTAGCTCTTATAAAGCTTAAGTATACTTTAATTAATCTTCTTTTAAACTATAGTAATAATAACTTCTTAAAGCTTATATAGAATAAGAAACTAATTAGATTACTATACTTTATATAGTATTATATTAATCTTTATTAGTAGTATTACTTTATAACTAACTTAACTTAATTTACTAAACTCTTATACTAAGGCTACTTCTCTTTAGTATAGTAGTTCTTCTAGTATTTCTTTTTCTTATAGTTAGAAAGTAAGTAAGATTTTTATCTTTTTAAGCTACTTAGGAGTAACTTATATTTCTTTTAAAAATAATATATAATAGAGTTTAAAGTAGTCTTAAAATAGTACTAAAGTACTATTAGTATTAGGTATTTACTTTATTTTTATATAGTTTTTCTAGTCTAGTTTACTTTCTATTTCTCTTATAGTTTAGCTAGAATTATTAACTAGCTATACTTTCTAGGCCTTACGCTTATATATTATATTAGCTTAGAAAGTAGAGTTATTTATCTAAGAGCTCTTTAGATATACTACTTTTATTATTATTACTTTAATTAGTAGTTCTTTTTTTAGTTTCTTTACTTTTACTAATTATTTATCTTAGAATTACTTCTACGTTTATTTTATAAATACTAATAGTATTTCTTATATAATACTTACTATAATATCTACTAATAGCTTTTTAGCTAACTTACTAGTAAGTATATAGATCTTTTTCTTATTATTTACTATAATTATATTATCTAGGCTAGGCCTTATAGTTCTAATCCCTAACTAATAGAAATATTTATTCTCTTTAGAGATAAATAATAGATTTTATAACTAAAGCTATTCTATAGCTATTTTTATTTAGAGTTCTTTATCTTCTTCTAATATACTTTAACTCTACTCTATTTAAGTAGCGTTTACTTAAGAATTAGTTTTAGTTTTAGTCTTAAGTATATAGTTATTAGTAAAAGTAGCTATAAGCTATAGAGTAAGTATATATATAGCTCTTTTACGTTATTATAATATATTACTATTAGTAGTCTAAGCTACTTAAGTAAGTTTTATTACTCTACTAGCTATAGTTATAAGTATTTATATCTTAACTTTAGTAGTTAGAAAGTAATCTCTTAGATTATTAAATAGCTTATATATTATAAACTTTAGTTTACTAGAAGTAGGCTTAGTATTCTAAGTAGTAACTACTACTCTACCTTTAGCTATATAAGTAGTAGTATATATAACTAAGTCTAGTATTAATAATATATAAGTTAAGAGTATAACGCTAGTTATTATACTCTTTTAGCTTTTTCTACTAGTAGTCTATTATATAGTCTAAGAGTATTAATCTAATTACTTTTTATATATATAAAATAAGTTAAGTACGCTCTATCTTTACTATAGATATAATAATATATTAAGCTATTTAATAAGTACTTAATACGTACTTAAGCGTCTATTAAGAAAGAATTTCTAAAAATAATAAGGTTTATATATATCTTAAAAATAAAGAAGTTAGTATAGACTTTAATATACCTAATAATAATTAGTACTCTCTATATAATACTTATAAAGCTTTTAGTAGATCTATTTATAGATATTATCTTTACTATTTATATATTTTATAGTAGTAAAGTAATAAGTAGTATTACTCTCTTAGCTATTTTTTTCTAAATAGTATTTAGCTTTACTCTAGAGTTTAATAAGCTTAAAAAGTTATATTTAGTAATTTCTACTAGTACTTTTAGGTATTTATATTATAAGTATTCTACTCTAGCTATATAGTTATACTTTTATTAGACTTTAGTAGGCTCTTTAAAGTCTTAATTAGTCTTTAATTTATTAGTCTTATTAACTTCTACTTTATAGTACTATTTAATATAACTAACTTTTAAGTCTATTTAGTACTTAGCTTCTATTAAGTAATAGTTAATAACTACTCCTTTTTCTACTTAAACTACTATAAAGTTAAGTAATAACCTAAAAGAAAGTAAATCTACTTATACTAATATACTTAGTCTACTATTATCTAATTTATTTTTAGATTTATTATTTTTAATAGTTATATACTAGAATATTATAGTAGAAAGAGAGTTAAATTCTTCTACTATATAGCTTACTTAGAAGAATCTCTTTTTTACCTCTAATATATTACTTAAGGCTTTTTTTAAGAATATACTTATAAGTAACTTAAAGAGTTATCTAATAATTTTCTAGGCGTTTAGCTCTAGTTTCTTAAATATACGTTACTTTTATAGATACTAGTTACTTTTTATTATCTTCTAGGCTTTTAGCTAGTTTTCTTTACTTCTTATATTTTCTATTTTTATATTTAGTTTATCTTAGTCTTATATAAAGCGTATTATATAATTTTATACTACTTTCTTCTTACTAAAATACTTCTTATCTTTACTCTAATAACTCTTTAAGTATAAGATCTATTCTATACTAAGTTACTTCTAAATATCTTTTAGTAGTAGTTTTATAACTTTTACTTAACTATAAACTAGTTTTATAGTTTACTAAAGTACATTCTTATAACTAATTACTACTATAATAACTATACTATTATTCTAAAAGCTTAGTAGTAAGAGTTTATCTACTTTTTTTACTAAACTTACTAATATATTCTAGAACTATAAGTAGTTACCTTCTAATATCTCTCTTATATTATTAGTAACTATCTAAATAGAGATTATATTATTCTTAAGTAGCTTTTATATACTAGAACTATTTAGAAATTTAGACTTTATTATAAGTAAGTTAATATCTCTCTTAAGCTATTTTTTCTTAATCTTTACTAAGAGTATTTTACTTTACTTCTTATTTCTTAAGTTCTATACTTATCTCTAAAGGTATTTTAGCGTATTCTACTAAAGTATCTTCTAATTATTTAAAAAATACTATCTTATTATAATATATCTATAAAAAAGTAAGTAGTTATTCTTTTTATAAGTTAGCTTATTATATACTTAGTAATTATTATAGCTTTAGTATCTCTAAGTATTATTTAAATAAAGCTAGTATCTTTAATTATTCTACTACTAGTATTTTATTAATTAATAGCCTTACTATAGTAGTTATAAGTTCTAGTAGCTTTATAACTATATATTATATACTTATAATAAAGCTAAGTTTACTTATAGTAAGACTTATAGTATATAAAAGTATAAAGTATTTAACTTCTCTTTAGCTTATTACTAGACTTTAGTATTAATAACTAGATTATTTATAAGCTTTACTTCTTAAAGTATCTATTAAAAGCTCTAAAGTACTTTTTTAAATATAATTTAGTTAAACTTAAGTTAAAGTATCTTATCTATAAAGTTATTAACTTTATTCTATATAGATACTACTCTTAGTAGAGCTTACGTATAGCGTTCTTTTAAGACTAATAATCTAGCTAGTATCTATATAACTCTTAGCTAGAAGTATTAATTTATTATTATTTTAGTAAGTATAGTTACTATAAACTAAGTCTAAGCTATAGTTAAAGGCCTTTTAGTAGTATAGACTATTTTAAACTTTACTTCTAGTTCTAACTCTTTAATAGCTTTATTTAAATTTAGTATTCTTACTTTTTCTTTAACTTCTAACTTTTTTATAAAGTAAGTATAGATCTTCTTATACTTAAAGAACTTCTAATTATTTATTTAGAGAGTAAATCTCTTAAGAACTTTTATTATATAGTATTATAGTAGTTCTTTTACTAGATAGAAGCCTCTTTAGCTCTCTTCTATTATATCTACTTTAATATACTTCTTACTACGTATCTAAAACTCTTATAAGTATTCTTATATATCTAAATTATTTCTAACTTAGTATATATATAGCTATTTCTTAAAGTACTCTACTTACTCTTTTTATTAGTACTTATTATTACTCTTAAAGCGTCTTTAGAGACTTTTTCTAAGTATTTTTTAGTTACTTTTTTTTAATACTTTTTTATATTCTTCTAAAGCTATAATAATTACTTTATACCTCTATATATAATAAGATATAAAACGCTTAATTACTATTTTCTTTATAAACTAATAGTACTTTACTATATCTTTATAGTATTTAAAAAACTTTATAATATTATTTCTATTAAAAGCTATTATATTCTTAATTAAGTATAGAAGAACTTATAGCGTAATAACTATAGTTTAGTTACTAAGTTTACTAATTATTTTAGCTATTATTTATAAGAGTTTTACTATTACTTTTTTAAGCTTTTAAAAGTTAAGTAATAAGTTATAAGATAGTATAGGCGTTACTATACTATCTAAGTATACTTTAGATACTAAAAATAATAAAGATATACTTAGTACTTATAAGATCTTACTATACTAGAGTTCTATAATTTTAAAGATAGTAAGTATACGCTATTTTAGAGTTTATAGTAGAGGTATACTTTATATACTAAAAGAGGTAATATTATTTTAACTACTTAATACTATTATAGTATTTTTATTTCTTTTTTATAAGCTACTTATAAAAGCGTTAGTATTTATTTATATAAAGAATAAGAAGCTTAGTAGCTAAGAGAAAAAGATTAAAGTAATTACTTTTTATAAAGTTAATTAAATAGTATTTACTATTACTAGTATAGATTTAAACTCTACTATAGTTTCTATAATTAGGCTTTTAAGTTTACTTTTAATATTCTTATATACTACTTCTAATTATTCTTTAGCTATCTAATACTTTAGTTACGCTTTTTAGCTCTTTACTTTTATACTATTTTTAGCTTTTATATTATTACTTTTTTTACTACTTTTTCTTTAGTTCTTTACTATATTTATATCTTTTTTATTCTTATTTTAAGCTTATGTTACTTCTTAAAAGATTCTTAGTATAGTTTTAAACTTATAGCGCGTTTTACGTATAGTCTTTTTTACTATAAGTATAGTTATTTAGTTTTTATTATTATTTAAGAAAGTATTACGTCTTTTTATTATAAGTTTATTAAAGTAATTTATTACTATAAGTTCTTACTTAAAGTCTTATCTTTATAACTACTAGCTTATAAATTATTTTTATATATATATAGCTACTATTTAAAGCGCCTTTAATTAAGTTAAACTATTATATACTCTTCTCTATCTTATTAGCTTACTATTAGTATCTATATTATACTTAGTTTTAAGTAGTTTTTAAGCTATTATATATTTATTTATATAATAGCCTTTTAGAGTTCTACTATTAAGAAGGCTTATTAGATAAAAAGTATAAGTATATAGCTACTACTAAAGTTAAAAGTAGTAAATTTAAGTTATAAATTAGTTACTATATATAGTAGAGTATTTATTACCTCTAAATACTTATTAGATATTAATATAAATATAGTTATATTATTATTAAGTATATTATTAGTCTCTTATACTTCTTAAGCGTCTAATCCTCTTTTAAATCTATTCTACCTACTTTAACTACCTCTTTAGCCTTCTAATTACCTTTTAGCTAACTATCTCTATATTTCTCTACTATACTAGCTTTAGTAAAGAGGCGTATATACTCTAAAGAGACTTTAGTAGCTCTAATATATATATTATACTAAAGTTAATTTTTAAATTATTTATAAAGAAATTTATAAGTAAGTATTTAAAATATAGCTTATAGTTATATTCTTAATAGTTAAACTTAGTATAATTATATTAAGTAAACTTCTTAAGAGCTTTAGGACGTAGTAAAGAGTATAATAGCTTAGCTAATATAATTATTTTTTTTATTTACTTACTATACTCTAAGTATAAAGTAGTAAAGTTACTTATATTAAAATAAACTTTTATTATTCTTAGTATATTTAGCTCTTCTTAGAGGAGCTCTTATTACTTTTATATATATAAAACTTCTAACTCTTTAAGTTATATAATATATTTTACTTTAAATTAAGCTATTATAGCTTAGTATAGCTTAGTAAAAAGCTACTAAAACTTATTAAGAGTTAGCTATACTCTTTTATTATTATTAAATTTACTTTAATAGGCTTTATCTTAGAGATCTTTATTTTTAACTTTAATAATTTTAAGAGTAAGAAATTCTAGAAGATTATTAGAGTCTAGTTAGCTTTAACTTTCTTATAGAGTTTTTATAGTACTTAGTTTAGTTTTTAGTTAAATTAGTATCTTTACTCTTTTTATTATATATTAAGAAAGAGTAATTAGAATATTAAGATATAGTTATAAAGTAGATATAAGAATAAGTATAAAGTAAAAATAGTATATAATTATTAAGAAAGATAGACTAATTACTACTAAAGAAAGTAGTAGAAAGTTTATCTTATATAGTATAAGGCTACTCCTTACTATATAAGTAGAACTAGTACTCTCTATACTATAGTTCTAATATAGTTTATTTTTATTAATTATATTTTTTTAGTAGTATATTTTAGCTATAATATTAGCTAGATTAATAATAGTTTAACTACTACTTTTTAGTTATTATTAAAAGCTAAAGAAATATATAGTAAACTATATAGCTTAAAAGCTATATATTACTTAAATTTAAGTAATATAAAAACTTAGTATAAAAAAGTTAATACTTTTAAAATAATAGCTTTATAACTTACTATTATTATATATAAGTAATTTTTTTTTTAAATACTACTAATAGTAGAAGTAACTAATAAGTACTAAAAAGTATAGCTAATAGTAAAATACTAATAAGTACTAAGTATAGTATAAAAGTATAATAGTAATACTTTTACTTAAGTAAAAAAGTAATATATATAAAAAAATTAATATATTTAGTAAGCTTTATAAAAAATAATACTAGTAGTATATAGTTTTTACTATAATAATAAGTAAAACTCTAAGTAAAAAGTAAGAGTTATAAGTAGTTAAAATAGTTAAGTTATATTATTTTATTTTTTTATATATAATAGCTATTATAAAAAGTAAGTAGTAGTAAAAAGTATTATAAAAGTTAAAAACTAAACTAGTAAATATTTATAAGTTATTAGCTTACTTTATTAATTTAAAAGGTTTTTATAGCTACTATTAACTTAGCTAAATTAGAACTATTATTAGTATATTTAAGTAGTATATTAAGAACACGTTACAAACTTTAGGGCCTAGAGGCGTTACATGTAAGGAGCATGTGACAAAACACTTTCTTAGGCGGTAGTGTAGCAGAAAGCTTGGGGTAAGCCGGGGCAGGACACAAAGAGTCCAGACAATGGCAAGTTCTAGGCTGAGCGATTCCTGCGTCAGGATCCATCAGGTCCCGAATGCGCCACTAAAGAACTGGGAACCTCGTGCATGCCGTTTGGCAACCTTGGAAGGGTCACCATGCATGTCCTGGGCGGCAATTTGCTCTCAGGGCTATTTTGACTATAGTCGCCACGATGGTATCCGTCTTCGAGTTCGCGCCCTAGTCGCCTTGACAGCTTCGAAAGAAAAAAAAATTGAGTGTGGCAGAATTGGACAGAAATGATCGATTGCAACGTACGCACCTCCGTAGTGTTATGATGCATCTTATCAGACTCGTAGTTGATCCGCTGGGCATGCTGTTGGAGCTTATCCAGCTTGTTAGTGCGCCGGAATCAATTGCCATCAGTGGCCGAATCAGGAGCCACAACGCTTCCACGACTGCGACAACAGCAACGAGCGTTAGTAAGCCAGGCTTAATGTTTCAGCTGAAGGGTTAGATATCTGGAAATCAGTTAAAGCACTATCCCTGGAAAGCGGGAGTTAAAAGCAGCCGCATACTGAAAAGGGTTCAGCGGTCACACTGCTGGAAGCCGAGCTCATTGTGGAACTGCATGAAAGCTGTGAATGATAGAAAGAAAGTCTGTGGATGAGTTGCTCACATGCTATTGAGGGTTTGAACGACGAAGTAGTTACCACGAACCGGCCCTGATGAGCGGCTGTCGCTAGGGGCTGCCAAGAGCGTCTGTGCAGTAGCTTGCTCGAAATCTCGGGTCTCTTGCTGCTCCCACCCAGTGATCAGTCTCGAGCGACTGGCATGTTCCTGCTCGAAGATCCTGTACTTGCATCAGACCACGACGACCAAATGGAGGAGTTGCAAGGAGGTACCCTGAAGCTCGAACGACCCGTCGATTCCCATGACGATATCGACCACGACGAGAATCCCTCCGACTCGAGCGTGTTTGTATGAGCGGCGAGGAAGATAGGGAAGAGTCGGGCTGAGTGACGGCGTTCAATGCAGGTATCGATGAGCGCCAAACGGCATAACCAGCAGCGTCCACGGCATGGTTATTTCAGTCAATTCACATTACAACGAACCGCGATCAAGATTCCTCCGGTTCAAAACACTCTCACGCTCCCACGAGCCCGAGGCAACAACAGCCGACGACACTTGGATCGAAGACATCACACGCTCTGGTCCGACCTCGGGTTTGGATATCATGCAAAAGGAGATGGGACGTGAGGATATAGCTGCTCTGGATTGTGCTACTGCATTGGACTAAGCTGTTGACGTGATTGTTTTGTGGGATCTGATTCGCTGATGACATGGGACTCGGCATGGCAGTCCATAACCCGCCAGGAGGCCTACCAAGGTTTCTCGAATACTGAACACACAATACTTATCCCTCGCTTTCAAATAACCCTCTAAGCCTCGCTGACTGACCAAGGATAGAGGTGCAGTAGATGTACGGATCTTCGACCGCGCGAGGGGCGTGCAAGGCGTGGCCGTTGGCTACGAAGGCCACGGCACCAGACCCCGGATTTTCCATAGCGCGGAAGCACTCACACGCAGATCAAGCACCTCATCACTCACGCAAGAAAGCAAGCGTATGCGAGCGCGTGAGGTTGCGAAAAGTCCCGAATGTCTACCCCTCTGTCACCGTCTGCCTCTCGATCCTCAACGAAGAAGCAGGCTGGAAGCCCGCCATACCCATCAAGGAGATTCTGCTGGGTATGGTCTAGAAGCAGAATGTTATTGGGCAGAAGGAGGAAAAGCATACATACACGATGCGGCAATCCTCTACAAAGCATCGGACCGCGCCCACGCATCGAATCTCTAGGGTGCCCTCCAGGGCGCTACTTCTCTCATGCCTGGTGTTCCTGGTACCGGTCTTTACAGCGACACTCTTTCCAACATCCCTTCCTTACTACCTGCAGTCGTTGTATGCTATTTTGAATGACTGGGGTGGCACAGAGTCTGATTGGTAGATGGTCATTGAAGTGAGGCCAGCAAGACAGGAAAGCGGACTGGAAAGGGGA
>Ga0210040_10001678_pt1 | contig 32900 bp, 28 predicted proteins | sample CryGeyCG12114_NA_FD_185462 | JGI IMG/M metagenome (GOLD analysis project Ga0210040, IMG submission 185462) | Groundwater microbial communities from aquifer - Crystal Geyser CG19_WC_8/21/14_NA (SPAdes) (version 2) | ecosystem: Environmental > Aquatic > Deep subsurface > Groundwater | place: USA...
CCCCCGCCGCTGCACGGCCCGGTGTTCGACAGCTCGGCGCTGATGGTCGCAGCGGCACAGGCGGGGCTGGGCGTCGCGCTCGCCCCGCCTACGATGTTCGCGGACGAACTCACTGCGGGACGGCTCGTGCAGCCCTTTCCACAGCAGATCGACACGGGTGGCTATTGGCTGACCCGGCTGATGTCGCGGCGCGACACGCCAGCAATGGCCGCTTTCCGCGTGTGGATCGCGCAGCAAGACGATCATCCTGCTGCGCCAAATCCCCACGGTAAGAGGGCAATCTAACCGTATCCGGGATCGCCCCCCAAGCTTGCGCCGAGACGAGCATTAACGGACGTCCAGTTCCGGGGAGCACCTGAGCGGCTCTGAATGTCGCATTCTGGGTCCGGAATGCCGTCGATGCATTGCTCGGCCATCCACCGCCCGAGGCGGTGCATTAGGTCGAAATGTTCTGATGCATCATGTTTTTGTCTGGGCCACCCATCGGAGCTTTGCTCGATTTTCGCCACGTCCGACATGACGATCAAGTCGCATTGCCCATTAGGGCCTGGTAAGGTCGAGCACAACGACGTCGACGAGGCCGGACCGGCACGCGGCGCTGTTAGCGGCGAGTGAAGTGCCCAGCTCCTGCGGTGTGGTGGGCGTGGCGATGCCCGCCGGCGGCGCAGTCAACGGCGTCCCTGTCCCGAACCAAAGAATAAGGTAGATCCCGCGGCGGTCCGAGCGCCAATCGGCCGAGTAGAGCTTGTCGAGCTGGGTGTCCGCCGCGTTCCAGATCTCCTTGTGCCATTGGCCCTTGATTTCGACCGGCAACATGACGGAAGCGGACGCGCTGCACTCGATGTCGACGCGCTTCTCGTCGGCCATGTGGCTCTCTGGCCGCATCTCTACGGCGGCAGCTTGCGCAACACCTTACGCGATATCAGGTCCGAGCTGCACGACCCAGAAACCGAAAGACGCGGCGAAGACGGAAGGCGTGGGAAGCCTTTGTCTCGTGCAGGTGGCCTGCCACGAAGCGGGCGTCCGTGGAAGAAAACGGCAGGGGCGCCACGTGGTCGTAAAGCGTTCTAGGCTGCCAGGTAGCTAAGCTCAGGATCGCCGGAAGCCGGAGAAGCGGCGAACGCATCGCGAGCTAGTTCGCGTGACGTTCGATAGGTGAGACCAAGCAGCAAAGCGGCGCTGGGCAGCGCGATCGACAGCATGATGACGAGGCTTTCGCCGACCCGGTTCGGGTCCTTCAGGACGACGTCAGTGATGGTGGCGACGCTGATCGGACCAAAAGCAATCGCTATCTGCCCCGCGATCAGCATCGAAACCGCCGACGCCTTGCCGCGTAGTGGCCCCGGCACGATCAGCTGCAGCGCACAGGCCGGCAAACTGAGGTAGCCCGCGATCGACATGGTGAAGAAGGTCAGCATGATGCTGGCGAACAGCGGCGTGGCTGCGGTAAACGCGCCGATCCCGAATGGCAGCGCCACCAGCGCGCAGCCGGCTTGGTATTTCAGGTGCACGTCCGCCATGCCGCGACGGTACATCCAGTCGGTCAGCGCGCCGTGGAGCGGCAGGCCCACCAGCGGCCCGATCAGGATGGCGGTGCCCACCCACGCGCCCGTCACGGCAGGAGACAGACCAAAGGTGCGTTCGAAAAAGGCGGGGCTCCAGCTCGTCACGCCGAGCGAGGCGATCGCGACCAGCGCCGTGCCGCCATGGTGTCCGAGATAGAAGCGGGCATGACGCTTCATGAATCGACCATACTCGCGAAAGGACGCTTCCGCCGCGGGACCGGCGCGGCGGCGACCCGGTTCGGGCACGGTGAAAATCAGGAACGCGAACAGGAGGCCGGGCAGGCCGATGATCAGGAAGATCAGCTGCCAACCGTGGATCGTGACCGCGTTGGCGAACAGGTAAACGGCGCTCGGGGCCACCCACAGCGTCACCAGTCCACCGATAAACAGGGAAAATGCCTCGCCCGTCTTGGCACCCAGCGCCCAAACGGACAGGGGAAGCGACAGCCGATCGGGCCGGAACATGTCGGCAAGCATCGAGTGCGACGCAGGTGTCACTCCCGATTCACCGACCCCCACGCCGGCCCGGGAGAGGAGCAGCCCCGTGAAGCTGTTGGTGATCCCGCCGGCGGCGGTCGACAGGCTCCAGAACGCCACCGCGAAGAACATCACCAAGCGGCGGGAGTAATGATCCACCGCCCAGCCGAACGGCAGCACCGTCAGCGCATAGCAAAGCGCAAAGGCGCCGCCGAACAGCAGGCTGAGTTCGATGTCCGATACACCGAGGTCGGCCTTGATCGGCTTTTGCAGCAAGGTGATGACGAAGCGGTCGAGCATCGCGATCAGATAGAAGAAGTACAGCACGAACGTGGCGCGCCACGCGACGCGGGCGGCGGGATACTCGAACGCTTGGGTTGAGGCCGTCGTGATCGCTTCGCCTGACATGTTATACTCCCGTCATGCTTGAACGCCGCCGCCCGTGGCGACGATCGCCATGATTGCGTCAACGGTGTCGCGCTGCCCAACAACCGCGATGGCGTCGCGCAGTCGGCCCAGCCGCGCCGCTGCGTCCGGCACTGCGACTTCTGGCACGAGCCGCTCGACGATCCTGCAGGTGCCGGCCCAATCGAACACGAAGACGTCGCGGTCGGTGCACGTGGCGACCTGTTTAGTGCCTTCGCTCAAGCGCCGGGTGACGCGGGTCGACCCGCTCGCCAGCGCCGGATCGGCAACCACTGACACCCGCTCACCCCAGCGGGCGAGGTCGACCGAGGCATGTTCCTCCTCGAAGTGACGCTGAAACAGCGCGCGGTCGCGTTGCGCGGCGGCCATCATGAAAGCGGTGCTCATGATCGCCCCGGACGGGCTGTCGAACGGGCCGCGGTTGGTCGTGCCGGGATAAGTGTGCTGGCTGGGCGACAAGGCCACCTCGATGGCGGCGACCTCGGCGGGCGAGCGCGGGTCGGCATCGTCGAGGCCGAGCAGCGCATGAGCCGGCGCCTGGTTGATCGCGCAGCCCGGTAGCGGCTTGAACAAGACATCGCGGATCGCGCCGGTGCCTTCGTCGAGGTCGGGAACCACGCCTGCGAACGCGGCGTAGAAACCCGCCGGCCCTTCAAGGGCGTGACGCGCGCCCGTCACCCCCGCCTCGGCGAGCAGCGCCGCCGTCAGCCCCGCGCGGGCAGCGTGGGCGACCTCGATCCGCCACTCCATCGAGCCATCGGCCCAGCATTGCATCGTGCCCCCCGCCATGCTCGCGGCGATAGCGAGCGCGTCGGCGGTCTGAGCCGCGGACAGGCGAAGGCAGCGCGCGGCACCAGCGGCGGCGCCGAACACGCCGAACAGCGACGTGGCGCGCAGTCCCCTTGCCACCACCCGGTCGCCGACCGGCCGCCCGACCCGCCCCTGCGTCTCGTAGCCGGCGGCGAGCGCGGCGAGGACGTCGGCGCCTGTGGCGCCCCGCGCCTGCGCCACCGCGAGAACGGCGGGAATGACGACGCAGCCGATATGGCCGTGCGCCGGCATGTAGGTGTCGTTCTGGCCGCGCGCGGTGATCATCGCGGCGTTGATGAAGGCGGCGTCGGCCAACGCGCGCCATTCGCCGGTGACGAGCAACTGGGCGTCGCCGCCGTCGCCCGAGAGGCCGCGGATCGCCTTCCAGGCGACGTCGTCCGGCGACCATCCCGCCATCGCCATCGCCAGATTGTAGAAGAGGAAGCTGCGCAGCCGCTCCTGGGTGACATCGTCGAGCGTGTCCGCATCGGCCGCGACGATCAGTTCGGCGAGCCGCTCGACATAGGTCATCCGAACACAACCTCCCGTTGCGGCGCGCCGGCCGGCACCGTATCCCACCCGAGCCGCGCCGCCAGCGACGCGGTGAACAGGTCCGCGATCGTCGCCACGCAGCGGCCATCGCCTTCGCGCAACAGGCTGGTCATCCGCAATCCGGCACGGCCGCACGGCGCGATGTCGTCGAACGGCGACAGGTCGTTGCAGACGTTGAGCGCGATGCCGTGGCTGGTGCAGCCGCGCCGCAGCCGCAGCCCGATGCTGGCGAGCTTGCGGTCGCCGACGAACACGCCGGGCGACACCGGGTCGCGCCGGGCGATTCCGCCAGCGATGCCGAGCACCACGTCCTCCAGCGCCTCGATCAGCTGCCGCATCCGCCAGCCGAGCCGCGGCAGGTCGAGCAAGGGGTAGACGACGAGCTGTCCGGGCCCATGATAGGTGATCTCGCCACCGCGCTCGGTTCCGATCACGGGAAGCGCACCGCGGTTGTTGAGGGAATGCCGTCGCCCCGCAATGCCCAGCGTGTAGACCGGCGGGTGTTCCATCCACCAGATCTCGTCGGGCGTGTCGTGGTCGCGCCGTTCGGCAAAGTCGCGCATGGCGGCGAGCGTCGCCCGGTAATCGGCGCGGCCGCGGGCGACGATCCGGCCGGGAGGGGCCGCCCGCGTCACCTCAGCGCGCCGCCCGGACCTGCGCGAGGGCCACGTCGGCGCGGTAGCTCGACCGCACCAGCGGCCCTGCGACGCATTCCGCGAAACCGAGGTCGAGCGCGCGTCGGCGCAGCGAAGCGAACTCCGCCTCGGGCACCCGCCGCACGATCGGGGCGTGGTGGATCGTCGGGCGCAGGTACTGGCCGAGCGTCAGCAGCGACACGCCAGCCCCCCGCGCATCGGCCATCGCTGCCTCCACTTCATCGCCGGTTTCGCCGAGGCCGAGCATCAGGCTGGTCTTGACTACCGGCCGCGAGGGGTGACGCGCGGCATGGGCGAGGACGGCGAGGCTCCGGTCGTAGCCGGCCCGCCGGTCGCGAATATCGGGCGAAAGTCGCCGCACCGTTTCCAGATTGTGTGCGAACACGTCGACACCCGCATCAAGCACGGTATCAACCTGCGCGGCGACCCCCTGGAAATCGGGAGTCAGCACCTCGACGCTGGTGCCCGCGTTGGCGGCCCGCACCGCCCGCACCGTTGCCGCGAAATGGCCCGCGCCGCCGTCGGGGAGGTCGTCGCGGTTGACCGATGTCAGCACCACGTGGCGCAGGCCCAGCGTCCGCACCGTCTGCGCTACCTTGAACGGCTCGGCCGGGTCGGTCCAGCCGCGCGGCTGGCCGGTATCGACCGCGCAGAAGCGGCAGGCGCGGGTGCATACCTCGCCGAGCAGCATCAACGTCGCGGTGCCCCTGTTCCAGCATTCGCCGATGTTGGGGCAGCGCGCTTCCCGGCACACCGTGGCCAGCCCGTGCCGCTCGACCAGCGCGTCGACCCGCTCGAACGTGTCGCCGGCCGGGGCGGGCACCACTACCCGGCACGCTGCGGACGCATCCGCCACGCCCGCGTCCCGCCGCGCCTGACCGTTGCGGATGGCGTGAATGCCGCGCTCCGACACGTATTTGTCGCCGCTCCCCGGCTTCGCCGTTGGGACCGCCCGCTGCGAAGCCTCCACGCTCATTTGCCGAGCATCGACCGGGCGATCATCCAGCGGTGGATCTCGGTGGTGCCATGACCGATCCGTTTAACGCGCGCATGGCGCCACATGCTCTGGATCGGTGTTTCGAGCGTGTAGCCGAGGCCGCCGAGCACCTGGAGGCAGCGGTCGGTGACGCGCTGCGCCATTTCGGCGGCGTAGAGTTTGGCGATGTGCGCTTCGGTCCGCACCGGCTTGCCCTGGTCGTAGAGGGTCGCCGCCTTGTAGACGAGCATCTTGGCCGCTTCGAGCTCGACCAGCGAGTCGGCGAGATACCATTGGATCGCCTGGAACTCGCCGATAGTGCGGCCAAACGCCTTGCGCTGCTTGGCCCATTCCGTGGCGACGGCGATGCTGCGCTCGGCAAGTCCCAGGCACATCGCGGCCAGCACGACGCGGCCGTGCGTCAACTGCCGGTCGCCCATGGTGAAGGCGTGGCCGACCTCCCCCAGCACCTGTTCGTCGCCGACGCGGCAATCCTCCAGGATCAGCTCGTAAGGGTCGCGCCCGTCGCCCATCGTGCGGATGCGGCTGCCGACCCGGAAGCCGGGCGTATCGTAATCGATGATGAAACAGGTGATGCCGCCCTTGGCGCGCTTCTCGGGGTCGGTCACGGCGAAGACATAGGCGTGGTCGGCGGTGTCGGCGTTGGTGATGTACACCTTGGTGCCGTTGAGCACCCAGCCATCGCCGTCACGGATGGCGCGGGTCTTGATCCCCTGAACGTCGGACCCTGCGTCGGGTTCGGTGAAGGCGTAGCAGCTGTGCCGCTCGCCGGCGAGCACCGTGTCGTAGTAGCGGCGGCGCTGGTCGGGGGTGGCTTCGCGCAGCATCGGTTCGGGGCTGCCGCCGAAGTGCACGGGAATGGCGTTCTGGCACACTTCCGCGTTGATCAGCGCGATGGCGAGCAGGCTGAGGCCGGCGCCGCCCTGCTCGACGGGCACCTCGAGCGCCCACAGCCCGTATTCCCGCGCCTTGGCTTCCAGCCTGAGCTTGCCTTCGCTGCCGAGCTCGCCCTTGAGCAGGAAGTCGCGCTCGATCGGGTCGAGCTCGCGCTTGCGGAATGTGCGGACCAGATCGAGCACGGGCTCCAGGTCGCCGGGAATGTCGAAGTCCATCGCTCTCCTGCCTGCCGCTTGCGCGCCGTTGTGCGGCGCCGGGTGCGTTCGAGCATGTCTATGCACCCGGTATCCGTGCCGATAGACGGGTAACAGCGATAGCTGCTATGCCCTTGCGATCATGGCTTACACTCCGGTCGACGTCGACACCCCCATCGATCTGGTCCGCCTGCGCCTCTTCGTCCAGGTCGCCGGGGTCGGCAGCCTCACCCGCGCTGCGGTGGCGAATGACACCACCCAGTCGGTGATCAGCCGCCAGATCGGGGCTCTGGAGCGGTATTGCGGGGGGGCGCTGTTCCGCCGCACCGGCCGCGGCGTAACGCTGTCGCCGTTCGGGGAAGAGATGCTGCCGCGCGTGGAAGCGCTGCTCGCCGATGCCGACCGGCTCGCCAGCGACATGCGCAGCAACGCCGCGACGCCGACCGGGCTCGTCGCCATGGCGCTGGTGCCCTCGCTGGCGCAGCCGTTGATGGAAATGGTGCTGCGCCGCCTCAAGCTCGAGTATCCCGGCATCCGGCTGCATTGTTCGGACGGCAGCAGCGGCCGCATCGACAAGTGGCTGGAAGAGGGCGTGATCGACCTTGGCGTGCCGTTCCGATATTCGCGCGTTCCGGCCCGCGAAAGGGCGCTGGCGCGTGTGGCAACATACCTGGTCGGCGCGTCGGGCGATCCGCTGACGGCGGCGGACACGATCGATTTCACTCAGCTCGACGGATTGCCGCTGATCCTGCCAGCCCTGCCCAACGGCTTACGCGTCGCGCTGGAGGCCGCCGCCAAGCGGGTGGGCGTCACGCTGGTGGTGCCAATGGAAGTCGAATCGCTGACCATCCAGCGCGACATCGCCGCCGCCGGTTCGGCCTACACCATCCTCAGCGGCAATGCCGTGGCGCGTGAGGTGCAGGCGGGGCTGTTGCAGGCGGCGCGCATCGTCAACCCGCGCATCGATCGCACGGTCACGGCGGTGCTCACCAGCTTCCGCTCGGTGTCGCTCGCCACGCGCGCGGTGGCGCAGGTGATCGGCGAGGTCGCCGAGGCGCTGGTCGCCGACGGCATTTGGACCGCGCCCGACGCGTGAACACCACGGAGCCATGCCCCTAATAGCATAGCTGCTTTCCCGTTGGCCGGATTGGTGGAGGGACGCCGCGTCGGATAGCCATGCCGGCGATCGATAAGCGATGACCGCGGCTCGTCGCGCAACATCGAACACCGGACGGGGAGAGTGCGTCGTGGGCCAGGGTGCCGAACGAAAAGATGGTGGCGGTGCAACCGCAGCGGCGCCAGCCCAGCCGGACATCGGCCCGGCGAACAACTCCGGGGGCCTGCTTGCCAAGCTCCACCGCCTTATGCTCGTTGCCCGGCGCTTCGACGAAGCGCAGATCCGCTTCTACAAGACCGGGCGCGAGAAGATGGAGTCGGTGCACTCCTACATCGGCCAGGAGGCGATCGGCGCGGGCGCGGGCGCGGCGATGCGCGACGGCGACTTCCTGGTGCCCTCGTTGCGCTCGCGGCCGGCGTTCTTTGCGCTCGGCGTGCCGGTGGAGGTGCAATGGGCGGGGGTGCTGGCGCGGGTCGGCTCGCCGGGCGGCGGGCTGATCGGCTCGCGACACATGACCGCGCACGACCATGGCATCATCGGCACCACCGGCATCCTCGGCGCGCAGGTGCCGGTGGCGACCGGCGTGGCGATGGCGCTCAAAGCCCGCGGCAAGCAGGGGGCGGCGGTGTGCCTGTTCGGCGACGGCGCCGCCAATATCGGCGACGTTCACGAGGGCATGAACATGGCGGCGGTCCACCGCGCGCCCGTGGTTTTCATCTGCGAAGCCAACGGTGTCGCCGAATCGCAGGAATGGGACAGCTACATGGCCATCCCGGACCTCAGCGTCCGTGCCGCCGGCTACGGCATGCCCGGCCGGCGGATCGACGGCAACGACGTGATGAAAGTGTATGGCGAGACCGAAGCGGCGCTCGAACGGGCACGCGCGGGCGAGGGGCCGACCCTGATCGTCGCCGAAACCTGTCGGATGCACCCGCATGTCGAGGGGCTGCCCGATTTTCGTCCGCGCGAGCTGATGGCGGCCTGGGCCGCGCGCGACCCGGTCGCGGCGGCGGCGGCGGTGCTGACGGAGAACGGGTACGTCGATCAGGCCAGACTCGACGCGCTCACCGCCGAGGTCGATGCGGAAATCGACGACGCGTTCGAACGCGCGCGGGGGCAGGGCTTCTTTGACGAGCGCGGCCTGGCCGACGCCGTCTTCTTCAACGGAGCGCAGTGATATGCCGCGGATGAAATATCGCGCGGCGCTGCGGGAGGCGATCGGCGAGGAAATGGCGCGCGACGCCGACGTGGTCCTGATCGGTGAGGACATCGGCCGGCTCGGCGGATCGTTCGCGGTGTCCAAGGGGCTGCTCGACCAATTTGGCGCCGATCGCGTGATCGAGACACCGATTTCCGAAAGCGCGATCGTCGGCACGGCGGTGGGCATGGCGATGATGGGGATGCGCCCGATCGCCGAGCTGATGTTCGCCGACTTCCTGACGCTCGGCATGGATCAGCTCGTCAACAGCGCCGCCAAGGCCGTGTTCGCCTCGGGCGGCACCCGGCCGCTGCCGCTGGTGGTGCGCACGCCCTATGGCGCGGTGGGCGCAGGGATGCATCACGACCAGAGCCCGGAGGCGTGGGTCGCCAACGTGCCGGGCCTCAAGATCGCGATGCCGACGACGCCCGGTGACGCCAAGGGAATGCTCAAGGCCGCGGTGCGCGATCCCAACCCAGTGCTCTTCCTAGAGCACAAGGGGCTGTACGGTGCCAATGGCGACGTCGGCGGCACCGACGACCTGGTGCCGATCGGCAAGGCGCGGATCGCGCGCTCGGGCCGCGACCTGTCGGTGATCGCGACCGGCGCGATGGTGCGGCTCGCCGAAGCCACCGCAACAGCGCTGGCCGCCGACGGTATCGAGCTGGAGGTCGTCGACCTGCGCTCGCTACGCCCGCTCGACATGGACACAGTGCTGGCGTCCGTTACGCGCACCCGGCGGGCGGTGGTGATCCACGAGGCGCCGCTGCTGTTCGGCACCGGCGGCGAGATCGCGGCGGGGATCGCCGACGCGCTGTTCGGCCAGCTGCTCGCCCCCGTCCGCCGCATCGGCGCCGCCGAAACGCCGGTGCCGCACCACGCCGCCCACCGCGACTGGTATCTGCCGAGCCAGGCGCGGCTCGCCGCAACGGTGCTCGACCTCGTCAACGGCCAGTGGAGCTGACCCCGATGGAATTGCGCCTGCCCAAGTTCGAGGAAACCGCTGAGGAGGCAACGATCGCCAAGTGGCTGAAACAGCCCGGCGACGCGGTCGTGGCCGGCGAGCCGGTGGTGGAGATCGAAACCGAGAAGTTCGCCCATGCGGTGGAAGCGCCCGCCGCCGGCGTGATGCGCGAACATTGCGTGGCCGAAGGCGACGAGGTCGAAGTGGGCAGCCTGCTCGCGATCCTGGACGCCGCGTGACCGTCCTCGATTCTGCAACGCCGCCGGGCCTCGACGTGATCGGCGAGCGCACGCTGCCGATGCTGCTCGCCGAACAGGCGGCGCAGTTTGGCGAGCGCGCCTTTATTGTCCACGAATCACTCGCGGGCAAGGTGTCGGAGCTGTCCTTTGCCGGCCTCCACCGTCAGGCGCGCGGCTATGCCGCGGCGTTGCGGGCGCGGGGCATCGGGCCGGGGAGCCGCGTGTTCGTGTTCCTGCGCAACACGCCCGACTTCGTGCCGCTGTGGTTCGGCATCCTCTACGCTGGCGCGGTGATCGTGCCCGCCAACATCTACCTCACCGTTCACGAACTCGCGCCACTCCTTGAGCTCGGCGATCCGGCGCTGATCGTCTCCGAAGCCATGTTCCTCGACCTCGTCGGCGAGGCGGCGGCGGGTGCGGCCGCCGCGCCGATCGTGGTTACCGACGAGGCGGCGGGGGCGGAGCGGCTGGTGCCGGCGACCGAAGCCGACGTGGCGCTGCCTCCCGTCACCAGCCGCGACCTTGCCGAGATCCTGTTCACATCGGGCACCTCGTCGCGGCCCAAAGGTGTGATGCTGACCCACGCCAACCTCCTGTGGAGTGGGCTCAGCGCCGACGACCTGCGCGCCGACGACCGGTTCTTCAACAACAAGCCGCTGTTTCACGCCAATTGCCAGTCAACGGTGCTCAACTGCCTGTCGGTCGGCGCCACTGTGATCCTGGGCGAACGCTACAGTGCGACGCGGTACATCGCGCAACTGATCCGCCACGACGTCACCGTGTGCAGCCTGTCGGGCATGCTGTGCCGGACGCTGCTCAACCAGCCGCCGTCCGCGGACGATGCCCGCCACAAGGTGCGCGTCGCGCGCTACGCGATCAACATCAGCGAGGACGAGATCGAGGGCTTCACCCGGCGGTTCGGGATGCGCCCGCGCAACGGCTACGGCCTGTCCGAAGCGATGCTGTCGGTGGCCAGCGAACCGCGCGGCGGCCCCAGCCTGTACCCCTCGATCGGCCGTCCCGCGATCGGGCGCGAGGTGTTCCTGGTTAACGACGACAACCGGCCGGTGCCGCCGGGCGAGACCGGCGAGATCGTCGTGCGCGGCGTGCCGGGCCGGACGCTGATGCTCGGCTACTTCCGCGATCCTGCCGCGAGCGAAGCCGCCTTTGCCGGCGGCTGGCTCCACACCGGCGACCTCGCCCGCGCCGACCCGCACGGCAACCTCTACTTCGTTGGCCGCAAGAAGGACGTCATCAAGCGCGCGGGCGAGAACATCTCAGCGGGCGAGGTCGAGGAAGTGCTGGTCGGCCACCCCGCGATCAGCGACGCGGCGGTGATCGGCGTGCCCGATCCCGTCCGCGACCAGGCGATCAAGGCGTTCGTGGTGGTCGGCGATGCACAAACGGACGAAGAGTCGATCCGCGATCACTGCCGCGCGCATCTCGCCTATTTCAAGGTTCCCGAGTTCATCGTCTTCCTCGACGAGCTGCCGCGCAACGCCAGCGGCAAGCTGATGAAGCGCGACCTGGAGGTGATGTGAGCGCGGTCGGCTCCGCCGCGTCGCGCTGGCGCGAGGCATACCTCGGCAAGACGCGCCGGTTCGATGTCGGCCTCATCGACGCCTTGTGGTCACAACGCTACGCCGTCGCGGTCGACGATCTCGACCCGCTTTATTTCGACGACCAATATGCGCGCACGCACGGCTATGCCGGGCTGGTCGTGCCGCCGAACTATCTCGCCACCAAGCGCGTGGCGGCGATGGCCGGGCCGACCGAGGGCGAGATGCAGGGAGACGGCCTGCCCGTGCCGGGGCCGAGCAACACGCCCGAACTGGCCGCCATGGGCGGCGGGCAGGAGCTCGTCTTCCACAATCCGGTCTATTGCGGCGAGTTCATCCGCGGCGAAGCCACCGTGATCCGTGCCGACGAGCGCGACGGCCGCGCCGGACCGATGCTGATCGTCGAGGAGGAGATCAACTATCGCGCCGATACCGGCGAGCTCAAGCTGACGCTGGTTCAGACCACGCTGTACCGCGTACCTCCTCAGGCGAGCCCCAACGATGACAACTGAGCAGCGCCTGATCGGCGACGTCGGGCTCGGCATGGCGTTGCCCGAACTGCGCAAGCGGCCGACCGCGACCATGTTGTTCCGCTTCAGTGCCTGTACGTGGAACGCGCATCGCATCCACTACGACCGGGCCTATGCGCAGGAGGAGGGGCATCCCGACATCCTCGTCCAGGCGACCATGCACGGCGCGTTCCTGCTCCAGATGCTGCAGGCGTTCGTCGGGCCGGCGGGCCGCATCCGCCGCTTCCGCTATTCCAACCGGGGCAAGGCGCTGCCCGGTGAGACGCTGGTCTGCGGCGGGGTCGTCACCGCGGTTGACGCTGCCACGGGCGAGGTGTCCTGCGACATCTGGGAAGCCAAGGGGGACGGCAGCATCTGCGCGCCGGGATCCGCGGTGCTGTGGCTGCCGTCGGTGTATCCGGACGCCGGCCGGTGAGCGCGGGTCGGCAGCAGCAGGCGGCGTGGTCGCCTGTTACGCTGCAAGTCGACGGCCGGGCCGTGACGCTGGTCGATCAGCGGCCGGTAGAGGATGGGCCGGTCGATCAAGGGCCGGTTGAGCAGGGACAGGGCGAGCAGAGACAGGGCGATCCCGTGCTGCTCGTCCACGGTGCGCTGTCCGATTACCGTTACTGGTCCCCGCAAATCGATGCGCTTGCGGCGCGGCACCGCATCGTGGCTCCCAGCTTGCGCCATCATTATCCCGAACGCTGGACGCCCGGCGCGGCGTACACGGTCGCGACCCATGTCGCCGATCTGTTCGGCCTCGCAAGCGCGCTCGGGCTGGGGCCGGTTCACCTGCTCGGCCATTCGCGCGGCGCCGCGGTGGCGTTACGCTTCGCCCTCGACCATCCGAACCGCATCCGCTCGCTGGTGCTGGTCGACCCGGCCGTGCTGGCCGACGCCGATCCGGGGCGCGACGCCGCGCAGGCCCTGGCGAACGCTGGCAACGAAGAGGGAGCGCTGGCCAGCTTCATCGACGCAACCACCGGTGCCGGCACATGGGCGCGACTGAAAGCCGTGCGGCGCCAGCGGGCGAGCGACAACGCGTCAACGCTCCTGCCCCAGTTCGCGGAGCCGCAACCGGTGTTCGACCCTGCCGAACTGGACCGCCTCGCCATCCCCATGCTGCTGATCGCCGGCGAGAACAGCCCCGGCCGCTATCGGCGCGGGGCGGAGTGGCTGGCCTCCCGCCTGCCGACCGCGCGCACCATTGTCGTTGCCGGCGCATCGCACGGCGTCACCGCGGAGCGTGCGGCGACCGTTAATGCCACCTTGCTCGATTTCTGGGGCGAGCCTGTGGGGGCGGAGCCGCGGCGCGGCCCCCCCTGAACGCAGCCGATCCGGTCAGCCCCAGCCAAGAACATAAAACATCATCAGAGGATGCCACCAATGACCCCCACCTCCTCAGTCGGTTCGGCGAAACGCCATCTCTTGGCCACCACGGCGGCGCTGCTGACGCTCGCCGGCGCCTGTCCCGCGCAGGCAAGCGCGCAAGCCGGCGCTCAGCCTCAACCCACGGCCGCCGCCGAAGGGCAAACCGTGTCGCCCGCCGCGACGCCCGCCGTTCCGCCCGAACAGGCCGCGGCCGCCAGCGCCGGAGCAGCGCCCACCGCGACCACCCCGGCCGCCAATGCGCAAGCCAGCGGCGACGTGGTCGTCACCGGCTCGCGCGCCATCGTCAACGGCGCTGCGGCACCGACGCCGGTGACGGTGGTCACGGCCGCCCAGCTCCAGCAATCGGCACCGGCTTCGATCGCCGACGGCCTCAATCAGCTTCCCGTCTTCGCCGCGTCGACCCGGCCGCAATCGTCCGGCTCGTCGGCGACGGGCACCAACGGCAATGGCGGCAACTTCCTCAACCTGCGCGCGCTCACCCCCGCCCGCACGCTGGTGCTGCTCGACGGCCGCCGCACGGTCGCGACCAGCCTCGCCTTCGGGGCGACCGATATCAACCTGTTTCCGCAAATCCTGATCAACCGCGTCGACGTGGTGACGGGCGGCGCGTCCGCCGCATACGGCTCGGACGCGGTGGCGGGCGTGGTCAACTTCATCGTAGATACCAAGTTCAGCGGTGTGAAGGGCAGCATCCAGCGCGGCGTGTCGACCTATGGCGACGCGGGCTCCTATCGCGTGTCGCTGGCGGGCGGGACGTCGTTCGCGGGCGGCCGCGGTCACATCGTCGCCAGCGTCGAGCGCTACAGCAGCGAGGGGATCGAGCATGGCGACGACCGCGCCTGGGTCCGCGCCGGCTACGGCCTGATCCCCAGCAACACGGGCACCACCTCGATCATCGCGCCCGACGTGCGGCTGACGGGCACGACCTATGGCGGCACGATCAACAGCTGCCTGCCCGCGACGGCGCGCTGCCCGATCGCCAACCAGTCGTTCAATCCCGACGGCAGCCTGACACCCTACATCGCCGGCACGCAGGTCAGCACGTCGGCGAGCTCGGGCGGGTCGGGCATCGCGTTGCGCACCAACCTGACGCCCGACCTGCGCACCACCACCGCTTATACCCATGCCGAGTTCGAGTTCTCGCCGGCAGCGACCGTGTTCGCCGAGGGCATCTATTCGAACGTCGGCACGGCGTTTCTCGGCATTCCCTCGAACCCGACCTTTGCCGCTTCCGCGCCCACGATCTTCAGCGGCAACGCTTATCTGCCGGTCGCGGTGCAGCAGGCCATGACCGCCAACGGCATCACCGCCTTCCGCCTTGGCCGCGCCAATCGCGACCTGGGCGACAATTTCGGCATCACCAACACCAACACCTACCGCCTCGTCGGCGGCGTCCGAGGTGCGCTTGCCGGCATCAACTACGAGCTGAGCTACGAGCGCAGCCAGTCGAACTACCACCTGCGCTCCACCAACAACGAGATCTACTCGCGGCTGTACAATGCTGTCGACGCGGTGCGCAATCCGGCGACGGGACAGGTGGTCTGCCGCACGACGCTGCTCGGCCTGCCGCAGGGCGTCGGCTGCGTGCCCGTCAACCTGTTCGGCGACGGATCGGTGTCCCCCGAAGCGCGCGCGTACATCGACAGCGAGGCGGAAGCGCGGCTCCGGACGCAGCAGGACGACGTCGCGCTGACGCTGCGCGGCTCGCCCTTCTCGACCTGGGCCGGCGAGGTGTCGGTCGCCGCCGGCGGCGAATACCGGCACGAGCAGGCGCGCCAGCGCGTCGACGCGATCTCCGCCTCGATCAAGGACGCGACCAACATCCGCGGCTATCCGACGTCGCTCGCCGGCACGATCGGCGGCTTCGCGCTGACTAACCCGCAGCCGTTGTCGGGCAGCTATTCGGTCAAGGAAGGTTTCGTCGAGGTCGGCGTGCCGCTCGCCCGCGACCTGTCGTTCGCCAAGTCGATCGATTTCAACGGCGCCGTCCGTTACGCCGACTACAGCAACGCCGGCGGCGTGACGACGTGGAAGGCGGGCCTCACCTATGAGCCGCTCGACGGCGTCCGGCTGCGCGTCACCCGCTCGCGCGACATTCGCGCCGCCAATCTCGCCGAACTGTTCACGGCCGCATCGCAGGCGGCGGGCGCCAGCGCGCGCGACACCACCTTGCCCAGCGCGCCGCTGACCACCCAGATCGTGCGCATCACCGCCGGCAATCCAGACCTGAAGCCCGAACGCGCCAACACCTTCACCGCGGGCATCGTGGTGCAGCCGATGCGTGCCGCGACGCTGTCGGTCGACTATTACAATATCCGCATCGACCAGGCGATTTCACCCTCGACGCTGCAACAGGTGATCGACGGCTGCGCGCAGGCGGACGCGAGCTTGTGCGCGCTGATCCAGCGCGCTGGCGCCGGCGGCACCATCAGCACGGTGACGACCCCCTACCTCAACCTCACGGCGATCCGGACCAGCGGCCTCGACATCGAGGGCAGCTACCGTTTCGATTTCCTCGGCGGTCAGGTCGGCCTGCGCGCGCTCGCCAACCATGCCTTCAAGCTCGCAACGACCAATTCCGGCATCACGATCGATCGCGCCGGCGACCTGGGCGTGGTGCGCGAGGGCATCCCGAACTGGTCGGTGACCGGAACGGTCAACTACACCAACGGCGGCTTCACCGGTTTCGTGCAGGAACGCTTCCTCAGCGCAGGCAAATTCGACAGCACGTATGGCCCCACCGTGCTCCCGCCCGAGCAGAACCATGTTGATGCTGTGTTCTACACCGACCTCACGCTCAATTACCGTGTGCCCAACAGTCCGCAGTTCGAAGTTTTCGGCACCGTCAATAATCTTTTCGACCGTGATCCGCCGATCACGCCGAATGCAGGCGCGACCATACCTCGGCAGGCGAACGGCAACTTCTTCGATCTCACTGGTCGCTACATCACCATCGGCGCACGCTTCAGGTTTTAGCGCATGCCTTCAGGTTCTCAACCACCCTCAATGTGCCAGCGCCACCCGATCCGACAAGGGTAAGGTGGGCGAGCTGATGGAGGTCGAGCGCGCCTACGCTGCCACCCAGGAGGAGCTCGGCGTGGCGCGCGGCGAGCTGGCGGAGCTAGCCCAGCGGGTGGCAATGTCGAGGGTCACAATCAGCCCAGTTCCTGTCGGTCTGTGACGTGGTCGATTGTGGCTGAACGTCTCCTTCTGACAGAAGCTGCGGTTCGGCATGTGGCGTGCACATGACCGCTTTGTCCCAGTTTTCGCCATTCCAGCTGAGCCGCAGGCTGATCGGCACTGATGAATGAATGTCGGAAGTTGGGAGGGCGAAAAGGCGCCAGGAATGGCAGCTACTGGGTCCTCTGCGTCGCAAACCGGCCTAGGAAGCGTCGGCCAGGTGCAGAAATACGATGCGGTTGCAGCTACATGGCTCAGAGGGCGCGCGGAACCTCTCGGTCCGAGCGATGTCGTGGGCAGGCCATCTCGAGGACGGCGGGCTGCCCGCCGTCCTCCGTATCGCATCAGCGGTAGCAGCGGGTCACGCGGTGGTGATGACGCCACTCAGTCCGGCAGCGCTGGTGACCGTGGCCGCGATCCCAGCCGTAATGGTGACCACGGTCTCCGTGGTACCGGCCGCGGTCACCGCGATCGTCGTCGCCGCGCTCATAACGACCATGGCCGTAATCCTGCGCACTGGCAGCGGCAGAAACGCCGAGGCTGGCGACCACCAGGCCGGCAGCAGCGAACATGCGAGCGATTTTCATCTTCAGGTCCTCACCCGGTGATCGGGTTAGGCCTGAGTACGCCAACCGAAGAACATCGTTCCTGAATAGCACTGTAGGCTCAGGTACAGCCAGGGCATAGCGGATCCGGCGCCAGGGTCATTTGCGCCTGCCATTGGCTGCATCACGGACGTGCTCGATGGCGCGGTCGATCAGGTCCGCCGCGAGATCCGGGGACGTTACCACCGCGAGAAGAACGCAGTGAGAAGCATGCCTTCGCGCACGTTCGGTACGGTCGGCGTGTGCCGCAGCAGCTGTGAAGACAGGCGTTGTCGGAACGCCTGGGGTCGGGTCGTCCGAGCCTACCGGAAACTGCGTCATGCAAGCGCCATGGCGCCGATTGGCTAAAGAGGAGCTTACGCCAGGGGGGCAAGTGCTGAAATCGGGTCACCGCCTTGCAGCTGCTTTCTGAGGATCAGCAGTTCAACGCCGAGGAGGTGTGGATAGGGACGGCCCAGCCCGGTGCCGTGGTACCCGCGACGCCCGTAATAAGCGATTAGCCTCTGCTTGTAGTCGAGTACCTCAATGCAAGCTGATCCGGCCCCGAAGCGATCCCGCGCCTCGTGTTCGGCGTTCAGAAGGAGCTTGTTGCCGATGCCTTGCCCCTGGAGGAAGGGATCGACGCTGAGCAAGCCGATCTTGCATCGGTCCGGCCCATCCTGCTCGATCAGCGATGTTCCGATCAAACGCCCTGCTAGCTTTCCTACGAACAAGGTGCTCGTCGTGCTTCCGATCAGGGCGGACAGAGCATCGCAGGTGACCCGTTCGCCGGTCGGGAGCTCCCCTTCATGCGACCAGCTCGCAGAGGCTGCCTCGCCACGATAAGCACGCTGAACAAGCGCTTGGATCGCCTGCAACTCTGATTGAACGGCACGGGTGATCGTCAGTTCGTTGGTCTTCACGGGTAGGCAAGTAGCCGGGACAGGTTAGCGAGCGGTTTCTCGTGCTTTCGAGGCTCTTTTTTAAGATCCAGCGGCTAGACGCGTCCGGGGGAGGGCAACGCGTGTTAAATGAGCTGCAGCGGCTACACGCGCTTATCCTGGTGAGCCTTGAACAGCTGGATGAGCTCACGGTGCATGCGCGGCCGCCTATGGATCGGCTCCCGGCCGTCAGGCTCGCCCTGACTCGCGCGAGCAGGGCTCGAACGTTACTCCTCAAGCATAAATACGATCAGTTGATCTTGCTCGCCCCTGCCCAGCAGAAGGCCGGTATCGAAGCTCTAAAGGTCGAGGGAGCCGCGAACCTCGCCATCTCCACCCAACACATTGGCGCCTGGACCTTGCGGGAGATCGCGGCACGATGGCCGGACTACTGCGCTGCCTCCGGCGCGATGCGGTCCGCAATGCGCAAGACCGTCCAGAAAGAAGCCGCGTTGATCTACCCGCTGTTATCGATTTCGCCTGGCCGTTCCGCCGCTTGGGGATAGCCGCGCTCTCGACGCTGGGTCCGCTCCTGCCAGCCCCACAAAACGATGCATTCAGAATAAACACACAGCCGGCTGGCCACTTAGAATTGCCAAGGAAACAATGATGATCAGTGCCAAGATTCTGATCGACGCCGCCACGACGGGCGTCCCTGAAAAGCGGATCCTGCAGCTCGTGGAACTCGCGGGCTTGGCGCACAGTATCGACACTCTCGTCGACAACGCCGGTAGGATTGGCTGGAAAGAAAGCGAGGAGTGGGACGCGATCTACCATGCCGTTTTTGGAGGCGCGATCGGACGGCAGGCCAACAGCCTGCTGGCCGAGTTCGGCACGGCGGTGGACTGGGATGATCCAAACGGTAGCTGCGGGCAGGACGCGATGGCGTGGGTCCGCGGATTCCGGGCAGCCGTGAAGCCCATTCTCGACACCTACGATGGGACGGTAGGCCCGGAACTCGCCCTGCTTGCAGCCGAAGTGGAGGCGATCAGCGCTAGGGCGGATAGGGGCGGCACCCCAAGCGCCCTCATCAAATTCCACCTCAACAAGGCCGCCAAGCTCATGCGGCTCCTCGCCGGCGAGCCATGAGGGCTTTCCCAGAGATGGCCAGGATCACCGGTAGACGCAGATCGCCAAAAGCCCGCCTTGTGAGTGACACCTCGAAGTTGCCGGACTGCTTACCAATACTATGCCCGGTCCAGGCGCATCAACTCGGACGCCGAGGCCGGTCGTTCTAGCGAGGTGAACAGATGGCCGCTTGTAGGAAGCGGCGTACGGCCTCTGAATGTCGGGAAGTGGGTCGTCGCGGGCTTGAGCTAACGGTTCGGAATGAGCCTCGCCCGACTGTTCAGCCAACGCTCGCATTAAGGCAGTGAGGGTGTTGAGGCCGGGGAAGTGGGTGACGGACGCCTTATGTAGCGCGCAGATGCCGGCCGCGCTGCTGACATCCATTGTATCTTTGGCTGCGATACCGCCGGATTGCGACTGCGCGTCATGAAGCACCCGCTGCGTGCTCATTCCCCAAGGAACTGTGCGCTTTCGTCCAGCAGAACCCCCACCAATCGCATCCGGATAGTCGAGCGCGACCAGACCACGCCGATCCGGCGACCGATCCGACGTTCCGGCAGCCGCACGCGCGCGATACTGAGCCCTTCAGGCCACGGTGGAGCCCAATCCGGCACGAGCGAGATTCCAAGACCCCGGTCCACCATGACCGCAATCGGGTTAAGCGCGTTCAGCACGAATCGCTCGTGGGGAACGATGCCATTTTCCTGAAGATAATCGTCGGCATGGCGACCGCCCCACTGATTCCGGTCAAAACGGATGAGGGGCTCCTGGCGAAGCAGGTCGTGGGGGTGACGCTCCGCGAGCCGTTGCGGCGCCAACACAATCAGCGGCTCTTCGCGCAGCAGCAACCATTCGCACGTCTTGGAAAGCGGGAAAGGCGCCTCCAGCACGAGCGCAGCGTCGAGATTGCCCGCTTCCACCTCGGCATAAAGCTGCGCCGAACTGCCCGACTGAATGAACACGTTGATCTGCGGAAAATTAGCGCTGATCCGGGCGAGAACCGTGGGCAGCAGCCCGATCATCGCAGTTGTGCACGCACCGAGGCGGAGCTCCCCGGTAAGCTCGCCGTCGTGTGCGATGCTGCGCAGGTCGGTGCTGTCGCGCAGCAGCTTGCGCGCAGGTGTAAGGATGCGGGCGCCTTGTTCTGTCAGCCGCACGGTGCGGCCCACGCGAGTCAGCAGCGGCGCCCGCAGGTCGCGCTCCAGCGCATGCAATTGCTGGGCGATGGCAGAGGGACTAAGATTGAGCGCGCGGGCCGCCGCCGCCATGGAGCCGTGATCCACCACCGCGACGAACGATCTCAGGAATCCTGTGTCGATGGCGTACCCTCCTGAGCCCGGCGCCTGCTCCAGCCGGTGAAGATCGTCAGCCCTTCTAGCGATTGGGACGGCGGCGGGAACAGCAGGCTCGCGAGGTAGCCGATCCCGATGGAGGACGCGATCGCAAGTGCCAGATAAAGGTACGGGTGCACGAGGCTGAACAGCCACGCGATCAGCGTAAGGACAGATGCCGCCACGATGCCGACCGCCACGCCCTGCCAGTTGGCACGCCTAGTGAAGAGACCCAGGGTATAGGCCCCCGCACAGCTACCGCCGAGCAGCCCGAACAGCTCGATCGTGAGATCAAGGAGGGAGTGGATGTCAAGGCGCGAGAGCACGATCGCGATGGCAATACCGACCAGGCCGACCAGCACGCTCGTCAGTTCCGCGAACCGGACGATCTGCTCTTGCGTACGGTCAGGTACCATTCGGTCGTAGAAGTCGACCGACAGCAAGGTCGCCACGCTGTTGATGATGCCGGATAGCGTTCCCATCGCCGCCGCGATCAGGCCGGCGATGATCAAGCCCACGATGCCGTGCGGCAGCTCGGTTCCGATAAAGGCCGGGAACACGGCGTCGATAGGAAGCAGCGGGTTCAGCTGCTCGGGCCGAGCGCGGTAGTAGGCGAAGAGCACCGTGCCGATGATATAGAACATGAACGCGCTAGGCAGCAGCACCGCCGCGAACAGCCAGATCGACCGGCTCGCCTCCTTCTCCGAACTGGTGGAAAGGACGCGCTGCATGAGCACCTGGTCCTTGGGAAAGGTGAGCACGACGTCGAACAGCACCAGGATCAGGAAGCCCCAGATCGTCGGCTGCGTCATGTCGAAGCTTGTGTTCAGCATTCGCGTCTTGTCGAACGCCAGGGCGGTCTGGTGGATTTCGGCAAAGCCGAGCTGGTGGACGATGTACCCGATTGCGAACAGTGCACCGCCGGTGAGAACGAGCACCTGGAACACGTCAGTCCACACCACCGCGCGCATGCCGCCCAGCGCGGTGTAGACGATAGTGAACAGCCCGACGATGACGATACATGCGACGATGCTGGTGTCAGTGATGGTACCAATCGCCATGGCGGGCAGGTAGAGGACAATTCCCATCCGGCCGCCGATCTGCATCAGGATCCACAGCGCGCTGGAGAGCATCCGGATGCTCGGGTGAAAGCGCGTTTCTAGGTAGTTAAAGACCGAGACCAGGTTGAGCCTGCGGAACAGCGGCACCACCCAAATCGCCACAAAGATCAGACCCGCCACGGTCGTGATCTTGGACATCACATATTCCCAGTTCGTCTCAAACGCCTTGGCGGGAATGGCGAGATAGCTGATCGAGCTGATGCTGCCGGCGAACATGCTGATGCCGGCAGCCCAGAACGGAATGGCGCGGTTGCCGAGGAAGAACTCGCTGGCCGGTCCGTTCTTCGCCGCGCGGTAGAAGTAGAGGCCGATCCCCAGCATCGCGAAGAGATAGATGCCGATGATGAGCCAATCGATCAGGGCCAGTGACTGGCGGGTGACGCTGAGCGAGACGAGGGAGAGGAACAGCCGATCGTGCGCAGGCGTCGCGACGATCAACCCCGTGCCTTGCCGGGCGGCCGCAGCCGGGCGGCCGGGCATGACGGGGCCGAGCTGTGCCCATGCATCGGTGATCGCGCTATAGCTGAACAGCGCGGTGCCGCCCGCGCGCTCCAGCAGATAAAGGAGATAGGCCTGCCCGATCGCGCGCGCCGATCCCGCCACGATGGTGCCCGGCGTCCGTGTGCCGGGGCGCCACCCCGATGCGGTGAACCAGCGCCATTGGCGACCATCGGCAAGGCTGACGAAGATGCCGCCATTTTGGGCCGCAAGCGCCGCAGGGCTGCCGCCGCCCGGCCACGCCGGGCGGACCTGCCAGGCGCTTGCCGTCCCGAGCGGCAGCCGCAACAGGCGCGCCTCGCCATTTGGCGCGATGCCGGCAACCAGTAGGGAGTCGCCATCGAACGTCGCCTGTGCCGCCCGCAGAGGGAACGGCAGCGGCAAACGCCGGGCACCTGCCCCGTCGTGCGCCACGTCGACCAGCGCGGCGGCGCGCAGAACGTCTTCACTGCCCAGCAGCAGCGCGGCTCGGCGGCCGTCGCTAATGGCCCCGATCGCGTCCCCCACGGCCCGCAAAGCCCGCGCGTCCATCGGGATCCACGTGCGGCGATCGGCAGCCAGTCGATAGGCCGCCGCTTGCTGGAACACGATCGGCGTGTCCCTGACAACGGTCAAGACGATCGGTGACCCGTTGCGCGTCAGCGAGGGCAGTTGCACGATCGCCGTCGTGGTGGGCCGCTCCGCCAGCGCCGGAACGGCCCAGGCGAAGGCCAGCAGCAGGACCGCGGCGATCCAGCGCCATGCCGCGGAGTTTCTCATGCTCGCTCACCATAGAGGCGCAGCAGATCGCGGGCGCGGGCAACCGCCGGCGCATCGACCATACGGCCCTCAAAGACGAAAGCGCCATGACCGATGGCGGCGGCGCCATGCGCGGCGGTGACGAGGCGGTGCGCCTGCGCCAGTTCCGCTCCCCTGTCGAACACCGCATTGGCGATCGACACCTGGCGCGGGTGGATGCAGCTCTTGCCCAGGTAACCGAGGCTGCGCGCCAGTTCCGCCTCCGCGCGAAATCCCTCGGCATCGCCAAGATCCGGCCAGGCGCCGTCATAGGCGAAGCGGCCGGCCTCACCGGCGCCCAGCCGCGTCTGCCACAGAGCTGCGTGAACGTGGCGCGGGTCGCGCCGGTCGATGCCGAGGGTCTCGAACAGGTCGTTGAGGCCGATCTGCAGTCCTGCCACGGCCGGATGGGCCGTTGCGATGTCGCCAGCCTGCCTGACGGCAGCGGGAGTTTCGATGTTGACCAGCAGGCCCGGCCGGTTCGCCGGGTCGGGCCAGGCGCCTTCGATCGCGTCCGCCCCCTTTCTTGCGATTGCGGCCGAGCTTACCTTGGGAAGGTTGACCAGATCGACCCGTCCGCCATTCAGGCAGGCGATGTCGGCGGCGAAATGCTGCGTGTCGAGGCCGTTGACCCGCACGATCAGGTGCTTGCCCGATTGTTTTACCGCATCGGAGCGCAGCACTTCGGCGAGCCGCGCGCGAGCCGCGGGCTTGCCGGCCTCGGGAACCGCGTCTTCCAGGTCGAAGGACAGGGCGTCGGCGTCGCCGGCCAGCGCCTTGGCAAAGAATTCCGGGCGCGAGCAGGGTACAAACAACTTGCTGCGCATCCACATCCTCCCCCGGCCTTTGCCCGTTTCGCTCCTTGTAGCGGCTGGATGGGGCAGCGCCGCTGTTTTCACACCGCAGCAAATGCGCGTTCTCAATTCGCGCCGAACTGATCACGCCGCAATGTCGGAACACAGAAAAGGTGACGTGTGAACGCAGGGCCAGCCGCTTTTGCGAAGGTCCCGTTCGCCGTACGCTTCCCCGATAAAACCTAAAAAGGGGAGGATACATGATCCGCAATGCGTACCTGACGGTTGTTGGAGCGTTGATGTCGACCGTTTCCATGCCGGCCGCAGCCCAGCAGGCCGGTCCGCAACCCGCCGAGCCGACGCAGGCGCAAGCGGCGGCCGGCGAACTGCCGGACACCGCCGCGCCGGCTGCTGATCAAACCAACGACGCCGCCGATCGCGGCGAGGTCATCGTGACCGGCAGCCGATCCCCCAAAGCCATCGACCGCATCGCCGGCGCGATCACCGTCATCACCCCGGCGGAGGTGCAGCGCAGCCTGGCGATCACGGAGGACGCGACCGCCGTGCTGGCGCGCAGCGTTCCCGGCTATTCGGAATCCAACCAGACGCTCAATACCCTTGGCGAGACGATGCGCGGCCGCACCGCGCTTTACCTGTTCGATGGCATCCCGCAATCGACCCCGTTGCGCGACGGCAGCCGCAACGCGACCTTCACCGATATGTCTACGGTGGAGCGGATTGAGGTAATCGCCGGCGCCTCCGCGGCCGAGGGGATCGGCGCTGCCGGCGGCATCATCAACTACATTTCCAAGCGGGCGCGTGAGCCGGGCACGCACATCGGTCTGACGGCCCGGATCGGCAGTCAGTTCGACGACGACAGCGCGATCTGGAAAGTTGGTGGCACCATCAGCCACAAGAGCGACGGCCTCGACGTGTTCGCGGCCGCCTCCTACTTGCAGCGCGGGATCACCTACGACGCCAACGGTCGCCGGATCGGCATCAGCGCGTCGAGTTCGTTGGCCGATTCGAAGCAGAAGGATTTTTTCCTGAAGGTCGGTTCCGACTTCGGCACAAACGACAGTCAGCGGCTGGAAGCGGTTGGCAGCTACTTCAAGCTGCAGGCGGACGGGGATTACCATTATGTCGCGGGCAGCCGCGCGAAGGGCATTCCGGACACGGCCGAGCCTGGCCCGCCGGTCGATGCCAACGGCCAGCTTCTGTTCGCGCCGGATTTCAACGAGTTCACGCAGCTCGCCGTGAACTACAGCAACAGCGCGCTGTTCGGGGGCAACCTGGTTGCGACCCTCTACGGCGCGCGGCAGGCGATGCGCTTTCCCGGCGACAACGGGGTCGACAAGCAGGACCCCCGCATCGCGCCGGCCGGCACGTTGTTCGACCAATCGGAAATCCTGTCGCGCAAATATGGCCTGCGCACCTCGTACACGCGCAACGACTTCCTGCTGAAGGGCTTCGAATTGCGCTTCGGGATCGACGCGGTGCATGATTCAACCGAACAGCGGCTGGCGCTCACCGATCGCGTCTGGGTGCCGCAGATGAATTACACCAGCTTCGGCCCCTACGTTCAGCTTTCCTACGACATCGGGCCAGTGACGCTTAGCGGCGGCGTGCGGCATGAGGACGGCACGGTGAAGGTCGCGGACTATACGACCACCTATTACCGCAAGAGCGTGTTCGTGAAGGGCGGCAAGCTGGACTACACCAACGACCTGTTCAACGCCGGCATCATCGGCCGGTTCGGCGGCGGCTTTTCTGCCTATGCCACGTATGGCGAGGGCTTCACCTTGCCCAACGTCGGCATTCCCCTGCGCAACGTCAGCGTGCCCAACCAGAGCGTGGAGGGACTGATCGATCTGCAAGCGGTGGTTTTCAAGAACAAGGAGATCGGCGCGAACTGGCGTGGGCGCATGGGGAGCTTGGGCGTGTCCTATTACCAGTCCAAGTCGGAACTTGGTTCGAGCCTTGCCGTGGATCCGGTGACACGCGACTACGTGCTGAGCCGCCGGCCGATCAAGATCTATGGGCTGGACGCCACCGCAGAGGTGCGTCCCACCAGCACGCTGCGGGTGAACGCGCTCTTCAGCCACGTCATCGGCAAGACATCCTCGGCCAATGGGGTGACCGACCCGCTGAACGTAACGCTCGGCGTCCTGAACATCGCGCCCGACAAGCTCAACGGGCAGATTGGCTGGAGCTTCACCAAGGACGGATCGGTCACGCTAGGCGCGACGAACTTCATGGGCCACCACATCAACGTCGGCACGCCGAACGAGGAGCGCATCAGGGGCTACACGCTGTTCGACGCGACGGCGAGCTACCGCGTCGGTGACATCGGCACCTTGTCGCTTGGCGTGGAGAACCTGTTCAACCGCTTCTACTTCCTGACTTCCTCGCAGATCGACATTTACCAGAACTACTTTGCAGGGCGGGGGCGTACGGTATCGCTGACCCTCAATCGCAGCTTCTGAGGGCGGTGAGGGTGACCGCCGAGGCAATCCGCAGATCCGTGTGCGTGGCAGGGTCGGCGAACGTCGACTTCGTCGTTCGCGCCCCGCACATTCCCGCGCCGGGCGAAACCGTTCTCGGCGGCGACCTTGCCGTCCAGCCGGGCGGCAAAGGCGCGAACCAGGCGATGGCGGCTGCGCGCGCGGGGGGGGCGGAGACGGTGATGGTCACCGCGCTCGGGGAAGACAGCCTGGCTTCGCTGGTCGAAACGTCACTGGCGCAAGCGAGGATCCGGCTGCTCGTGCGCCGGTCGACGCGATCAACGGGAGCTGCGCTGATCACCGTGTCGGCGGATGCGGAAAACGCGATCACGGTAGCATCCGGCGCGAACGCGGATTTGTCGCCCGGCGATGTCCCGGACTTCGATGGGATCGGCTGGCTCGTCCTGCAGCTGGAAACGCCGCTGGCGACGGTGGCCGCTTTTGCGGCTGCGGCCCGGGCGTGCGGGGTCGAGGTGCTGCTCAACGCTGCGCCGGCTCAACCTTTGCCGGCTTCGTTGCTGCAGGACGTCACGCTGCTGGTGGTGAACGAGGAGGAGCTCGAGACAGTCGCCGGCACGAGGAGTTCGATCGCCGAGCGGTTGGCGGGGATCGGCGTGGAAACGGTGGTCACGCTGGGCGGGCGAGGGGCCTGTGCCTATGTTGAGGGAAATTATTTGCTTCAGCCAGCGTTCGCGGTGAACCCCGTCGACACCACCGCGGCCGGCGACACCTTCTGCGGCGTGCTGGCTGCGGAACTGTCGGCTGGGCGCGCGTTCCCCAATTGTATCGCCCGGGCTGCCGCGGCGGCGGCGTTGGCGACCACGAAACCCGGTGCCCAGTCGAGCATACCCACGGCCGAGGAGGTCGACGCATTTGTAGCGGACGCTCGCGAAGGGGATCTGGGTGTGCTGGCTGCTTATTGCGGCATCCCTGCCGCCACCAGATGACGAGAAGACGATGACCAAGTCACCCATCCGCACAACCAGCGACGTGAAGTTCTCGCACGCGCTGACGGGTCCTTACCTGCCGACGCCCGGCAAGGCGCAGGGCTGGCCGTTCCAGGAGATGGGGCGGTGGAAGATCGATGCCGATGGCGCTGCCGAGGAGTGGGTGCAGGGCCTGATCGAATGGCGGGGTGAACATCTGATCCGGATCGGCTTCGACGACCACTTGTACCGACGGCCCGACCTCGCCTGGTCGCAGGCGAACTTCGTTCATACGCTGGTGATGGTCGAGGACCGTTTCTTCTACGATCCGGAGGCGGGCCGCTATACCGTTGATCGGCTGCTCGACGACTTGGAAGCGCGGCTGGGCGGCATCGACAGCGTGCTGCTGTGGTACATCTATCCCAACATTGGCATCGACGATCGAAGCCAGTTCGATCTGGTCGACGCGCTGCCGGGTGGCCTCCCCGCGCTGAAGGGTGTCGTGGACGACTTCCACCGCCGCGGGGTGAAGGTGTTCCTGCCGACGATGCCGTGGGACAATGGCACCTGCCTCGGCGACCGCCCCGACTGGGAGCGGATAGCGGCGATCGTTGCGGCGACGGGCGCGGACGGCATTAACGGCGACACTTATAGCGGCGTGCCGCTTGCCTTTCACAAAGCCTGTGAGGCCGAAGGGTGCGCGGTGGTGCTCCAGCCCGAGACCACGGCGCAAGCTGGCGACCATATCCTCAGCTGGAACCTGCAGAGTTGGACCAAGCGGGTGCCCGACGACAGCATCCCGACCGTCATGAAGCTGAAATGGCTCGAGCCCCGCCACATTATCAACATCGAGAACCGTTGGAGCCGCACTCGGATCAACGATCTCCAGCACGCCTTCTTCAACGGCGTCGGTTACGTTGCGTGGGAGAACGTCTTCGGCTTTGTGAACCAGTTCACGCCCAGGGATGGCGAGACGTTGCGGCGCATCGCGTCGGTTCAGCGCTTCTTTGCCCCGCAGATCGTCAGCCCGGACTGGCGGCCGTACGAACGGACGCTGCAGGCCGGCATCTTCGCCAGCCGGTTCCCGAGCGAGACGCGAACGCTTTGGGCACTGATCAACCGCCAGGAATACGACGTTGAGGGCGAGCAGCTGTCCGTGCCGCACGTGCCGGGCACGCGCTACGTTGACGTATGGAACGGCGTGAACATCGAGCCGCGGGTCGACGGCGAGCGGGCTATCCTGTCGCTGCCAATCGCCGCGCGCGGATTCGGGGCGATCATGTCGCTAGCCGAAGGCGGAGACGATCAGAGCATCGAGGTATTTTTGTCATCGGTGCGGGCAAGGGCCGCGACACCGCTGTCAGCCTATTCGGCGGAGTGGACCTCGGCCAAGCAGGAACTGGTCGCGATCGCGCCGACCCGTCGCTACGCCCAGCCGCCCGAAGGCATGGTGGCGATCCCGACGGCCGCCTTCGACTTCGAGGTCCGCGGCGTCGTTATCGAGGGATATGCGGCTGAGGGTGTGGACGTGCAATATCCATGGGAACGTAGCCCGCGCCGAAGTCACCGGCAGCGCATGACGGTGGACGCCTTCTGGATTGATGAATTCCCGGTGACCAATGCCGGTTTCAAAGCATTCCTCGATGCCAGTGGCTACCAGCCAAGGGACGCTCAGAATTTCCTGCGACATTGGCATGACGGCGCCCCGCCCGCCGGATGGGAGAAGAAGCCTGTCACCTGGGTCTCGATCGAAGACGCTCGTGCGTACGCAGCCTGGGCAGGCAAGCGCCTGCCACGCGAATGGGAGTGGCAATATGCAGCGCAGGGCGATGATGGACGGCCATATCCCTGGGGGGGCGAGTGGGATGCGGGCGCCGTGCCCGAACCGTCGCTTGATCGCACTGCGCCTGCCCCGGCCGACGTCGACGCGCATCCCTCCGGCGCAAGCCCGTTTGGCGTGAGGGATCTGGTGGGCAACGTCTGGCAATGGACCGACGAGTATCGAGACGAGCGCGTCCGCGCGGCGGTGCTGCGCGGGGGCAGCGCCTACCAGCCGCAGACCTCGCACTGGTACTTTCCCCAGGCCTACCGGCTCAACGAGCATGGCAAGTTCCTGCTGATGGCGCCGGCCAAGGACCGTTCGGCCGGGATAGGATTCCGCTGTGCTGCCGATCGCTAATCCTGCCATGCAGTTCGCAGCGTCTGGCGCGGTCACCCTGGCGGGCGTGCTGGGGGAGGCGCTCGAAGCGAACCGCACAGGGCGCTTGTCCCGCTTCATCGTCGATGAGACGAGCCCTGCGATCGCGCTGTTCGCGCCCGAAGTCGTCGCCGACAACCAGGAAGGCGATTGGTACGGGGAGCACGCCGGCAAGTGGCTGGTAGCCGCCACACGCGCTGCGGTGCGTAGCGGCGACGACGCGCTGCTCCACCGCGTCCGCCGCGTCGCCGACTATCTCGTCGAGCGGCAGGATCCGGAAGGGTATCTCGGCAACTACGCGTCCTGGCGTCGTTTCACCCGTCCGCAGCCGCCGAAGCCCGGAACATGGGACGGCGCGCCGGCTCTGCGAACCTGGGACATCTGGACCCACAGCTACCTGGTGTTAGGATTCATTGAGGTGTGGCGCGCGACCGGCGAGGAACGCTATCTCGCCGCCGCGCGGGGGATCGGCGACCTGTGCTGGGCGACGTTGAGTGGTGGCGACATCCGCATCACCGATCTGGGCAACCATTTCGGCCTGTCCGCGACCGTTCTCCTCGATCCGGCCGTCGATCTGTACGATGCGACCGGCGAACGGCGCTATCTCGAGCTGGCGCTGCTCATCGTGCAGCAGGCGGAAGACGAGCCCTGCAACCGCTTGCTGAGCACGGCGCTTTCGGGAGCCGACCCGTCGGAGATCGCGACCGGCAAGGCCTATCAGCTGCTGTGGAACCTTGTTGGGCTCGCCAAGCTCCACCGGGCGACGGGGGAAACGAGCTTTCTTGACGCAGTGCGCAGCATCTGGGCAGCGGTGCGCTTGCATCACCTGACGCTGGGCGGAGGACCATGGGGCGGCGTCGCCCACCGGTCGCGCGAGGTGTTCAATCCTGCGAGCGTGTTCAACCCCGAAGGATACGTCGAGACCTGCTCGACCATGGCGTGGATTCAGCTCAATCGCGAGTTGCTCGCCATCTTGGGCGAGGCCCGGTTTGCGCAGGAGATCGAGCGGAGCGCGTATAACGACCTGCTTGGCGCGCAGGCGCCGAACGGTGAGGACTGGTGCTACTATTCCTTTCCCAACGGGCGGCGAACGCACACCACCTATTGGCGTTGCTGCAAGTCCAGCGGTGCCATGGCGCTGGAGGAGTTGCCCGCGATCGCCTTTGCGGTCACGCGCGACGGCGCGGCGGCTGTCAACCTGCTCGGCCCGGCGACCGCTCGCCTCGATGTGCCAAACGTGGGGCCGGTGATACTTCGCCAAGAGGGAGCGTACCCGTTCCCGGGCCCGATCATCATCGCCGTCGATCCGCCGGGTGGAGCCACGTTCGCTGTGGACGTCCGCATCCCCGATTGGGCCGTCGGAGCAACGCTGGCGATAGGCGACGAGCACGTGGCCGCGCCGCCTGGAGCCTTTGCCCGGATCGAACGGCGCTGGCAGCCGGGCGACGTGATCACGCTAGACCTGCCGATGGCGCCGGCCGTGCATCGCGCCGTCCAGCGCAATGTCCAGGAGTCACTGGCGCCGGGGGGTGAGCCGATCGCGCAGGAAGTGATGCGCTATGACTTCGTCGGCTTCACGCGCGGGCCGCTCGCTTATGGGACGGGGCTGATCGACGGCTACAAGCCGGGCGAGACGGTTCGGTTCGATGGCTCTCCCCAGGTCATGGAGGATGGCACGGCGCTCGTTGTCCGGCCGGCAGGACGCCCGTCCCTCCGCTTCGAACCCTTTTACCTCATCGGTGGGCGGCAAGACGGCGCATGGCGGTTGACCTGGCTCGGCGTTGCTCAGGAGGACGATGACCTCTCGCCGGGCGGTGCTCGGTGGCGGACTGACTCTGTTCGAAACGGCTCGGATCCAGGCAAGCACGAGTGAGGACGTGGTGTCGAGTGCGCCAACAAACCGCCTTCGGGGTAAACGATGCCGCGGAGTGAGTGCGTTCCGCGGCAACCTGCACCTGCGACACGTGCGCGACGACGATCTTCGATGTCGCCAGCCGGATCGAGAACGATCCGAGACACCGGCAGCGGGATTTGTTCGCACCCGTGCCGTACACTCAACCGGGAATATGATTGATGGATTCGCAATCCCTCTCGCCCACTCGCGGCGACCACTCTGGATCGTTCTTCGACAATCCTGACCGCAACGGGCCTCCCGGCCCGCTGAGTGGCATCCGGGTGCTCGATCTCAGCGCCTATATCGCCGGGCCCTATGGATGCACGCTGCTGGCGGACCAGGGCGCCGACGTTATCAAGGTGGAGCCGCCGGCCGGCGACAACTTGCGCGCCTATCCGTCCACGTTGGATGGGGAGAACCGGGCTTTCCTTGGCGTAAACCGCAGCAAGCGGGGCATCGTCCTTGACCTCAAAACCGACGCGGAACGGGCGCAGTTGCTGCGCTTGGCGGCGCAGGCCGACGTTCTGGTGCACAACTTCAGGCCCGGCGTGGCGGAGCGGCTCGGCATCGGTCACGCCGCACTTCAAGGGCTGAACCCGCGGCTGATCTATTGCGTGGTGACAGGCTATGGCGAGGAGGGGCCTTTACGAGCCAAGGCGGGGTACGATCAGGTACTTCAGGCCATGACCGGAATGTGCGTGCTCCAGGGCAAACCCCCTGTGCCGGAACTGACGTACGGCTCGCCCGTCGACTATTATGCTGCGGCATTGGTCGCTGCTGGCGTGGCCTCCGCATTGTACGAGCGCGAGCGCAGCGGGGAGGGCCAGTATGTCGGCGTCTCGCTGCTTCGCAGCGCCCTCACCATGCAGTCGGCACGGATGATCCAGGCGGAAGGGGAGGCCCGAGACATCAGCCGCGACATGCGGTCGGGCGGCATCACGGGTCTTCACCCGACCGCTAACGGGTTCATTTATCTTTCGGCCAACACTCCGCATTTTTGGGCGGCGCTCTGCGACCGGGTCGGGCTCAGCGAACTAGGCGGCGACCCTCGTTACGCGACGGTGCGCAAGCGGGCGGAGCATGGGGAGGAACTGGTGGCTATGCTGCGTCGTGCCTTGCTCGTGCGCGACGCCGTCGAATGGGAAGAGGTTCTGGGGGATGTCGTCCCGTGTTCGGCGGTCAGGCCAATCGAAGACATGTTCGACCATCCGCAGGTTAGAGCGGAGGAGATGGTTGCGTCGATTCCTCACCCGGTGGTGGGAAGTTATCGCGGCGTGACACGCTCCATCAAGTTTGCGCGCACGCCGGGGCCCGTTCCATTCGCGGCGCCTGCGCTCGATCAACATGGGGCGGCGCTCTGGGGCGTAGCTGACAGCTTGGAATGACTCGTCCGTGCGGCGATAGGTAAGCGTGGCCTGAGGGCCGCCTTGCCCGTTTAGCCGTAGTCGGAATGCTTATCGTCTTTGACGAGGGCGCGGGCGGTGCGGAAAGTTTTCGGGTCTGAGACTGGTCATACGAGTGCTCGTACGA